>Ga0116227_10013731_pt1 | contig 12612 bp, 10 predicted proteins | sample S1TSphgellanicum_FD_89693 | JGI IMG/M metagenome (GOLD analysis project Ga0116227, IMG submission 89693) | Host-associated microbial communities from peat moss isolated from Minnesota, USA - S1T2_Fb - Sphagnum magellanicum MG | ecosystem: Host-associated > Plants > Peat moss > Unclassified... | reverse complement strand
AACTATAAAAACATGGCGCAAGCACAACGACTTTTAGCTAACGATATTAAACGATTGAACGAATTAATAAATTAGAATGCAACAGCCCTGCTCTCAAGAGGGGAAGCGCGACTTTTTACGCTTGGCAGCCTGTTTGGGTAGCTTTGCTTCTCAGCCGACAGCAAACCGCTTCCGGACGAAATCAGGCAGAACTTGGTGGCCTGTGCGGCAGGGAGGGCATTAGCTTCGAGCTGAAGCGGGGCCTTGCGGGTGCGAAGCGGGGCACGAAGGTACCGCCCTGTGGTTCTGACTGATTTGCAGGGCAGGGCTTGTGCGGAAAAGGAAGCATTTTGCTGTCTTGAATTTTGGTTCTTTTTTTCAAGAAAAAGAACGGCATGTGAAAGTCATCGCTGATGTAATTTCGCCTAACAAGAAGGCCGGATTTAAGACTCAGAATAACCAATACCCTGCGTAAACTAAATTTTACGCCGATACGTTTAATAGACCAACACAATAAACCCGACCATGAAAGCCCCTGCTCTCCTTATCGTCCTCCTTATAGGCTTCAGCTTAGCCGGATGCCAACATATTCCTTATGGCAATAACCCTAAGGCGGGCAAGTATTACAATATCCGCGGGTTTAAAATGTATGTGGAAACCTACGGCAGCGGTAAGCCATTGTTGATGATCCACGGGAATAATGGCGATATGAGCTCTTTCGGCGGCACTATCCCTTATTTTGCCAAAAACTACCAGGTAATTGTGGCCGATAGCCGGGGACAAAGCAAATCGCGCGATGATCGTGATTCTATCAGCTTTGAAATGATGACCGACGATTTTGCGGCTTTGTTAGACAGCATGCATGTTGGCCCGGCTTATATCATCGGCTGGAGCGACGGCGGCATCAATGCGATAGATCTGGCCATGCGCCATCCCGATAAGGTAATTAAAATAGCAGCTACCGGCGCCAATTTATGGCCCGGTCCAACAGCAATTACCGCCCAGGAGTGGGAAGAAACCCGGAAAGACAGCGCGAAATACATGAAGCTGATCCCCAAAACTTATGCGGAGCTGCGCGATAAAAAAATGTTTATGCTGGATTGGGCCCAACCGAATATTAAATTAGCCGACCTGAAGAAAGTGCAATGCCCGGCCCTGATTATGTGCGGAGATCATGATATGATCCGTACCGACCATACCGAACTCATCTATAAAAATATCCCGAAGGCTAATTTGTGGATCGTTAAAAACTCAGGTCACGGTACCCTGTTCGAACATAAGCGCTGGTTTAACCATAACGTTGAAACGTTTTTTAACGAACCCTACAGCGCTACAAATACCTTCGGCTCGTTCTGGTCTAAGTTTTGGTAGGGGGCTTTAGTTAGCCGGTTTAGTGCCGCCTACTTTACTCACCATCATTTTAACTATCACCTGCGCCTGCACCCATCCCAATTTTACAATTTCCAGCATATCAAACTGTAAGTAACGTTTCAGTGAGAAATATCCGAACAGTGTGCCGATTACAAAAGTAGGGATACTGGCTACGGCTATACCGTACAGGCTGTGCATAATGTAAACGGCGGTTAAATCGCCCGCAACGTTAATGGCCAGCATAAGTAGCACCTTGTAAAAGTTGATTTTAGGTTTGTGCATTACATCAAGCGTAACGCCAATAAACCTGTCGATAGGTAGAAATATAGCCATCGCTAAAAAGATCCTGAATAAATTGGCAGCAGGCCCGTGTGCGTATTTGCCGCCACCTAATAAACCTACCGCCACATCGGCAAACAGCAGTAAAAAAATTATCGCCGGGATAAACAGTACCGTTAAAGCGCCCGAATACATTTTAAAGATCTTTGATACCTCTTCCTTGTCTTTCCTGTTCTCGGCTTCGGCCAGCGATGTCATTCCCGTGGTTACAAAGCTACGCAGGGGGATATCTAAAAAGTTAGTCAGGTTTTGGGCTACGCCATAAATGGCAATAAACTTATCGCCAAGGGCAAATTTAATGATGATGGTATCTGAATAGCGCAGCAAATTAGCGCTGATGCTGGTCCCCACGCTAAACTTGCCAAAATTATAAATCTCTATCATAGCGGCGCGGCTTTGCTTTGGCAAGGCTTTAATACCCGTCCAGCCGCGCAAAAACACATACAGGCAGGTTAACAAATTGCACGATACATTGAACAGCAGCACCATCTCCAGATCGAGCTTTTTAAAATAGATCAACGCGATAACCGAAATGATAAACGAAGCCTGGTTAACCACCCGGATGTATAAAATTTCGCTATAGCGTTGCTGGGCCTGCAATAGCCAGGTAGCCATAACAATAGGCAGGGTTGAGATAAAGAACAAGCTGGTCCACTGCACAATTACAATAAAAACCAAATCTTTAATATAAGGCAGAAAAAGCAATCCGCCTAAATTGGCAACGATAACCGCGCCGGTAATCATTAAGCCAACCAGCCAGGTACTGCCCAAAACGTTTTCGCCGCGCCCTTTTTCGGTACCGGCATAAAATTTAACAAATGATGTTTGCAGGAAACCCGTGCGGAAAGTATCGATAAGGATAAAAACCGTTTGAAAGAAAACCCAGCAACCCATAGCCTCTTGCGATAGGTTACGATACAAAATACTGCCGGTAACCAGGTTAAGCGCGGTCATAACAATGTTGCCCGCTAACGATAGGAATTGCTTATTTTTTAATAGTTCTGTTACTTTCAAACCGGGTGTATTTAGGGTTACACTGTGCAAAATACTTTTAATTCAACTAATCTACTGGTATTATTTTAACAAATGCAGATATCCACCTTTACATTATTACCCTAATCCACACAAACTGAGCTTTTAAAAGATATATTTGGGAATACCAATTAATGCACCTGCATCCTGTTTAAATGACTTCACCTGTTATCACCCTAACCAACCGGCAAAAGCGCACGGTATTGTTATTTGCCTGCCTTTGCGGCTTTGCGTTCTCATCAAATTACACCAACCATGCCCCGCTAAAAAGCTGGCTGATGGCCAGTTTCAACACACCCGATCATCCTTTCACCAAAGCCATGTTCGGCTTTTTAACCACGGCGATTTTTTTAACCCATGCTGCCATGCAAATACCCGGCGGTTTCCTTGCTGATAAATTCGGCGCCAAAAGGGTAATGGTGCTGGCGTTGATTTTGGTGGGCATCGGCAATTTCGGCATTGCATTTTCCGATAGCTATAACGCGGTACTGGCCTGGAAATTTTTTGTGGGGATAGGCACCGGTACCAGCTTTGTGGCCGGGGCGCGTTACGTTTATCAATGCATCCCAACCGAAAAATTATTGCTTTACCAGGGATACTACGGGGCCAGCGTTTTGTTAGGATCGGGCTTTGTGATATTTGTAGTGCCCATGGTGGCCGAACACTATAAAGGCTGGCCGCCAACCTTTTTGCTCACGGCGTCGTTAGCGGTATTGGTTTGCCTTTCGATATTATTCTTTGCCCCTAACCCGCCCGATAAAAGCCACCCGCCAACGCCTTTGCTGCAAATGATTAGCAACGGGCAGCTTTGGCTGTTGGGTTTGGTGCAAATGGCATCGTTCGGTTTGGTTATCGTCTTGAGCTCGTGGGTAACCACCATGCTGAAGGAGGAATATACACACAGTAATAAATTGTTGATCAGTTTTATTGCCTCGCTGGCCTTGCTGCTGGGCATTTTTACCCGGCCCTGGGGCGGCAAGTTGTTAGATAAACTCAAAGTACGGCGATTGATTGTTGTCAGCTTAATTATAAATGCTGTGGCCTGTTTTGCTTTATCGGCTTTCCGTACATCGCTGCCGGCTAATGTTGCGGCAATTATATTATTAGGGATAGGCTGCGGCCTGCCTTATGCCGGTTTATTTAACCGGGCTGCGCATATCTTCCCCGGCAGGGCGGGTGCGGCTATGGGCTTGGTAAATATGCTGGGCATTGTTTTTATTTTGGTAGCCGCCCCGCTGGTAGGCAACATTACCGACCGTACCGGCAACTTCTCTATGGCTTTTATGCTGATGGGGATTTTTGCCCTCCTCATTTGCGGGGTATCGCTCCGTATTAAAAATGATTAATTTTTACCTGTATTAACCTGTTTACCCTTTTATTTGCTACATGAACTTACTTAACCTTTTTGATATATCACTTACCGGGCGAAAAGACAAAATAGCACTGCAGTTTGGCGACTTGAACCTCACGTTCGGGCAAATTGACCAACGCAGTAACCAAACGGCTAACCTGTTACTGGCTAAAGGCCTCGCCACCGGCGACCGCCTCTGCGTTTACCTGGAAAACTGTGTGGAGATCATCGATCTGTTTTTGGCCTGTGCCAAAACCGGGATAATTTTTGTGCCGATAAATATCCTGTATAAAGAGCGCGAGATGGGCCACATCCTGCAGGATGCTGATCCCAAATTTTTGATCGCCAACGGCGAAGTGCCCGGTAATTTCGAAGCCTGGCAACTGGCCGATTTTATGAAAGAAGTAAGCGAACAACCCGATGCGCCGGTTACCGTAAGCACTACCGGCGATAGTCCGGCCGCTTTGGTTTATACCAGCGGTACCACCGGGCAATCAAAAGGCGCTATTTTAACCCATAACAATTTTTTATCGAACGGCTTAAATTTAAACGCCTGCTGGAATATTACCGAAGCTGACCGCTTCCTGCTGGCCCTGCCATTATTCCACGTGCATGCGTTGGCCAATGGCGTACATTGCTGGTTGCTAAGCGGCTGTACCATGCGCCTGCTGCCAAGGTTTGAACATGGCAAGGCGGCCGAGGAGTTCCTATCCTTTAAACCGACTTTGTTTTTCGGGGTGCCGACGATTTACATCCGTTTATTAGATCAGCCGGCGGAGATTGCTCAGCAAATCGGCAGCTTTATGCGCCTGTTTGTTTGCGGCTCGGCACCGTTGCCTGCCCACGTATTGGAAGAATTTGAAACCAAATACGGTCACGTGATATTAGAGCGCTACGGCATGACCGAAACGCTGATGAACATCAGTAACCCTTACATTGGCGAACGCCGCCCGGGCAGTATAGGTTTCCCCTTGCCGGGGATTTCAGGAAAGATTGTTTTGCCCGATGGCCGTACCGCTGCTCCCGACGAAGAAGGTGAGGTATACATTAAAGGCCCCAACGTTTTTGCCGGCTACTGGAAACGCGAACAGGCGACTACCGATGCTTTTGCCGACGGCTATTTTAAAACCGGCGATATGGGCGTACTATCTGCCGATGGTTATTTTACCCTTCGCGGCCGCAAAAGCGATCTGATCATTAGCGGGGGCTTTAACATCTACCCGCGCGAGATAGAAGATTTTTTGTTAGAACAACCCGGCGTTGCCGAAGCCACGGTAATTGGCATTCCCCACGACACCCGCGGCGAAATGCCGGTAGCTTATATTGTCCCATCGGATGGTTTTGACGCCGCCACTATCGAAGAAAACTGTAAACGTACTTTTGCATCGTTTAAAGTACCCCGTTCGTTTATCCAGGTAGAAAGTTTACCGCGAACGGCTTTAGGCAAAGTGCAAAAGCATTTGCTGCCGAAGCCGTAAATTAATGTGTTTAGTTTTCCGTTGCTGGCTCTTGCTCGCGCTCGTCTGTGACGAGTGCGTATTTGGTTCTGCGTCTGTGACGCTTCTAATTGCGATGCAATCGCAAAACCAGGTTAAGCCCGTTGCTGGCGCACGCGTTCCTAAATTCTTTGCGCGTCCCGCGCATTTTTAATATTTAACCGCGTTAGCATTTAACATTTATTATTGGGTAGAAGTAGTTGCGCGACACGCGCAAGGAATTCGGACACACGCCACAGGCGTGCGCCAGCAACAGGCATGATAAAAGCCTTCAGGCACCTACAAAGATGCCTGAAATTTTAAACGCTGATGGTGGTGCCTCTCTGTCACCATCAGGTATCTGCCAAGCTCCGAAAATCAATATTTTTCAAAACGGCATATTTTGCCCAAAAAGCATTAAAATCCTGTATTATTTCATCATTTTTTGCCTCTTTTTTTTACACCGTTTTTTAAGTGAATTATACGGTAAAAAACTCAAAAACGGCGTTATAATGCCAAATGGGCAATATTGACTTTCGAAATCTATACTATTCTATTCTACTTTTCCCATTGGTGCTTTTTGAAACTCTTTTGAGATGAATTCCGCTACTCGTCTTCCCGTTTTGCAAAAGTATTTCCCTGCCTGATATCGCCGGTATCGAAACCTTTTTTAAACCAGTAGGCGCGTTGGGCGCTGGTGCCGTGGGTGAAGCTGTCGGGTTCTACATGTCCGCTGCTTTGCTGCTGCAGGCGGTCGTCGCCAATGGCATGGGCTGCTACCAACGCGCTATCAATATCCGCGCGACTGATTACTATGCCTTTGGTTTTGGCTTGCTGCTCGTAATGCGCCCATACGCCAGCATAAAAATCGGCCTGTAGCTCCAGCTTAACAGATAGTTTATTGTATTCTGTTTCAGAGAGTTGCTGCCTGGCCTGCGCCATTTTGTCGCTCACACCCAACAGGTTCTGCACGTGGTGGCCAACCTCGTGCGCTATCACATAAGCCTTTGCCGCATCGCCGGGAGATTGGAAACGGTTGCTGAGTTCGGTGAAGAAACTCAGATCGAGGTACACCTTTCTATCTGCCGGGCAGTAAAACGGCCCCGTAGCCGAACTGGCGAAACCGCAGCCCTGGGCATCAACCGCATCGGTAAAAAGGTGTAAGGTAGGCTTCTCATAAGTGCGGCCCATGCTGGTAAACAGGCTATCCCAAACATCCTCGGTACCGGCCATTACTACCTTTGCAAAGCGCTGATCTATAGAGATATTGCCTTCCAGTTTTCGCGTTTGCTGTTGCGACTGATCGGGCTGCCCCGGACCAAATAACTGTGAAGGATTGACCCCGGTAAAGATGTAAATCACCGCGGCAATTAAGCCCACAATACCACCGCCGAAAGCCAGTCCGCGGCCACCGCCACCACTGCTGCTGCCTTCTTCTACATTATCGCTTTCGCGTCCGCCAAACCATTGCATAGTACCCCTCCTTTGCCCCTCCCAATTAGGGACAGAACTTGTTTTAGTTTTGATGGATAACTAAGAAAGCCCGGTGAATGTTTTGCTGATTTACCCTATTTAATAAGTAGTTAACATCCGGCGCAAGCCGAAAAAAAGCCCGGCAGCCTTAAGCTAACCGGGCAGGTGTTTACTGATAGTTTAAACGATGTTCTACAACAAAGGCTCTTGTTTTAATGTACGGATGTCATTGATTAGCTGGTCGGCTTCCAGCTCGAGTGTACCGTTATAAATCCCGCGGATGCGGCCTGATGCATCAACTAAAATGAAGTGTTCGGTATGCAAAAACTGGGTGCTGTCTTTACTATAACCCAGGCTTTCTTCGGCAAAATAACCAGTACGGGCCAGAGTATAAATGGCAGACTTACTGCCGGTTAAGAAATGCCAGTCGGGCTTGGTAATGCCGTGTTCCTGCTTGTATTTCTTCAACTTATCGGGCGTATCAATCCATGGCGTAACGCTGTAGGATAAGATCACTACGGACGGATCACGCTCGAACGCCTTACCCACTTTGGCCATGTGGCTGGTCATTACCGGGCAGATGTTGCCACAGCTGGTGAAGATAAAATCGGCCACGTGGATCTTGCCTTTGGTGGTTTCCGGCTTCAGGCTTTGCTTGTCCTGATCGGTAAAACCAACAGGTTTTACCGTATGGGTTATCTTGCTGATAATCTCCGACTTATTACTCAAAAATATCGGCGTAAAATCCGGTGAGTTATAATATGGCAGGTGCTGCTCCGGCGCCTTAGTAGCACAAGAAGATCCGAACAATATTAGCAAACCCAGACTAATTATTAAATACACTATCCGCAACATTTGTACAGTTTTTTGTGCCTAACAAGCCGTACCGCCGGCCGTCAGTCATGATGTAATTGGCTTTAATTCGGCCGTCGGTATAGTATTGTACCTGCCGGCCAGCTTCATAGCCACTCTTGTAATTCATATCTTCAACCAGCAATCCGTTGGCGGCCCAAGCACGGCAATTACCTTCGTATTCGCCGTTTTTAAAGCGATAGATAAGCTTTACCACGCCATTCGGCCACCAAGCTTTATAGATACCTTCCTTTTTCCCGTTATTAAAAAAACGTTGCTCGGCCAGTTTCCCGCCGGGATAAAATTTCTTCCAAAGGCCATGCTCACGCCCCTGGTTAAAGCCCACGATTTCGGTGGTATCCTTCTTGTTGTCAGCCAGTACATAGATCATCCCTGTAAAGGGAATATTCGAGCGATCGACAAGTAACCCTTTATCGATATGCACCTGAATATCAACTGCATTAAACTTAGGTAAAGGCGATGCAACCTGCGGACCGGCACAGGCTTGGAACAGCGCAGCTACAGCTGTAGTGCAGGCAAATCGATAAACAATTCGGAGCTTTATCAACATAAAATCAGCTTAGCGGGAAACAGTGCCAGGAGTACCATAATAGCCGCTTCCGTTGATGTATGGGTCGGACGAGGTGATATGATAATGATAGATGCCTGCCGGGTAATCAGCTGTTACCGAGGTGTGTCCGTGGTAAGCATCCAGCATAGCATTGGTAACCGTTGCGCCGTTTTCGATAGGGCCGTATACGGGGAAGCCATCTAACAGGAAGCCTAATAAAGCCGATTTGCTGGCTTTAACGGTTGTGAGATATAAAGGCTCGACATGGTAATGATATTCGCTTGTAGGCGATGGGTGGCCCCACCACTGGTCGAAGGATACGATCTCGCTGGTGAGAGGTTGGTTTTGTCCGTTATACTGATTGAAAAATGGAACCCCGTTCAGCGATACGCCGATAGCTCCCAACGCCGTAGCCTGGTGACTGGCAGCCACATGCGGGTTCACCGAGATCTTGAATACATAATTCTGAGCGGCCAGTGTACTTGGGTTTTTATTGAACGTATTACCGCCAAAGGTGGTACCGGTAAAACTCTCGTACAGGCTGTTTGTGGTTGCGTAATAGGCGCTTTTATGATCGGGTGTGCCGGTAGTTTTAATGTAAACGTAGGTACCGTCGGATGTGATGCTGGTAGCGCCGTAAATCTTTTTAAAGATGTCAGGCACTACCGATGTACCCGGTGTGGTGATAGTAGTTGGATTGGTGGTTGTGGTTGGTGTCGTAGTGCTGTCAGGCTGCACATCGGTTGATGATTTTTTGCAGGCAAACGCAAATGCGCTGGCAATAAATAAGGCTGCAAGTAATTGAGTAGGTTTCATAATTTTCAGGTATTTACACATTAGATGTGTATCGCCTGAAAATCCTTCGCCGTGGTTTGTATTTATTTATGTTTCGTTGATTATCAAAAAGATACGCCCACTTGTACACCGGTGCCGATAGATGCAGGAAGATCATTGCCAAACCGAATTGGGAAGGGGACAGCAACAAACAGGTTGGCATCTTTACCGCGTTTAACCACTTTATTAAAAACGGGCGTCACACCAAACCTGCCGCTGGTTTCGAAAGCAACACGACCCAAAACAGTGAAACCATTTTTAAAGCGAAACATCGCACCGGGATGGAATAACACGGTGCTCACTTTCGATATGTTTTTTTCGGTACGAATAGATGGCGTAACCTCAAAGCTGATCCCGAACTTATCGCTTTTTAAAAGGTTAAGTCCAAAGGGAAAGCCGATAACGTAAGCGCTGCCAAAGTTACCGGTAAAACCATCTTTTGTTAAGGTAGTTATGGGTTGCACCACACTGAAATAGCCCGCCATACGGGGGTAGGTTGCCGGCTGCTGTGCAAAGCTGCTTTTGCAAATAATAAATAGTAAAATGATTAGGGTAAGGCGCTGATACATTTGTGATTGCGTTTAATATTCCGCTCCCGAAATTTTGGAACGATGGCTTAAATTTAGCGAAACACTGTTAGCTCTGTGTTAGGTGTAAATTAATATTAATCTGTCGCATAGTACAGGCTTTAATATGATTAACATTCCCGAAACAAACATTTTCCCGAAAAAACACTTATGTGAGATATAGCCATGAAAAAATATTTACTCTCCCTTATAATTAGCCTGTTAATGTTTGGTGCATCGGCCCAAACCTATCGCCTGTCGGGCCGTATTACCGATGTGCAAAATCAGCCTATTGGCTTTGCATCGGTCTATATTAAAAATACTACCTACGGTACTTCTGCTAATGAGAACGGCTATTATAATTTTAACCTGAAACCCGGTACTTATAATGTGGTTTACCGTTTTGTTGGCTATAAAGAACGGACCGAAAATGTAGTTGTAAATAATGTAGAAGAGCACCGTGATATTAAAATGGTACCCGATAGTTTTTTGCTGAAAACTATTGTGGTGCAATCTAAACGTGGTGATGCAGCAAGGGATATTATGCGCCAGGCCATTGGTAAACGCGAGCAATACTTAAACCAGGTAAAAGAATATAGCGCAGCAGTCTACATAAAAGGTGTGCAAAAATTAGTGAGCGCACCCAAAAAGCTGATGGGGCGCGATGTAGCCCGGTTACTGGAGCTGGACAGCAGTCGCAAAGGAATTCTGTATCAGTCCGAGTCACTTTCTGACTTCAGCTACGGCGGACCGGAGAAGGTGAAGGAGAAGATGATCGCATCGAAAGTAGCAGGGCAAAATACAGCCTTTAGCTTTAACAAAGCATCAGACCTTGATGTGAATTTTTACCGGAATATGTTTTACATCAGCGGTTTAAGCGCCCGTGGTTTTGTATCGCCGGTGGCATCAAACGCTCTGTTTTTTTATAATTACAAACTGTTGGGATCTACTGTAGAAAACGGTAAAACCATTCATAAGATCCAGGTATTGCCCAAACGTGCGCACGACCCAGTTTATCGGGGTGTAATCTATATCGTCGATGGTGACTGGCGTATCTATGGCACCGACTTGCTGATTACCAAAGATGCGATGGTGAACCTGGTTGACACCCTGGAAATCAGCCAGCAATATGTCACCGTAAGGGATAGCATCTGGATGCCGGCCTCAACCCAATTCAGCTTTAAGGGGGATGTTTTTGGATTTAAGTTTGAAGGTTACTACGCTGCGGTTTACAACAACTACAACCTAAGTCCCAATTTCCCACCTAAGTATTTTGACGGGGAAATTATGAGGATTGATACCACCGCTAACAAAAAGGATGATGCTTTTTGGGCCCAAACCCGCCCGGTACCGTTAACTACTCAGGAAATGCGCGATTATCGCAAAAAAGATAGTATCGCCACCATCAGGCAATCGTTGCCCTATCTCGATTCGGTAGAGCATGCCGATAACCAATTGAGTCCGTTTAATTTTACCGTTACCGGCTATCAATACAGCAAACGGAGCAAGGGCGAGGTATTGTACGTTTATCCGTTTTACACCAGCATTTATTATAACACGGTGGAAGGTTACGGACTGATGCCGAAAGTAAAATTCACCAAAACGTTTAAGGATGGAACATCGTACGCCATTACGCCTGCCCTGCGTTATGGTTTTAGCAATAAGATGTTCAATGCTAATGTTAACCTGGCTTATAATTACGATGTGCCAAACCAGGGGAGTGTTTTTGCGGCCTTCGGAAGCGATATACTTGATTTAAGCGATGTAGGTACCCGTTCGCTTACCTTCAATACACTAAGTACCCTGTTGAGCGAAAGTAACTTTGTGAAATACTACCGATCGCGCTATGCAAAAATAGGCTTTCAACGGGAGTTGACAAATGGCGTGTTGTTTAATACCGAGTTAAGCTACGCCACGCGCGATCAGCTATTCAATACATCGGCCAACCATATTTTTGATGATAAGAAGAAGGAGTACACCTCAAACAACCCACTAAATCCCATAGCCGATACCTACCTGTTTCCGCATAACAGCGCCTTAACTTTTAAAGCGTCGGTATTGTTAACCATTAACCAGCAATATGTAACCCGGCCGACTGGTCGCGTTTACGAGGCGCCGGAATACCCACAAATTCGCCTGAATTACCGCAAAGGGATGAAGGATGTAGATTATGATTTTATATCTGCCGACGTGTTTGATGACCGGGTTAACTTAGGTCTGTTTGGCTTCACGGCTTACAAATTAAGCATAGGTACTTTTGCTAACAACAGTAAGCTTTACTTTATGGATTTTAATCACTTTCTGGGTAATCAGGGTACTGTGTTCGATCCTACCATCGGCAGTTTCCGTTACCTGCCTTTTTATGATCACAGCACCAACGGTCGTTTTTTTGAAGGACACTTAGAGCATGATTTTACCGGCAATATTTTAAACAATGTACCCTTTCTGCGCAAATTAAAACTGGAAGAAATGGTCGGTGTAAACTACCTGGCCGCCCAAAATACCGATAACTATTACGAGTTTTATTTCGGGATTAAACGCCTGTTCTTACGGTTCGATTACGGCTTTGCCTACAATGCCAATCGACAGGTAACGCAGGGTTTTAGAATATTTTACGGGTTGAAGTAGAAGTTTAGGTGCTTCCGAACAAAGTTTTCAGTTCCTCTGATGGTCAATTTTCCTATTTTGTCATTGCTGTAATGGTTAGGTAATTCGGTAACAGAATTAGGTGTTTTTATATGTTGTTTAAGGTGCACATTTCAATAGGTT
>Ga0116227_10013730_pt1 | contig 12614 bp, 13 predicted proteins | sample S1TSphgellanicum_FD_89693 | JGI IMG/M metagenome (GOLD analysis project Ga0116227, IMG submission 89693) | Host-associated microbial communities from peat moss isolated from Minnesota, USA - S1T2_Fb - Sphagnum magellanicum MG | ecosystem: Host-associated > Plants > Peat moss > Unclassified... | reverse complement strand
GTTGTGCCGGCGGTTGTTGTTTGGTGTGTGTGGTGGGAGAAGGGAGTGTGGGTTGCTGTGGGGTTTGTTGAGTTTGAGGTGGGGGGGGGGGGGGAAAGGGATGGAACCATGCAAAGTAGGGGAGGGGGGAGGAGGCCGGAGGAAGCAGCCGGACTTGGAGCAAGTTGATCGAGCTCTATGCCAGAGCCTTTAAGAATGGAAAGCTTTACACAATCCAGTGAGGTGTTGCTGAAGCAGATTTAATGATGCAAAAATAAAGTTTTGGAAAAATGAAAATTTCCCATTTGGGAAGCAAATACTAAGCTCAGGAACTAAAGTTCGTCACCAAAGTTTCGATTCATGGAGTAGACCATATAAGCATAATCTGCCTTGAGCTCTGATATTGGAGGCTGCAACAACAACAAGTAGACCTACTGTAAGCTAAGCTCCTCGAGCTAGCTGTAATGGTAAATATCCATGACCCAGTAGTTCTAGTGTAATCGCAGCCTGATGCACAGCTCATCTTCCGCGAGCGTTTCAGGAGCAATAATATTATGTTCATACATAAAGTACATGATGATCTGCAGGATCATTTGCAGATCATGAGGGATTGATCAGTATGTACAATGTGATCAAACCCATGAGCTGCATTAATGCAAGCTCTTAGTTGCAGGGTAGAAAGTATTATACATGTCTAGTGCTTGATCTAGGATTCAGCAGCAGCAGCAGCAGCAGATCTTGATCAACTACTGCAAGCTGCTGCCAGCGACTAGTACTACATTTTCTTTACATGTTTCTCATGATCTGAACATGCATGTACCTCGCAAGAAGCTAGCTGTAGGAATCTAGACAACTATATTGTTGGAGATTTCGAGAGTAGTATTATTACACCGAGCGCAAGTTTCTAAACTGTGATGATCATGCTGGCCACCCAAGGTGAGAAATGTTTTTTTTGAACTGGGCCCTGCAGATCGACATGCGAAGCAGCTCGACATGTTGTTGTTAGATTGCTAGTCGATCAGCTGCTTGACATATTGTTGCGACGCCGCGCTCTAGATTTCCACCCAGCTGGTCTAGATAACAGTGCCATCACCCTTTTGAGCTAAAGGTTTACAATTGATCAGGCGAGCTCACACTGTGGCCAGTACTGGCTGCAGGATCTATCAAGCTGCTATGGTACAGGAGTAGGAGTATTGCATCTGGACAGTAAGCTAGCTAGCTGGTGATGTACAGCAGCTAGCGTGCAGCTATTGTATTTCAGATCTAGATCGATCTACAATAGATTGAATATGCACAGAGACGATCAAAGTTCGTGATGCAGATCTTCGCAAACCTCGCGAAGTGCCCGTGTAATTGTGGATGTTGTACAAGTCTCGAGACTGACTGAGGGACATCTCGAGATCCATGGGTGAATTAGAGCCTGAATATGCAACTGCAAACCAGGATTTGCAATGCATTGTCAAGCTCCGAGCGGAGCTCTATGAGGTACGCCTTTTCGTCTCTTTGGCGAATGGAGACTAGAGCAGCTGGTGGTACTGGAAGGTCTAGGAGGTGTGCGCGGTGATAAATCGACGAGGAGCTGGTTGTGGCTGGAGGTCGGCTGCATTGGGACGTTGCCATTGTTCCAGCTGCCGGCTTGCTCGTATGTCTTGTGACCACCTGCAACATCGGCAGCGGCACCTTCCTCCGACGTCGACTGATCATTCAGATCATGCTCCGCTTGCGAAATGGCGCACTGGAATGACGAGCGGTTGAACGTCGCGGAGGAAGACTGTAGCTGCGATACCCTCCTTGACCGCACTGCTTTCTTCTGTACTGTCGAAGACGAGGTCTCTGAGGAGTCGTAAGCTCGTGCGGCTAGTCTGGACGCGCCCGCGCCGTTCCCTGCTGCACCTTGCAGTAATGTCCTTGGTTGCACTACGAAGGAGAGATCGCCATGTCTTTTGATGCCTTCAAGCTGTTGTACCATTGTAACAACATAACACAAGAAGCTGGGTTCAGTGTCCAGATTTGGGTGATCATGACCGGACGAGTTCTTCTGCAGGGTAGGTCAGATCATCATCGGAACAATATATCTCTGGAGATTCAGCTGTTGTGCAGCATCTAGTTTAGCTCTCATCATGCATGCGTACCTTGCAGCCGAGGGAGCAGAATCTGAAATTGTCGAGAAGGCTGCGCTCGCACGACTCACAAGTGTTGGTGACGCCCTTGGCTGCTCGGGGTTGCGGCCTCTCGTTAAGGAACACAATTCGCGCACTGTTGATGATGTACGTCTGCACATTGGTGATGTCCAGCACCTTCTGAATCTCCGACACGCGGATCACGTCGTGGTAAGACGAGCGCCGAATCTGGAAAAAGGCAGCGGATTCCCAAGCAAATGAGTACGAGAGAGTTCATCTAGAGCTGACGATCTCATGTAGCTACATTTCTTTCAGCGAAATTCAACAACTCGAAACAACTGCTACACCTCCGAAACCCTTGCAATCAGCTTCATACCTGTTCTACACACTCTCATCTCTAGAAGTCCTCTCCACATGTCGCTAGTCTTTTGTACCTGAACAACGTGGTGGTCCTTGTGATTGGCATGGGCGCAAGCGGAGCAGATGCCATTGCCCATGCAGTTCAGGCAGAAGAGATTACACTCGCTTCTGTTGAGCATCCCATGAACCGGGCAATTGAGGAAGAAATTGGCCTTGAGCATTGGCTTCAACCAGGCCGGCCCCTCCGCCGCCTCTTCCACCTTGGAGTAGTATTCCTCCTCCTCGTCCTCCTCTTCCTCCTCGTCCATGAGCTGCACTGTCCCTCCCTGCACAGAAATTTTCACAATGATGATCTCTCACAAAAATTCACCAACTGCTGCACTGCACCCTATGTATCACCATCAGGCACGCTGCAATATATCCACAGCTAGCTACCGCAGATCATCATGAACCCCCTTCTGGATCTTATCCTGTTCATGTGAAAGACTCTAATCGAGAACTTGTGAGTCCATATTCTTTGCTCTTATGTCTAGTAGTATCCTTCAAAGCTCCAGAACTAGAGCTTCCAGGATTACTCTCTCGACTCTAGTACTGTTGATCTCTCGGAATTCACAGATGGATGACGAGAACTTTGTGATAGATTGATCAACCAATATGGGTTCTTACCATTTGCTCCACTTTGGTATACGCTGATGTCTGGGCGCCACCCATCAGGCCCGCAGCCGACGAACCCTGGGCCGGTTGAGTCGAGATCGCCATCTCTGCTGCTGCGGTTGCCGTCACAAGCTGGCCGACTTTCCAGGAGTGGGCAGAAACAACAACACACCGGCCGCACGGGAAGTCTCTTGTCAAAAGCTGGAAACAAATTCTATAGATATCACACAAATTCCAGCAGATCCATGGCAAAGCGCTTACTCGCTTCTTGATGCTGCAGCGGCAGTTTTAACAGATTCTTAAACGTGCTCAGATCAGAGCCGAGTCTCTTCTGCCACTATAAGAAGTGTAATTGGGCTTTTGCTACACAAGCTCGAGAGAGATTATTGCCGTCGAACTGCGACTTGGCAAGCTGAGCATCAAAAAGCTCCAAATCTCTGATGACACAAAGAAGCCTACAATTGAAGAAATGGGAAAAAGAAGAAGAAAAGAAAGTGCGCTCAAGTTCTAGAACAAGTATGTACAAGATGTGACGCGATGTGATGGGATGTGATGCGTTCGTGCGCTCCTGACACAATCTGCAGATCTGTTGTATGTACAAAGGAATCGCAACAAAAGCCGATCTGTGCAGCAAAAGCTGCGTGCGCAACAAAAGAAAAAGCAACGAGGAAAAAACAGGCAAAGCTCTTGGGAAGGAGGAAGAGTCAAGTCCCGAATGAGGGGTCAAGACCCCGAATTTTGGGGGGAGAGGCCCGGGGGTCCCCGATAGTCACCTCGTCAACACCAGAAATTCAAGGGTCACCAGAGCTTGGGTGCAGGCCACGGAACCAATTTCCTTGTTTTAGGGAAAAAGCTCTCTAACATATATATATATATAAGTATAGTATATCTATTTTATTATTATTATTATTATTATTATTATTTTCTTTTCCCTTTTTTTGGGGTTTCTTTTGGGAGTCTTGAGTTTGGTATTGTGAGTGGTCGTGCGAATTTCTCTTTTTTTTAATCTACTTACCCATCTTCCATTGCACATTTTGGTGTTATTCCATGTTACTTGAAAGAATCGGATAAAGAATAAGCTCTTTTTATTTTATTTTTAAACTAGACAAAATAATGAGATTGAGAGGTCCAAGTTTTATGGCTTGTGAAAAAAAATTGGGATTTAAATTTTGGGAGGTGGTTTGAGAAATAGGTATTCTAATTTAGCTCAACACATTAAATTCAGGAATGTCACTTATCTTCTTGAGCATCATAGTAGTGGCGCTTGAATACTTTGTTGCATGACCCAACTTTGTTGCATGACCCACATGAGCTAAGCTTAGCCTTGTTGTTGGGCTGAAAGAAGAGGAGAAGAGAAGGCCCAAAGTGTTGACCCCACAACATAACAGTAGTCTAGTGTTGAGATGGGTTTAGTGTGGTGGGTGGCATGGATGGACTAGCTAATGGAGTTTGTGAAAGGGTTAGAAACAACAAAAAAACAAGAAGGGTAGCGTGTTGTAGTTGAAGGCTTTCCCAACAACAACAACAACAAAAGGTGAAAGCTATAAAGCTAGATTCCACAAGGAATACGCCATATTTGTTTGTTGTTTGCATACAATGTATGATGAAGATGATATTGGTGATATATTCCATCATGATTTAACTGTACTCCATACATACATACATACATACATTCTAATTGTGCAAATTTTGACTCTCAAATAGCCATGTATTGGGCAAGGCATGGGAGGGGGCATCCAAGATCTTGGAACTAATAGAATCTGGTTCCTTCCTTGCTTGGTCAAATCTTCTTTTGCTGGGCCCAAAGGGGGTGGTGGCCATGTGTGTGAGTGAGTGTGCAAGGGCATGGCTGCTCTCTTTTCCCCCTCCACAAGGTCAGACCCCTAGGTAAGCACTAAGCACCTTTTGTTTCTATTTTATTTTATAGGTTTAATTAGGCTAAAAGGACATTTCATCATTAGAATTCTTCTATTAGGTAAGGATCCCTTGGTTTTGGTGATAGGTTTAACTTTTGGTGAAGGGACCTATCATTGCAGTTCCCCTATTATTGCACACCAATTAGTTTGTTGCCACCAATTTGTCTGTTGCCAGACACTATTGTTCCTCATCCTTCCACACAAAAATCCTATTGTTGCACACCAGTGTTTCCTAGTGTTTCCTGTCATTGCTCAACAGCACGCCAAATGAAATTGTAATATTGAGTGTTAGGGTAGATGTGTTGGTAACCAAACACATAAGGCATCTGAGACTAAAGGCACATTGGGGTCTTTTTTTTTTGGTGATGGGTTCTGAAGATAAGTTTTTCCTTATATCTGGCTGCACCCATAGCAGTTCAAATCAAGTCATTTGGTAGAGAAACAACAAAGTTATCTCTCTCAAAAGAGAAATGGGTTTGCAAACAAATTTTCAACAAAAACAAGCTATCCCCATGACCAACAAATTTCACACTATAAAATAATTGTGAGCATTTAAAAAATGAACAAGATTTGACCCTTGAAATGGATGGAAGGAAAAATTGTTCTTTTTTTATTAAAAAATGTTCATTACACATCATTGGCCAAGATTAAACACTATAAAAGAGTCAGGAAATTGATGGTGATACACAAACAAACATTTGTGTAAATTTAAATTTTAAGTGGCACCCTAAAATTAGGGGTTCTAGGTTTGGTATTCCCACCCTTGCACTAGCGGCAAAATTTATCTTCCTCTTAGTAGAACTCGACTTCTCCAATGTTTGTATTCCTCCTAGGTTAGCAAAATTAGGTTCACCATTGTCATGATCATTGCCTCTATTGTCATGTTTTAGTTCACCATTATCATGCAATAGTTATTTCCTACACACCTCGTTGTCGTGTTTGGGTTCACCATTGTTGCGCTATAGTTGCCTCCTATACATCTCAGTCATCATGTTTTGGTTCACCATTGTTATGTAATAGTTACCTTTTATGCACCTCGTCATCATGTTTTGGTTTGTCATTGTTGTGCAATAACTATTGCCTACATATTTCATCACTGTGTTCTGGTTTGCCATTATCATGCATTGTCGAATGAATGTGCACACATTTCGTCAAACCCTAGTTCACCATTGTGTTACATTGTAGGAGTGAATGTGTGCATTCTTCATTGTGTTTTGATTCACCATTGCATTATGTTACAAGAATAGTTGTGAGCATCTAATCATTGTGTTCTGGTTCACCATCATCATGTGTTGTAGGAGCAATCAACATCAATACTTTTATGAATTACATTAGTGTTTTCATGTTAGTTGCATCAATGCTTTCATGGTGAATGTTAGTGCTTTCATGGCGGCTACATTGGTGTTTGTCACCTAATGATGGTGACCCATCTCTTGTAATGGCGATGATGATTTGATAGTGATGTTGACATTGTAAGAGCTTGATTTCATCATCATGTTTATTCTAGGTCCTAATTGTCTTGTTTGTTGTGTTGTGTAGGTTGTAGGAGGGTGATGTGGCAATGTTTTGTTGTGCTTAGATGGTTGCATCATGCTCTTGCAGGAATTTGACACAATGCTTAGGTTGTTGCATTATGTTTTTGCAAGAACTTAACATGACACCTTTCATCTTATTCATATTCTTTACAACCCCTTTTGTGTTGCTCAATTTTTTTGAAACCCAAATTTCTTCTTGTCTTGCTTGTATTTTCTGAAATTTGATCAAGCTTGTCCTATTTATATTCCTTGAAACCCAAATTCCACATTAAATATTTTCTTTTGTGAAACCTCACTTCTCATCTTGCTCAAAACTTTCTGAATTTAAAACTTCACCTTTTCATTCATTTTCTTTAAAACCCCACCACCTTTCGTCTTATTTAATTTTTTGAAACCCAAACTCCACTTCCTCATTCATCTCTTCTAAAAGTCCACTTCCTCATTCATCTCTTCTAAAAGCCCACCCTTTTTGTTGTTCAATTTTTTAAAACCCAAACTTCACCTCCTTTTTCATCCTTTTAAAAACCCGACCTTTCATTTTATTCAATTTTTTGAAACCCAAATTTCATTTCCTTTTTCATCTTCTTTAAAACCCAAACTCCACCTTATCCCACCCATTTCCTTTAGAACCTAAATTCCTATCTCAAATAATGTTCTGCTTTAGAACCCCCCATGCTTTGGAACACCCCCTGTAGTTCCCTTTTACAATTAGTTATTCCATGTTGGTGTGTTATAGGCTTGTTGCAACAATCCTTTTTGTTTCCATTTTCACCTTTGCCCTTGCTTTAACTTGTTTTTGACTTTTTGATGTAAAGCCAGGTTGACACCTTTATATAATAGGAGATGGGCTCACAAACTTATAGCAAAATTTTAATGAAACATATCTTTTGCTTCTCAAATTATAATTATAGACCATGTTAAATTGAAAGTCATTCTTGCACATTTTTCAACTGATCTTTGAGTTATTTTCTCAACTATGGTAAGGGAATTGGTAACACATTTAACTTTTTTCTCTTCCCTCTCCTTCCTCTTTCGCTCTTTAATTTTTTTAACAACCTCTTTCTCCATGACTTTTTCCATGAAATATTTGAATATTCATTAGATCTGATTACATGTGATTGGTTGTAATCTATAAATGGCATTTTACCTATTGTTTTCCTTGCAAGTAAATGTAGAAGGAATAAAAAATTTGCAAAAGACAAAGTGGCCTTGGATCATTAGCAAAACTTTGATAGCATTGCACTTCACTTGAAGGTCCATCAACTAGGTTATCTCTAAAATCATAGATAGCTTTTGTTGGCCTTGTTTTGTGTGTGACAATAAGACTATTGGGCATTACCACATAATACATTATCTTTAGTTGTTCCTTGATAATGGTATCATCCCCTATTCCAACACTTTCAACTATAGTTGTTACATTCAATAGTTGTGTGTTAACCCCATTTTCACCCCATTGGTCAATGTCATAAATTGTTGCATCCAAGCTGACGCGCCCCGAAGTTCCTTGTTAGGCCCAAAAAGGGCCCAAATATGTTAAAGAACGGAAATAGTTAGAACTTAATGTCACTCCTAGCTTCCAGCACTAAAGGGGGTGAGAGGGGCATGCTGAAAGCTCCAAGATTAGACTAGGAAGAGGGACAAGCTACTTAGTTATTCGGTCCTGCATCCAAATCCAACCAACAAGTTTGTTAGAATTCATTCTGCACACTTTTGGTGTTGGGACAAGCCACATGCGACCTTGGACTCACTTGACTCACCACGGCCCGAACTCAGGGGAAGCCACCAACTTCCCCCATATAATATTCTCTGCGTCTCTCCGCCACATTTGCATCCAAATGGCACTTTTTCCCATGACTCCCAAAGTGGAGTCCCGAAACTATCCCAGTTTGGACTTTTGGCATTTTGGGCATTCATAACTTCTCGTTTTGACCTCTAATTGGGATGAGGTCTAAAGCAAACTTGTAGCTCTCCTTGAGAGCTTTCCAACGGTGTGTTGCACTCCACCTGCACACACCAGAATCAGGTTGATTTTCGACTATTAGTGGTCGGGAATCAAACTGCCAGTTTGACTCCCGGCCCTTCTTTCACCCATAACTTGTGCTGCAAATGTCCAAATGGCTCATGCGAGGCCATTTTGGACATCTAAACTTCAAAGTCTTTTCAAGGGTATAAAGAACATTTCAATGCAAGGTGTTTTGATGCATGCAATTGAGTTTTGAATTTTTAAGAGTCTCGGAGGACTCCCAAGTTCCATTTTCGGAAGTGTGAGTGGCGACCTCACATTTCCCTCAAAGTAGGGTTGTGACATTCTCCCCCACTAGAAGATAAGGTCAATGTCCTCATTGACATTTAGAAAATTTCCTTTCACAATTGCAATCGCTTTCTTTGAATCCTTGGCCATCAAATGTCGACTTTTGCGGTAAGACCTTACCTCAAGCGAACTTAGGTGTCCCCAAGTTTCCAACACTTTCGTGGCAAGTCCAAGAATATTTCATAGAAAACCTTTAACTCTTGCTCCGTCAAAAGACTAAATTAAACTAATTGACGGAGCCCTCATTTGGGAGGCCATTTTTTCAACCTTCCCCTCATGAAGATTCAAATCAAGTCTAATCTTGACCTAAGCTATTGACACGACTCCTTTCCCAACCTTGCGCCTTGATCATAACAATCAAGCTTGGACTAAAAGGTTTTCTTATCAAGGTATGAGAAGCGACATTTAGGTTTTGCTAAAACCCAAATCTTAAACTACACGATTAAAGTATGCGAACAGGGCCATGATTTCCCGCGTTGGTCGCCACTACTAACCAACCCTTTGGGATGCACTTCAAGCTTGTGCATGTCCTCGCAAGCTCACCTTGCTTGCCTCTTCTTTTGGGGCCAAGTTTCCATTAACCCCAAGGTAGGAGTTCGATTTTGATTTGGGCTTACGCAAGGTAGTTCCATTTGTCCAATGCCATTTGACAACCCTATTTGCCTTTATGCAAAAATTCTCGTGATACAGTCTCTTGGAAGTTTTTAGCCCTTTATTTCACTTGAACTTGATGCGGTACATTTTATGTGACACTCTGCCCCACTAAAAGAAAGATGATGTCCTCATCACATTCTACGTCTCTTTTTTGCCGGTCTAGTGTGGAATTTTTTAATGGCTTTTTGGGCATGTTCCATTCACCCAAGATGCCTCTATTGGATGGTATCCTTTCCACTTCACTAAGTACTTCCATTCTCGTCCTTTTAGTTGCCTTGACTTGAGCACGGCCTCCACCTCAAACTTTGGTTCATTATGAACCAAGTTTGGTGGGGGCTTTGAGTTGTGCTCTCGATTAGGCCTTGAGGCATCACGGGAGACCAACTTCAAAAGAAACAAATGAAATGTGGGATGAACTCTAAGGTTTTCTAGTAATTCTAACTAATAAGTGTCAAAAAGTTTCTTTTCCAACACTTTGAATGGGCCTGCATATGGGCCCAAGAACTTATGATGGCAACCGAAAATTCTTGATGTTCAACCACACTTTGTCCCTTTCTTGAAACTTCACCTCTCGTCGGGACTTGTCCACAAAATCCTTGTACCTTTTGTGCGCCTTTTCCAAGTTGGCCTTTGCCACCTCCCAAAGGCGCTGTCTTTCTTCATCAAGTTGTGTGACCATTGGCACTTCCTCATTTGCATCACTCAGGGGTTGTCCATGTGCTGCCCAAGTCATGGGCACAATTGGTGATTTGCCCGTCACCATTTGAAAGGGGGTGGACCCAGTCGCGGAATGTTTTGAATTGTTATAACAAAACTCGGCTAACTCCAAGTGGTCCACCCAATTTTGTTGATCCACCGCCACATAATTCCTTAAGAATTGTTGGATTACTAAGTTCACCTTCTCGGTTTGCCCATCAGTTTGGGGGCAGAAGGAAGTGTTTATTTTGAGTTTTGACCCCATTCTCTTCCACAAGGCTCGCCAAAACTTACTTGTGAACTTTGGGTCTCGATTCGAAACTATGTCCTTTGGAAGACCATGATGCTTGAAAACATGTCTGAAGAACAACCTGCTAATTTCCTAGGCCATGGCCTCATCCTTTATGGGAATGAAATGTGCCATTTTGCTAAATCGATCCACCACCACCATGATGGCATCGAATCCCCTTGAAATTCATGGACACACTTTCCCACGGCCCTTCGAGAATTGGCAAAGGTTGTAACAAACCCGCTTACTTCTTGTTGAGGGTTCAGTTTTGTTGGCAAGTTAAACAAGTCTTCACATACTCCTCCGCATTATCCTTCAAGTTGGGCTAATAATAGGACTTCTTTAGGAGTGTGGTGGTGCATTTTGCACCACCATGGCTCGCAAGCGGTCCATCATGACACTCCTTCAAAATGGTGTCCCTCATCTTCCTTTTCGGCACATAGAGTCGTTTTTGTTTATACCACAATAATCCATTCTAGAAATGGAAGTGGGATTTGGCTCCATTTTGAATGTTTTGCCTCACCTATTTGGCAAATGCATCTTAGCGGCTTGCTAGTTGAACTTCTTTTTGAAGTTTCGTCTCTCCCACATATACCACTCTAAGTTGGTGTTTTTGATTCAACGCATCGGGCACTATGTTTTCCTTCCCGGGCTTGTGTCGAATGTCCACATTGAGCAATGCTAATGTGTCTTGCCACCTTACTTGTTTGGATGACAACTTGGGTTGAGTGGCAAAATACTTCAAGGTCACGTTGTCGGTCCACACTACCACATTTTTGGAGCCTATGTAATGGCCCCAAGTCTTGAGACAATGTATGACCGCCCACATTTCCTTCTCATGTGTTGGCCACCTTCACTCCATCTCACTCAACTTCTTGCTTTCAAATGCCACCGGTCTTCCTTCTTGCACTAGGACTCCTCCTATTGCAAAGTCGGAGGCATCGGAATGGATCTCAAAGTCTTTGTCAAAGTCGGGCAACTTCAACACCGGCATCTTCACCAAAATACCTTTTAAGGTTTCAAAGGCTTCATCGCATGTTCCTTCCCATTCATAAATGACGACGGACTTCTTCAAGAGGTTTGTCAAGGGTGCGGCTATCTTCGCAAAGTTCTTTATGAACTTGCGATAATATGAAGCCAACCCCAAAAAGGATCTTAAGGTCGGCATCGACTTGGGTGGTTCCCAATCCACAACTGCCTTGACCTTGTGATCATCCATCTTCAAACCTTCTTAAGTTATCCTATTTCCAAGGAAGTCCACTTCCATCTCCCCAAATTCACACTTCTTGAGCTTGACATACAAACTGTTTTCCCTTAGCCTTTGGAACACCTTCTGGAGGTGCTCTGCATGTTCTTCCAAGAAACCACTATAGATCAAAATGTCCTCTATGTAGATGACCACAAAGTCATTGAGCCATTCTCAAAAAATGTCATTCATGAGAATGCAAAATGTGGCGGGTGCATTGGTGAACCCAAAGGGCATCACCATGAATTTGTATGAGTCATACCTTGTGCGACAAGAGGTCTTTTCTTCATCCCCTTTCACAATCCGGATTTGGTAATATCCCGAACGTAGGTCAATCCTACTGAATACCTTGGCTCCCGAGAGATGATCAAATAGATCATCGATCCGAAGCAAAGGATACCGATTCTTCACCATTGCCTTGTTGAGTGTTCTATAATCAACACACATTTTCAACGTCCCATCCTTCTTGTGAACAAAAAGGATGGGTGCCCCATATGGTGATTTGCTTGGTTTGATGTAACCTTTTACAAGGAGTTCTTCAAATTGAACCTTAAGCTCTTTGAACTCCTCATGGTTCATTCTATATGGAGCCTTGGTAGGAGGTGCCACTCCCGGTACCACTTCGATCGCATGATCAACTCGTCTTCTCGGGGGCAGGTCTTCGGGCACTCCTCGGGCATTACGTCCGAGAACTCTTCCAAAACTTGCTTTATGCACTTGGCGGAAGTCACCAACTTGGTGGCCTCCTTGGGCTCACACTCATCCAACACCCGCATAACACACATTATGCCATAACCTCCCACGCATTCCTTTTCCCAAGTTTTTCCTAACATGAAGTGGATGGTTGATCCACC
>Ga0116227_10013726_pt1 | contig 12615 bp, 11 predicted proteins | sample S1TSphgellanicum_FD_89693 | JGI IMG/M metagenome (GOLD analysis project Ga0116227, IMG submission 89693) | Host-associated microbial communities from peat moss isolated from Minnesota, USA - S1T2_Fb - Sphagnum magellanicum MG | ecosystem: Host-associated > Plants > Peat moss > Unclassified... | reverse complement strand
TATATATTTAAATTTTATTATTTATGTTAAAATATTAATGTAAATAGGCTACACAAATTAACCTCCAAGTACACAAACATCTTAAGCTAATTACTAGTTTAAGCTATATAATAATGTTAAAATAATATTTTCATTTAGTAATCATAATTATTAAAAATATTCTACAATTATCTTTGAAGTGCAAAAAAAGAAGGTGTAATGAAAAATTAACAAGAAGAAAAATAAGTTTTCCAAATTACAAAACATTTTTCTTTTCTTTTCTTTGGACCCCTCGTACTTTCAAACTTCATAACTTTCTTATTTCTTATTCATTTTAAACGATTTAAAAATCTATAAGAATTTCATCTGAAGTTCTACAAATTATGTTTAAACTTTAATAGCAAAAAAAAACATGAAAGGAACTTTCTAGGTGTTTAAAAATTGGGCTTTGTAGTATTAAATGGTTTTCTTTCTGAGTTTTTGACCCCCTTTACTTTGGGGGGCCATAACTTTCTCATTTCTAATCTATTTTCGACAATTTTTAATGTGTTAGATATGCCAAGAGGAGGGCTTCAAGTTTTGTTTGGACACCAAAAGCAACCAAACCCTCCCCTATTTGTTATACTTTAATACATTAGTTGCATCTAATGTGCAAGTAAATTAGTTCGTGAAGTTTGCAATGGATTTTTTTATCCCATATCTTTTGGCTTCCAATTTTATTTTGTTCAGTATATAACTAAGAGTAATAACTTGATTATAACCAAGCACCAAATGCCATTGGGGATGAGTAAATAAATAAAGTTTGACCTTTATGAAATGGTTAATTTTAAAAATAAAATTGGATTATTATAATCTTACCTATATAGCCTAAACTTAGCTATGTTCAACCTATTTACATACCTAAATAAACCTACTTATCTAATAGGACTAATAATTACCTACCTACCTAGGCAACACGTGTCAACATCTTATTGGCCAAAAAATTGGACGATTTAAATTTCATTAATTAATATTTTTAAATTAAAAAATAGGTAGGCCTTAATTGCCATGTGTCATCATATAATTTGTGTTTAAAAAAGACACGTGTCAAAAAATCAATGAACGTTCCATGGTGTGCCACGTGTCATCATTTCAATGGCAGACATTTTAATGATTGAGATTAATCCAATGAATTTTTAATTTTGAAAACACAAAAATAATTAAATAGTGACACGTATCCACAAGCTAGTTGTCCAATTTTTAAATACATGTCATATTTTTATTAATTACATTATAGTTGTAAGGAAAGTTGCACACAAGGTGTAACTACATTTGGATTAGTATGTATGAATGAACATGTATATTAGCACCGTACATACATGTTGCATACGTAGTGTCGCATGCAACTAAATGTCATGTGCAATTTGTCTTAGGCAACTACACAAATTTGCAATTGCATGTGTCGCATGCAACTAAATTTTAATTGTAAATGACAATTGCAAAACCCAAAATTTCTAGTAGTGCATATAACTCTTGATCAAAGATTTTGTGAATTGTTTTTCCTTTTACAAAAATGCTTGAAAAACCATGTCATTATTTTTAAATTGCAAAATTTGGGTTACATTTCACTAAAATTGTCATTGTTTTATAGTTGCAAAATTTGAGTTACAGTTCACAAAATATTTCATTATTTTACAGTTATAGAAATTGGGTTACAATTCACACAATTTGAATTCATGGCTATTAATTTGTCTTTGCTAAATGAGCTATTGCTTTTATTATTTTCTTCATGTTTTTAGTTTTGGTTCACTCAAGTTGTCATAGAAATCTTACAAATATGTACAAATATTCGGTTTCCATTTTAACATATGTTTTTCATATGTCCATTAGCATCATTGTCCATCTTGTTTCAATGGATTTCACTTACTAAATATATGTTGATTATACATGTGCATGTATATTGAATTCTTCCTAAGGTTTAAAATAATTAATGTTGGAACTTGCATTGGGTAGTGGACATTTGAACTTTTAAAACCCTTCTTTGTGAAGTTGTTGTGGGATCAAAATACATGCTGCTATGTTTACCATGCGGAGCTAGATGAACTAAGATTGGGATTGAACAACATGCAAGGACAAGGTAATTTTGAGAAGGTGTGTATTCACCATGAATAGGAGTGTGTGCACCTTGCAAAGTCGCTTACAAAGGCATCACATGCTTGTGGGGAGTTTATTTTTGTCCCAAAGGTGATTTTGATGAATGATATAAGAAAGAATGTTTGTATGGAGATTTGTTAAGGGGGTATGATGAGTACATGATTCAGATGAATAAGGCATTTGGATAGGGATTGATTATAGAACTTTGCTAGTTTGAATTTTGAATTCTTGTTGTTTTCGGATCATGGTGATGTGACTTGGAACAGTCCCAAAGGGGTGAATTTTGGGGAAAAAAAGGGATTCTTAGACACATAGTTTTGGGAAAAGTGAGAGTTGTTGTAGGTATTTTGTAGAAGAAAATCACAAACTATGTTTTGGATATACCACAAATTTTATTTGTTGTTTTGATTTGATTTCAACAAAACATGAAATTATGTTATAATTTTGGTTTCGTTTTCAAGAATATAGAAAAGCATAGACTTTTGTAGTGATTTCTATGTTTATATTGTTGTGCGAGTTTTATAATAGTATCAAAATATGATGACGTGAATTGTGATATATTTTTAGAGTTTTTTACATGTATTTTGAAGTGCATATTCGTGTTATATGAAATAACCATGAATCTAATGTTTTACTGAATGATAGAATAAAGTGTGTTGAGAATTAAGGTAAAAATAGTGAATGCATGCATGTGAAGTGCAAATCTATTGTTATAGTAGCGTAGAATAATTTTGTAAAAATTCAATGTCACTTCTACCAAGATTGTTCAACTTGTGGTGTAAGAAAATTGTTCGGTTGTCAAAAGGAGCTAATGGCATATGTCGCAACCCCACTTTGGCCAAATGTGGGGGTGAAGCCTAACACTTGGAAAAGTTGGAGGTTGGGAGTCTTCCGGGACTCTCGAATGTTCAGAGCTTAATAGAAAGGCCCAAAACACCTCGCATTGGGGTGTTTTTGGTGTCATTGGAAAGGTCTTGAAACTTAAATATCGAAAATGCCCTCGCATTGGCGATTCCCACATCTGCAGCTCAAGTTATGGGCAAAAGAAGGGCCGGGAGTCAAACTGACAATTTGACTCCCGACCACTAAAAGTCAGGAATCGACCTCTTCCCGACGTCCGATTTGATCGTGCGACATGGCGTTGGAAAGATCTCGACAAGGGCTACAACTTTGGTTCAGACCTTGTTGCGATCCAACTCTATAGTCGGGAGTTATGGCGGTTCAAAGTTTCGGGAGTCCCGCCGGGACAATTTCGGGACTCCATTTCGGGAGTCCTGGGAATTTGTGCCATTCGGATGTAGCCTCTGCGGCCAGCCGCAGAGAATACTATATGGGGGAAGGTGGTGGCTTCCCCCGAGTCCGGGCCGTGGTGAGTTTTGTGTGTCCAAGTGCCCGTGGCAAGTCCCAACACCAAAGGGTGTCTCGAATGCTAAACTAACCTCGTGTGGTTGGTTTTTGGATGCAGATTCACACAAGCTAAGCTAGTCCCTCTTCCTAGTCTAATCCCGGGGCTCCCAACTCGACCCTCTACCCCTTTCTAGAGTTGGAAGTCGGGAGCGTGTTACCAAGTTCAACTTTCCGCAACTTGACTTTGTGAAACCCTCAAGTGGGTTTCACCCCGTGACTTGGGAGCGCGTCAGCATAGATGAACATCCAGTACAATGGAGATGTTCTACTTTTGAAGAAACCAAATCCAAAAATGGGAAACCTTTAAACAAGTTAACCTTGGTTTATAATAACATTTTTTTCAAATGAACTCATTAAGTGCCTTAAGCCCAAACTTCAACATTTTGTGACACACAATTTCAAGGCTAGATGGCAAGACAAGCATTTTAAGACATGTGTCAAATCTTTTCCAATAAATTGCATATTATTTCAAGCTACATTGGAAATACATATTAGACTAAGGATTTATACCAAATTGGCATTATGTTTGGTTTGATGGGTGTGCCATCCAATTCAAGTCTTCAAAACCTTGGTATTTTGTATCAAGGTACCTTAACATGATGGGTGGGTGTAAAATGATGTGGAGTTTTTCTGGGAGTGGGCACGGTAAGGGACCCGATGATGAGTAGGAATTGTCATAAAACGTTTCATATGACATGAACAACTAAATACTCATGGCGTTAAACTGCAAAATGTTAAAGAGGTGGTCAGTTTCCTTTGTGTTAATTTATCTGATCAACCAAAATCGTCCTACATAGGGAAAAAGAAATCCTTACACAACATGTTTTAACATGTTTTATCTAAACATGTTGATTACACTTCTAACACGTATGAATGTGATATAGTGGAGGGCGCCATGAAGATTCATTGTATTTCTACCACCAACAAACATGTTCTAACATAGCTTTTGGTGAAGCCACTATCATGCTTTTGAACCTTTTATATTAACAATAGGTGGGCTGAATGTCCAAATGTGAAATGGACTAGAAAATGGGTCTCAAGGCACCTTCAACATACTAACACAAGATTTGTAAGGGATTCTATGTATAATGCTTGGGATGGGGAGGGGCAGTATGGTTTGGAGAGCGATGAATTTACTGCTAGCTTGGAGGTTAGCAATAATTTTGCTATCAATGTTGACGAAGGAAATAATGAATACCAAGAGTTATAGGTCATGTATTGCACCAAGCCACTACACATGTTGACCACTCCACTAAAATGTAAATGGGGTACAAAATATGATGTAGGTGACAATGTTGTTACAATGAAGTATTATTAAAAATGGAGTAACTTTAATTCATCTTATGTTTTGTTGAAAATATATAATGTGGTATACTTGTATTCAGATATGTTCAAGGTTGTGAAGTTATTAATGGCACCAAAAGATTATTGTGTTTTTGGCAATGTTTCATTATTTGAACTACCATGTGAAGTAGCTACAAGGATCTGGTTTGTTATTGTTATGTTGGATGATGATGAGTAGATAACATGTATATAAGTAGTATGTGGGTTTTGTTGATTATACACTAACTTATGTGAAATGTAACGAACTTCAATGCAAATGGCACATCTCCTATATGGAGTTGAGGTTCAAATCCTCATGAAATTATCCTCGTCAACACAACTTTAGATGGGTTTGATGTTATGTATATTGGATTTAATTTACCCCTAGTTTGTCTCCAAATGCTTTGACCAAGCTTATCTGAAATAAATTCTAATTGTGGAGTGCATTGATGTGTAGGCATAGTTGTGGAAATAACCATGGACTCATCTTTCAATTGTATCTAACAACCTTTATATGTAAATTCTATTGCACTTGAAATTTCAGAATTTTAAAGGCTTCTTTGAGTTTCCAAGTAACTTAACATCTACATCTATGTGCCATGTGGTATATACATAGAGGATCTAGTTAGAGTAATGGGTTATAAACCACATGTTCGTGAAGTTCTATTGATGCAAAAGGGATGCCAACTATCTAGACAATGGAAACATGTGTTGGCATTAAGGTTTGTGAAAAGCACATATAATCCAGATCTCTAAACATGTTAACTAGGAGAAAAATCTTGTCCCAAATGGCAATTTTTCATATTTTCCTTAACAAAATACTTCACACCAAAATTAAATATGAAAATAATTCCATTTAAATTATACAATCATATTATACTAGAACATAACATTCTAATCATAAAAGCATTTTGAAGTTGGAGGTGATCTCATTGTACTTTGCTTGTACTTCATTTTTAACAATGAATGTCCCAATGTACAACTTACCAAATCACATACTATTAGTACTAAGAAAATTTAATATTTTGAAAAATTGAAAATTTTCCATTAATTGAGACATCCAATATGTTAAAAAACTTATAAAATGTGCTTATAAAATATCATAATAATTCACCATAATTCAACAAAAATCTAATGTTAAACAAATGTCCATTGAAAGGAATACATAAACAATTAATAATTTGAATTGTATGTTTAAAGATGAAATGTTCCTATAGCTATTCTTGATGGGTCTATGTTTATGGACGTTCAAATGCCCGTGATTATTGTCAAAGTGGCAGGACATAAGGTGATAGGCACCTTAATTGACAAAGGGTCAAAAATGAATATTATTATAAATTCTTTCCGACTATAGTCAGGTTTGCAAAGAATGTAGCCTTCCCCCTTCTAGGTTAAAATGGTAGATCAACAACGTGTCCAACCCATGGGGATTTTCAAGAATCTCCTTATTCGAATATTTGGCTTGGAATTCTTCATTATTGCAAGAGTACTTCGAATGGAAGGACTTAACAATGAATATTCCATGTTACTAGGTAGACCATGGTTACAACAATCTAAGGTCCATCATGATTGGAACACAAACTTGTTTTCCCTATCCATTTCAAGTAAGACAATAATAGTCCCTACCGACCTAGTCTTTTCAATTGAACCATGCCACCAGCCATTGGCATTTCAAATGTATGATTAGATGGTGGGCTTGATGGATGAAGAGGAAGATCAAGTATTAAGGACACACCCGAAATTATAACCCATTGTTGAATTGGATATGAGGAAGATTCCTAACTTGGCAGAATGTTACAAGGCTAAGAATCTAATAAAGGGTGGTTAGACAACAAAACCTATCGAGTTGGTTACCATGAGTGAAGACCACCCGAAGGTATATCCTGTCCATTTCCATATTGTCCATTTGAAGGGTATTAGTAAGTACATAACAAGCCACATGGCTCAGGGTTTTCCGAAGGCATAATGCTTCCAACAACCATTTGAAATGTAGCTGGTAAGAAGGGGTGGCTTCATTTACTGGCCATTTGAATTTTGAAGAATAGGAATCAATAGGGAACAAGTGTCCAAGATCTCACATAATAGGGTTTTTCGAAAGACTACGGTTGTCTCGTCCTTGAATTGAAAAACATTTAACAAGATTTCCCATGACAAGGTGAACCCTTGACCGAACACCCTAGAACTAGAAAGTCCCTTCATCCCAATTGCAAACAAATTCTCGAGCAATCTCCTTGTGACAAACATCCTAGTCCTGTTGGTAAAAGGATGCTAATCCTACCTTCTTAACCTAGGAAATGTCCTTGGGCACTTTCCATTCCTCCATGTGAACCATTTTGGAGAATAGGAGGCGACCCCTAACCTAGTCAATAGCGAAAACTCCTTGAAGGATTCAAGGTAGGATTTCTTAGGGTTGGGAGTGTGTGAGTTTGGGGAAGACCTACAAGCCCTCTTGGCCGGTTCGATGCCCTTGCTCTTGGTCTTCATGGCAATAGTTGGACACACTTACAATGATTCTTAAAACACAAATTCTAGAAGGTTATTCTCAATTCTTGGGTTGGGTTGTCTCCAACACCTTCCCCTATTGATTAATCCGATTCGCCCCCTAGGGGACTTCTATGCCCTCTCCAATTCTTCCTAGTTTTGTGCAAACCTTGAAACCATAGAAGCCTTTATGGGGCTTTGTGGGATGACAAGATGTTCATTGCCCCTTACCTCAACAATTAAACCTCCTTGACATGCCTCATTGGTTGGGAGTGCTTGATGGTTGTGAACCATCGCAACATTCGATGGCAATGTCGAATGTTGCTGCAAAACCCCACACCCCCACTTCTCACTGCCCCTTAAAGCTTGAATATTCATATCCCCCCTTCTTGCCAAACCCCTTAAACTTCTACATTTGCCCCAACCTCCTTTTTGTCGTCTCTTGAGCTGAAACCTGCCATCGAGTTCTTCCATGCACAACACGGTGGGGTTGAAAAGTTCAATGCCCCCTGGCAATGGAAACACTTCTAATTTCCCACATTGGGTGGGGTTCGTTGAATCTTGATTTCCTCTGTGCTCCTACCCATGCCCAAAGCTATGTAGCTTTAGGTTTTTGGTAGCTTCAAAAACCTTTGGCAATGTTGCCTAGGCACTACCGCATGTAGAATGTTGTGGCAATGGTGAGGGCCTTGGCTCTCCTATTGTTTACTAAGCACTGCCAAGTGTGGAGCACGTTGGCGATGCCAAAAACATGGGTGCCTTGGGCGCCTTTAACAACATCACCATGGTTTGCACTAAGCTTGTGGGAGCTTCTTGCATTGGCATGAACTAAAAAAGCTTTGCGGATGGTGTATACATGCACCTTTAGGGAGGGTCGCGCAAGGAGCTAAAGGCGTTGGAAGCATCGCAACTTGGTGTCAAGTCAAGTTGGTGCGCCCACCCATTCTTAGTTTGAATGGGGTTTTTAAAATGTTTTCCACCCCTTCCTCATTGCAAAATATTTGAGTAAAATGGAGCTCCCTCCCAAAAGCACCTACTTATAGCTCTTCCTTTTGTCCCCATTGCGTTGCACCTGAACCTTCCCCATTTTTCAACTGAACCCTAACTCCTCCTTCTTGGAAGAAATCCAAGGTTCCCTTGTGTGTATACGAAGGTGTTTCAAAACCAAGGGGGAGGTGGGGGGGGGTTTGGATGGTAACTTCTAGGCTTTAGGGTTAATTCCTCTTCTCCTTGGGGGTAAGGTGGTAAGTTTTTATGAGGAGAAAGGGTAACCATGGGGACGTCGTTGGTTGGTCAAAACAATTTACCCCTTGTAGTTCTCCGCGAGGTCCTTCATGGTAAAGGTAGGTTGAAGGATAGTTAACATGTCTGCTAGGCCCGTGGATCTTGTAAGAGTTAAAATATAGTGCCCTTCCTTCATGATCTTTCTTTGGTGGTGGTTCCTTATTACTTGGAGAGTGACAATTTGCTCTTAAGTTGGGTGGCAATTTAATAGCCACTAGTGTATGGGTAGTCTCTAGGTCACTAACTAGGATAATCCTTATGAAATTGAAATAGGTTATTTTTTCCCGTGGTTGGGTCTCCATTTTGGTGTATTATCGAATGTTCTTGGTTGTTACCCCCATTATGGTTGTCATGAGTCGTTAACTTCTCCCCTTGTAGCTTTCCCCATACTAGGTAAGGTTTAAGCTTATGAACATTGATTAAGAAAAATTCTTCCTCATCCAGACTCCCTAGCAAGATTATACTATTACTTAAGACATTCCAGAGAATGTAGGGTCCTTTCCACAACAATATAAACTTACATGGCCTTATCTTTACCTCCTTTGGGTACCACATCACACATTGGCCTTCTGCGAAGCTACAAATCTTCTTTTAATGGTTCCACATTTGTTTTTGCCCTTGAATAATTTTGGTATTGTAGTTAGCTTCTTTTCTCCATTCATTTAGAAGACAAAGGTCTTCCGTTTTAGTAATCAAGGCTGCCATCGTATTATAATTCAAATGCGATAAGAAGGAACCAAGAACTTTAGTGGTAACAAAGGTTAGAGACCATAGATTAGTTCAAATGGGGTATGTTTGGTGCTAAATTTTGTAAGGGTTCCAATACGCCCACAAGGTGGTTGGTAGTTTGACATCCCAATTTGTGCGATGAAAGTTGATGATCTTACTTAGAATGCCCTCCAATACTTTATTTATGTTCTTTACTTGCTTGTTCCTGTCATGACCCTAGCCTTGGGCTCGTGACCAAGGCAAGGGGATGGAAAGGTGCGAGTCGAGAGTGTAACTCGGGAATCACATTTATACTCCCGGAGTGCAAGAGAATGTGAAGGTATGAACCCACACACTCCAAAGTGGATTCCCAAACACTAGTAGAAACTGGCCAAAATGTAACCACCTTATTTGCGACTACATGCGACTATTAGTTATTTGCAACTACATTTGGACATTTTTGCAATTGTTTCTTGTGTTTTTCATATTTGTAATTACAGTGCAACTAGTTTGCAATTGTCGCAACCCTACTTTGAGAGAGTGTGAGGATGAAAGTCACACTCCCGAAATTAGGACTTGGTAGTCCTCCAGGACTCCCAAAACTTTAGAGTTCAATTGCAGGGGTTAAAACACCTCACATTGGGGTGTTCTTCATATCATTGGAAAGCTATCGAAGTGTAAATGTCGAAAATGGCCTCGCATGGGCCATTTGGATATATGTAGCACAAGTTATGGCAAAAAGAAGGGATGGGAGTCAAATTAACAATTTGACTCTCGACCACTAAAAGTTGGGAATCGACTCGACCCTGGTGTGTGTAGGTCAAGTGTGATACATCATTGGAAAGCTCTTGAGGAGAACTACAACTTTGTTTTAGACCTCATCCCAATCGAAGGTTTGAGCAAAAAGTTATGACCTCACAAAGTCCCGGGAGTTCAAACTGGGATAGTTTTGGGACTCCTCTTTGGGAGTCGCGGGACAAAAAGCCATTCGGATGTGAGTGCCACGGAAAGGCACAAAGTATACTATATGGGGGAAGGTGGCGGCTTCCCCCGAATCTAGGCCGTGGTGAGTCTTGTGAGTCCAGAGTTGCCTGTGGCTTGTCCTAGCACCAAGGTGCTCCAGAAAATGAACTAACCAACTTGTTGGGTGGTTTGATGTAGGTTCAAATAAGTAACTAAAGCTTGTCACTTTTCCTAGTCCCATCCCGGAGCTTTAGCACGCCCGTTTACCCCTTCTAGTGCTGAAAGCTGGGAGCGTGCCCCTCGAATTCCTCACAATTCCACTGTGTGAGTAATTTAGACCCATCTTGGGTCTAACTAGGAACTTGGGAACATGTCAGCAACTATTTTGGAATTCATCCTTCCATGTGAACAACATTTACTTTAGGTTTCATTCAAAAAAAATAAATTTATGTCCCATTAATTGTAAATGTGACCAATTTAGTTACAACCCTATGATTAGACAAAGGTGTATTTTGTGAATTTTAAGGAATATAATTATGTATATTAAAATAGTTAACCTAGGCTAGGTTTTAATTATATTATTAGATATAAAAATAATTAGTACATTAAATATGAAAATGTAAGACAAAACACCTTGTTTATATACTTTTCAAGATGAGAATGAAAGCCAAAACATATGGGATAAAAATTTTAGTTGTAAGTCCAATGTACAAAATTCACAATTATTAACTTTTTGGGTTGATGGACTTCGTTGATTGGGTAATCATGAAAAAATGTGATCCAACTTTGAGCACTCCCAAAATAGATATATTGTTGACATCCCCTTTGGGCTAGGAGTATAAGTTACCATAGAACCTTGGGCAAAGATTATGGGTTTAAAATGTGGTGCTATGTTGTAATGTGTTTCTTGGTTAGGCTGGTTGGGTATTCCCCTTGGCTTTTCCTTTCATCTTGTACTGGCTCTATTTTGCAATGAATTTTTCCATTTGTGCAATTGAAAAATTGAAAAAACAAACTTAAGGAAAGAAAGAAAGTGTAATGCTATGGGAAATACATTGGGAACTTGAAGAATAAGTTGGGAACATAATATATAACAATTCAAAACTTGATGGAACGGGTTGTGCTAACCATATGGAACACATTAGGAACACCAAAATTAAGAAATCCCCCCACCCCGAAACAAAAACAATTGGGGCGTGTTGGGTGCATGGTGATTGGCTTCATTAACTCTTGAGGATTTCTATCTTTATGTTTGGGCTCATGAGTACATGACCCATCTACCACCAATACACCATTAAAAAACTATTGTAAGATGAAATGGCATGAATGTCAACCCTGGTTAGGGTGGGTTCACTAGAATTTAGCACCCCCTCCTACCTACCTATAACCACAGTTCCCTTACCCCTTGTTTTTTTTTGTTGGATTGCCATTTTCTCATAACTGTTAGCACTATTGAAAAGGAACTCCTCCAAACTTGTTGAGCTTTGCAAGTTTACTTCTTTCAAGCTTCAAGTAAGTTCCAAGCCATGTATGTGGTTTTTCATTTGTTTTCTGTTGAAAGTTTAGCAAGTTTTAAGAACAAGAAGAGGACGAAAAAAAATGAAGACGAGAACTGATATTTTCTCAAGTTGCAATTTCTGAAGGCACTCAACTTGTCTCAAGGTATGAAAGCACAAAGCACCACTTTTAAAAGATACATTGTTTTGTGTTTATTGTTACTAGTGGGTAACCCGTGGCTATGCCACTCTAGCCACCCCAAACGCTCTGTTAAGCTTTATTGTTTGCATGATCATGTTATAACACCTCTGTGTAAACAACATTTCGAGTATACACACCGACAGGTGCATCTTCATGAGCATTCTCCCACCCATCTGTAACCAACATTTTCACGCCCTCGGGTCACCCAATGCGCGACATGGCCACATACAACTGGCCATGTGTAAATACAAGTTTGGGCAGGAAAATGCCGACCATTTTTAATGTCTGCCCTTGCGCCTTATTGATGGTCATGGCAAATGCAGGGCGCACAGGAAACTGACGTCGGCGCAGAGTGAAAGGCATTCGTTCTGTGTCTGAAGGTGTGATGCTTAGTCATGGAATGAACACTCGTTGGCCCTTTACAGGACCTGTTGCCACCTTTGCTTCAATGACATGCTGCATGAGTTGAATGACAATGAGCCTAGTACCATTAGCCAGGCCGTTGGTCATGTTGCATAATAATATGATGGGACAACCCTCCTGCAAGTGCAGTTCATGGGGTGGTACGCCCGGAAAATTGAGTGTGTTCAAGAACTCAGTGGGGTAAATGCCATGTTGATCCCCATGCATCACAGAATC
>Ga0116227_10013724_pt1 | contig 12618 bp, 8 predicted proteins | sample S1TSphgellanicum_FD_89693 | JGI IMG/M metagenome (GOLD analysis project Ga0116227, IMG submission 89693) | Host-associated microbial communities from peat moss isolated from Minnesota, USA - S1T2_Fb - Sphagnum magellanicum MG | ecosystem: Host-associated > Plants > Peat moss > Unclassified... | reverse complement strand
TGACAACTATCCATTATCATTGTTTGATGTAACAGAAGAAGAAAATGAAGGCACAAAAGAAAATGCCATTGATGACTACTAGGCAACAGAAAAAAAAAAAAAAACAACGGCATTATTGTCATCTTCTTTGCAGCAACAAAAAAAAAAGACAGAAGAACGAAGAAAAATTAAAAAGGAGGAGGAGAAGGTTTTAGGGTTTTGAAGATCCTAAAGCTCCTTGCACTCCTAAAGCTCCTTGAAGCTCTTAAAGTGCCTTGCATTTTTAAACCTCCTTGAAGCTCGTAAAGCTCATAGAGCTACTCATGTTCTTGAAGCTCCTTGCATTCAAGTAGGCACTTTGAAGCTCCTTGAAACTCCTGAAACTCTCCTCACCTCTTGAAACTTTGAGCTACTCAAGGTCTCTCTAGGTCAGAAGTTCTAACAATGGAAGTGAGTGCAAAAGGAGGCGGGTGGGGAGGGGGTTAGTAGGATGAAGGAGGTAGGTGCGTTGGTTGGAAGAAAGGTGATAGGTGGGTTGGGGTAGGTAGGAGCTTCCCAAAAAAAACTTGGGGTTAAAGGTGGGCCAAAAAGAAAATGATAAGAAATTTTTTCCAGAAAAGAAAAACTAAGCTAAGGAGAAAAATTTAGCTAGGAAAAAAAGGAGTAGAAGAAAATATATATATACTAACCAAGTAAATTGACCCCTAGAGGACAATTTCATCCCATCCATTGAATCATAGAACAAGATTTTTTGGATGGTGCACTGGTGGGTGTTGGGTCAGTCAAGTCAATTTAGCATGCAAATGTGTTGATGAAACCTTGCCAATCCATTAAAACAATTCACCCAAAAGAAGGGAGAGAAAAGAATACAAGAGGAAAGGACTAGGGGTCCCATCAATCCACATGAAAATTATTAATTAAAGAAAGGGACAATAAGATAGAACAAATGTTAAAATGAGCAAGGATGGTAACTAAACCTAAATTTACTTCATCAAAGTCCCATTGATTAGCAAGACCTCCCCCTATTAAACATCATGAATGTTGTCATTTTGTGCCTTTCATGGTCCATGTTCCAAAACATTTGATTTATGTTTAAAAGTTTTACGCACAAAAATATGTTATGTTTTGCATCTTACATCTAGGAATTGAATTTATATCCACTAGGATGAAAGGTGTGGGCATTACCACTAAGCTACTCTCCTCTTCTTAAGGTAGGCCTAATATGGAATAACAAAAAGGCCATGCTTATAACAAGCCTTGGCCATTGATTTTCATCCAATCAAAGTGGAATATCTCATCTAAATACTTGGAATCCCAAAAACCCTAGGAACACACATATCAATATGCTAGGTGATTTCAAAGGTGACGTTGTTCTATAAGGGTTTTTCAACCACCCGAATAGACCTTGGGTATAACAATGCATGCAATACTTGGCCTTTGTCTAAAATTTCATGAATATTGACCTTGGGTTATAAAGTTCATGCATAGTTGCCCCTAGGTCTAAAAATCTACGCATATTTGGACTTCGGTTATTCACAATTTTGTTCATCATGTTTATGTATTTTTTAAAATATATTTCAGATGTTTTCATCCATATTGGGGCTTTCATCTAACTATAAAGCTTTGGCCTAACTTAATAGTCTTGAAAATGGCATGTGTTCCGAGAGCCTAGGCCCATGTCCAAGAAGGCCATGCTTACAATTAAAATAAGGCTATGATTTCGATCAGACTGGAGTAGCCCATGTTAATGTCCAAGAAGCTTTAGCCCATACCCCAACATGTTTGGGCCACCTTGATGCATATGCTCTAAAATTTTGGTCCAAGTGTAGAGTGTTAGAATTGACATAGCTTCTTGAGTTCAAAAGATTCATGGTTGCCCATCCTCTTATCCAAGAACCTAGGGACAATGTCTAAGCCTATGTTTAAGAAGCCTAGGCCCATGTTCAAGAAGTTTGAAATTTCACCAAAAGACTTCGACAAACCCCTATCCAAATAAAGAAACACAAGCCCACACCTAAGAAGCCCTAATTGCATTGACCCTATGTTCAAAAAACATGAAACCTCACCAAAAAGACTTAGATGAATCCATTCCCTATCCAAGAAGCCCAAGCCCATGCCAAGGCAAGAATCACCTTGACCCTATGTCCAAAAAGATTAGGCCTCACCATAAAATCCTAAACAAGCCCATACCTAATCCAAAAAAACCAAGCCCATGCCTAAGAGGCTTAAACCACCTACATATATTAAAGAAAGCCTAATGCCCAAAGAAGCAAAAGGGTCATGTTATGTACAAAGGCCTTTGCTAAATGGAAAGCCTATACGTAACCTAGGGGTAAAAAGCCCTAGCCTCTTGATAGAAAAATGTAGCCTAGGAATTCATCAAGCAACCTATGGAAACGCCTAAACAAAGGCCTGAGAAAATACCCATCAAGCCTATGAAAAACCCTTGGAACCTTAGTTTGAGCCTACTCAACCTATTAAAAACCCAATGCATATTATGAAAAAGGTTTAGGGGACCTTTAAAATGGGTAAGTACACTAGGCAAAAACTCAAGTGACCTATGAAAAAGTGTAGGCATGTTTAAAAAAAACCTAAACATCTTAAGAAAGAACCTAGGTAACGCACCCCCAAACTCCTTGAAATATTCAAATGCAAATCCCAAAGTGAAAACAATGGAAGAAAAAGGAGTTTGGGCACGTTCCCTAGCTCACAACACTTTTGGAGTAAGAAGGGTGTGTTGGAATTCCAAGATGGGGACTAGGATGAGTGACAAGCGTGTCAATTATTCATATCAATCTATACAAACCAAATAATAAATTGTTTAATGCATAATTAGAACATTTTTGAAACATGGGCATACACGGGCATACACGGACTCACAAGACTCACAAAATTCACCTTAAATTGAAGCGAGGTCTAAAGCAAAGTTGTAGCCCTTGTTCAGAGCTTTCCAATGATATGTGGCACGTTTCCTACACACATGCAATTCAAAGCAATTCTCGACTTTTAGTGGTCGGGAGTCAAATTAACACTTTGATTTCAGGCCCTTCTTTTGGCTATAACTTGTGAGTACTCAAATGGATAATATGAACTCATTTTAGACATCTACATCTTAAGAACTTTCCAATGGTATATGAAAATCCTCAATCCAATTAGTTTTGACCCCTCAAACCGTTCTTTGAAGTTTCAGGAATCCATTGGGACTCCAATTCCCAAAGCGGCAGTCCATTTGGGAGTGTGTAGGTTCATTCCCTCACACTCTTTCACATTCCTAGGAGTGTGAATGTGATTTTCGGGTTGCATTCTCAACCTGCACCTTTCCATGACCTTGCCTTGGTCATGAACCCAAGGCTAGGGTCGTGACATAAGGCAACCTATGGAAAAAGTTAAATATCTTTTGAAAAAGCCTAGGCACGTTAGGAAAGAGCCCAAGTAACCTATGGGGAAAACCCAAGTCAACTTATAAAAAACCTTTAAATTTTTTTTAAAAACCTAATCACCTTAAGAAAAGGCCAGACACCTTTTGGAAAAACATGGGCAACTTAGGAAAAACCCCAACATGCCTATGAAAAAGCTTAAGTAACCTAGGAAAAACCCCAACATGCCTATGAAAAAGCTTAAGCAACCTAGGAAAAACCCCAACATGCCTATGAAAAAGCCTAAACAACCTAGGAAAAACCCTAAGATGCCTATAAAAAAACCTCGACAACCTAGGAAAACCCCAAGGTGCCTATGGAAACATGGGCAACCTAGGAAAAACCCCAAGATGCCGATGAAAAAGCCCAGGCAACCTAGGAAAAACCCCAAGATGCCTTTGAAAAAACAGGGGCAACCTAAGAAAAACTTCAAGATGCTGATGAAAAAGCCCAGGCAACTTAGGAAAAAGCCCAAAATGCCTATAAAAAAGTTTCGACAACCTAGGAAAAACCCTAAGATGCCTATAAAAAAGCCTCGGCAACCTAGGAAAAACCCCAAGATGCTTATGAAAAAGCCTAGGCAACTTAGGGAAAACCCCAAGATGCCTATGAAAAAGCATGGGCAACCTAGGAAAACCCCAAGATGCCTATGAAAAAGCATGGGCAACCTAAGGAAAACCCCAAGATGCCTATGAAAAAGCCTAGGCAACCTAGGAAAAACCCCAAAATGCCTATGAAAAAACCTAGGCAACTTGGAAAAATCCCAAGATGCTTATGAAAAAACATGAACAACTTAGGGAAAACCCCAAGACGCTTATGAAAAAGCCTAGGCAACCTAGGGAAAAACCCCAAGATGCTTATGAAAAAGCTTAAGCAACCTAGTAAAAACCCCAAGATGCATATGAAAAAGCCTAGGCAACTTAAGAAAAACCCCAAGATGCTTATGAAAAAGCTTAGGCAACTTTCAAAAAAACCCCAAGATGCCTATGAAAAAACTTAAATAAGCAACCTAGGAAAGATCTTAGGCTTGCTATACAAAAGCCTAGACATCCTAAAAAAAAGCCCCCCTAATTTGAAGGCTACACAAGGAAAAAAATGTATAGGTAACCTAGAAAAAACCTTTGTAGGTTAATCCATTTAGGAAAGAACCCATGACGCAACATGGGAAAACTAGCACCCATGAACCCACTACCTACCTCAGTTGTTTGGTTTTTCACCTTTAAATCAAATGAACCCCCAACTCCATATAAAATACAATTCACATGTTTATCCCCCTACTATTTTTACTTTCCTACATTGTATTTTGTTTTGGCTAAACCTTTATACTTCATGGTCAAATCTTTATCTCTTAACAAAACTTCTCTACTTATTAGCAAAACCTTTAGTTTTTCACAAAACCTTTTTATTTTTTGGTTAAACCTTCACGTATTAGTAAAACCTCTATAATTTATAGTTAAACTTTTACCTCTTGCCAAAACCTTTTTATTTTTTAACTAAACCTTTATCTATTGGCAAAACCTATTTTATTCATGGCTAAACTTCTACCTCTTGGCAAAACCTTTATCTTTCATGGTTACACCTTTAGTTCTTGACAAAACATTTCCACTCCATGGCAATGTTTAAAAACCTTTTTCGTTCCTCGCTCAACTTTTCTTTATAGGCAAAACCTTTTTACTTCATGGCTAAACTTTTACCTTTTGGCAAAACCATTATGCTTCATGGTTAAAAGTTCTACCTCTTCACAAAACCATTTTCCTTCATGGCAAAGCCTTTAATTTCTCCTTCATGGTTAAACTTCTCCTTCTTGGCAAAACCTTTCTACTTCATGGCTAAACATTTACTTTTTGGCAAAACCTTTCTCTTTGATGGCTAAACCTCTACCTCTTTGCAAAACCTTTCTACTTCATGGCTAAACTTCTACCTCTTGGCAAAACTTTTATACTCCATGGTTAAACCTCTACCTCTTAGCAAACCTTTCTCCTTCATGGTTAAACTTTTACCTATTAGCAAAATCTTTCTCCTTCATGGCTAAACCTCTCCTTCATAACAAAAATTTTCTACTTCATGACTAAACCTTTTCTTCTTGGCAAAACCTTTCTCCTTCATGGTTAAACTTCAACCTCTTGGCAAAACCTTTCTCCTTCATGACTAAACCTCTACCTTTTGGCAAAATATTTATACTTCATGGCTAAACCTTTACCTTTTGGTAAAACCTTTTTACTTCATGGCTAAACCTCTACTTTTTGGCAAAACCTTTCTACTTCATGGCTAAATTTCTCCTTCTTGGCAAAACCTTTCTACTTCATGGTTAAATTTTTCCCTCTTGGCAAAACTTTCTACTTCATGGCCAAACCTCTATTTCTTGGCAAAACCTTTTTATTTCATGGCAAAACCTCTACCTATTGGCAAAACCTTTTTACTTCATGGTAAACCTATACCTCTTGGAAAAACCTTTCTACTTCATTGTAAACCTCTACCTTTTAGCAAAACCTTTGCACTTGTGGCTAAACCTCTACCTTTTAACAAAACTTTTTTATTTCATGGCTAAACATTTGCCTTTTGACAAAAGCTTTTATTTCACGACTAAACTTCTACTTCTTGGTGGAACCTTTTTGCTTCATGGTTAAACCTATATTTCTTGGTAAAAAGGTGAAAACATGATAACATGAGCCACATCTACTTGCTTTATTACTATTTTTGGGGAAATATTCTTAAAATATTTTAGAATATTCTTGAATTTTTTTCAAATTTTTTAAAAAAAATCATGATAATTTTTTTTATAGTATTTTGATAAGCCTTGTATTAAAAATTTGTCAAAATATGTCATGTCATTACAAAAAAACGCAACTTTTCAAAAGGCCAACTTGACCGAAATGTCCACATTAACCCAAGGGTATGTCCATTTTTAAAAAAAAATTGGGGCATGGAAAACACATGTTACATTTGACCAGTACATTTGATTAAAGTGACCTTTTTGACCAAGTGTCAAGTCGAAAATTTAGTCAAACATAAAAATAACCATGGTTTAATCAAATTAGCCACATTGAATAAATTGGGTTCAATCAAATTGACCATCTTAATTTGACCCTTAGTCAAATTAACCATTATGATTTGATATTTGATCAAATGAACCATACTCATTTGATGACTTAGCTTGTTTAAGCTTAGGCTACATACCTAACTTAACATAACTAATAGGTTAAACTAGGTTTAGACTACCTATTTAACCTAGCATAATTAATAGGCTAGTAGGTTATTTGTTAAATATTAACCTAACAAGTAACCTAGCTAGGTAACCTAACCTAAACCTATCTAATAGGTTATTTAAGGCATAGCCTAAGACAATTAAGTAGCTTATAACTAGGTAGTGTAAGCCTTTTAAGTAGGTAATCTAGGTGACATAGGCTTACTAAGTAGACCTATTAGCCATGTAGGTAGCCTACTACCTTAAGCCTACTATAGGTATGTAGTTTTGGCTTATTAAGTAAATAATGTAGGCCACCTAAGCTTGGTAGCTAGGTAGCCTATTCTATTAGCTAAGTAAGTAGCTTAAGCCACCTAAGCCTACTAGGTATAAAGTAATTTAACCTAGGCTATCGAAGTCTATTTGGTAGCTATGTACATAATGTAGGCCACTTAAGCCTATAAGGTAAGTAACTTAACCTAGGCCATTTAAACTTATTAAGTACATATGTAACCTAACTTAAACCACCTAGGCCTACTAAGTAGGTATGTAGCCTAACCTAGACTATTAGGTAGGTATGTAGTTTAACCTAACCTATCTAGGCTTATTAAGTAGGTACATAACCTAACCTAGGTAGCCTAGGTTAGCTTAACCAAAGCCTACTAGGTAAGTACGTAACCAAACCTAGGCCTATTAAGTAGGTACATAACATAACCTAAGCTAGGTCACCTAGGCTACTAAGTAGGTAGCCTAACCTAATATTAGGTAGGTAGTTTAACCTACCTAATATGTTAGTCCAAATTCATGTTTATTACAATATTTTGTCCAAAAAAAATCACCTTATGGGGTGATGGTGCAATGGTTAAAGACTTGACTTCTTAGTGTGGAGGTGAAAAGTTCAAGTCCCCACACTCGTAACCTAGGTTACCTTGGCTACTTAAGTGACCTAATTAGGTAGCCTAGGTTACTTGGTTTAACCTAGGGCACTTGGCTTAACCCAAATGGTTTGGTCAAGCCTAGGTGGTTAAATTAGGTGGTTTAACCTAGGCTTAGGACATAGGGTTAGTAGGTAAATAAATAAATAATTTTTGGCATTAATTATTAGTTTTATTAATTAGGTAGGCTAGGGTAGGTAGGGTAATTAATTAATTAATTAATTAATATTTTCATATTAATGTTAAATAATACAATTTAAATAATATACATTTTTAGTTGTTGCCCAAATTATATTATTGTCATGATGGTTTAGTTTAAAAACCCAATCAAAAACATCAACCAAAAAGACCCAATCAAAAGGCAAACTTATCCTTGGGTGGTATCATTCCAAATTATTTATCAAAAGGTTATCCAAGTCATGTAGAATTCAAAATTGTAATTAAATTTACAAAAGAATGTGTTTTGATGTGGAAAATTGAATGCATAAGAAAAAGTTTTGGGAATGTCACACAAAGGATTTTTTTGATCAAGAACACAAAATGAATCTATTTTTTGGGAATTTTTCTTGAATGTTAATTTTTGAGAATACTTCAAATGCCAACTACTTGATGTCATTTATAAATAATTGATTGAATCAATTTTGATTTAATTATGACTTTTTGAAATCAAGATTCTAAAGCATTGAAAGGCCATTGATGTCAAGAACACAAAAATAACTATTTTCACCTTTTGTTGTTTTTTTGACTAGTTTGGATCATTCCCTCGTGCATGTACTAAATAAACAAGAAAAAATATCTACTGTGTAAATGTAAGGACATTTTTTAAAAAAAAGGTTAGGAATTGGGTCAAAAACGGTTCAAAGTCAAAATGTTAATGCATATTATATGTTTTGGGTGTTCATTATTTTTCATGAGTGTGTGCATAGGTGGGGAACACATAGCCCACCTAGTCCAATCAAACAAATTAATGTATAAGTAGATGGAATTTTATTTCTTGAATTGGGTCCAACTTTCCTATGATCTTGGTAAGGTGGTTTTTAGTGGTACCACCCAAGGAAAAGTTTGCTACAAAATGGTCAAGTCTAAATCAACTTGTCCAAAATGTCACTTTGGTCAAGTTGGACATGGGGGCAAAAAAAACCATATGGGGGTATTTTCTGTTCAAAATTCCTAATAAAAAAAACTAGGATTTTTTGTAGTGTTTAGAAAAAAATTAAAGTTATTAAACATGTCCTTTTATTGTTTAAAAGCATTGGTTACAATGTTTTATTAATGTTTTTCATATTTTTTATTCATTTTATTAATTTCAGATTTATTCACAAGTTCCCAATAACATGGAACATCAAGCATTTATTATATTTATTGTGGTACATGTCACTATGACTGCACCTAAAACCTTTCTACTTCATGGCTGAACTTCTACCTTTTGGCAAAACCTTTTTACTTCATGGCTTAACTTCTAACCTTCTACCCACTAGTAAAACCTCTTTACTTATTGGCCAAACCTTCACCCCTTTACAAAACCTTTTAACTTCTTATTAAACTTTCATCTTTTGACAAAATCTCTCTAGATCCTATGTAAACCACTACTTTTTGGCAAAACCTCTCAATGTTTTAATTAGATTTTTACCTTTTGGCCAAACATTTATATTTGTGTAGTTAAACCTCTACCTTTTGGCAAACCTCTTTATTTCATGGCTAAAACCTTTTTTTTTGGCAATACCTTTTTATTTCATTGCTAAAGTTCTAGCTATTAGCAAAACCTTTATATTCCTAACTAGAATTTTATCTCTTGGCAAAACCTCTATTCTTCATTATTAAAGTTCAACCTTTTGACAAAACCTTTTTACTTCATGATTAAGCCTTTACCTCTTAGCAAAATTTCTTTACTTCATATAGGGTTGTCATCGCATCCATGCATCTGTCACAATGTACGAACGCATTTGGATGTAGACATAACCTTACGTCAAGTCAACCAATGGTCAACCTAGGTCAAAACAAACTTGGGCTTCCCGAAATACAATTAGGGGCAATTGAAAATCTCGTCATTCCATCACCCTAAACCTTATGGCGACTAAAACAACTTTCAATGGCCACACTCTTGCGATGATTAAAAACAAAATTGGGTGGCGATTGAAATCTTTTCAAACAATCATCAAAATGTTTTTGGGCAAAACTTAAAAATTTTGGAAGGTGATTGAAAAACATTTGGGCATTTCCTGAAAAATTGGGATGCCAATTTTTTTGTCACCCAATCTAGCAACTAAAGGTAACCAATTTTTTTGAAAATTGCCCAAAATAATTTGGGCTATAATTTTTTAAAATGGGCATCAATAAAAAAAAATCAGTCATTGGATCAATGGCCATTATCAATCGAACAACTAAAAAAATTCGGCAGATCGAAGTCTTTGGATTTGGTGACCAAAAGTTGGTGATTGAAAACATTTGGTTACCTAGTTCATCAATAAGGAAATTGGGCGATTGAAAATTTTTAGTTGCTTTTAATCACTACAACTAGTCAAACCAAAAAAATTCAATCGTCAAAATAAATGATTAATGTTTGAATGCATCTATTCGTCTAGATGTGTCAAGATGGACAAACATAATTTTGGTGCGTCACATCAATTTTGACTACTATGATTCCATGGCTAAACCTCTACCACTTGGCAAAACCTTTCCATTTAATGATTAAACCTCCAATTTTTAATTAAACGTTTAATTTACAAAACCTCTTTACTTCTTGACTAAACTTTTGACTGTTCACAAAACATTTATACATTGCTAACTAAACTTCTATGTATTGGTAAAACCTTTGCCTCTTCAAAAAACCTCTTCTTTTAGTTAAACCTCCACCTCCTTACAAAATTTCTCTCCTTCATGGGTACACCTTTACCTTTGGCAAAAATTTTGTAGTTTTTTAATCTTTACTTCTTTGCAAAATGGTTATTCTGTCATGGATAAATCTTTATTTCTTAGCAAAACCTTTCTATTTCATGGCTAAACCATATGTCTTGAAAAAACCTTTACATATATCAACAAAACCTTTTTTTCTTTTAGCTAAACATCCATTTATTAGCCAAACTTATATTTTTTCATGACCAATCTTACATAACCTACACTATTGTTAAGCCTATCATTAGCAAAACCTAGAATTCATCTTTTTATTCTATAATGATAACTATAATTGAAATCAATTTAAGTTGGACATAAATAAAACCTTAATGTTTCATCATTTAAATATTGATTTCGTGTTTCCAAAATTTTCCCTTTTCCACCATCAATGACCAAAACTAATAACTACTTCACTCTTTTCCCCTTACCACCAAAATGGATACATGATGAAAATACACATTAACATGTGCCTTTTTCATGATATTTATGTAAATTTTTTAAAAAACATTTTGACACAAATAATTATGAACTATTGGAAATCATATGAGAACATATGAAAAGGAGGGAAAAGGTGATCATCATTGGGATTGCAAAGTAGTGCAAAGCCCAAGGTTGTTTAGGCCACTTAATATTCAATTAAATTGTTTTGGCTATACTAGGTTAAATTAATTTACTTCATCTTAGATATGCTAACTAATAGGCCCCTTCATATTTTTGCAAATCTTTTAAATTGGTCATATGTAATCATTTAAATAATTTTCACAAAATGACTACTAATCATTTAAATGAAACCATGAATGTAGTTATTAAATTGGTTATCACATGGTGAATATGATTGCATGATTAGGTTTAGACATTAGTTGCAATTTTTTTTAGTCATGTTGATGCCACATTTTGTTATTGTGATAGGTAGTTTCAGTTAGTATAATTATGTTATTACATTTAATATACCTACTTAAGTTAATATACATAGGTTAACTATGATAGTGTACTTATGTAAGTTTAGGTTAATGATGTTATACTTAGCTTAAATTCATATGGTTCATATATTGGCACTAGGTGCAATGTTTTTTTTTTGTGCAAAAGTTTTGTGAAAATGTCAAATCAATTTTGGGATTACAACCATCACAAAGGCTTTTTTTGGAATTTATGATTTTTTTTGGAATTTTTGGCTTAGGTGTTTATAAAATTAAATGTATCTTGGGAACCATGTTTTAATATTAAATTAATATAGGTCTTAATTGTTTCATGTAGGACTTAAGAGTTTTGTTTAAATAGTACAATTTGATTCAATGAAGGATCCCCATGATGTATGCATGTATTACAATTCAAAAAATTGAAAGAATTCCAAAATCAAATCGAAAGTTAAATAATCAAAGTTGTAGAATAATTAGTTTGAAATTATAATGAGGTTAATCCATTATTTAAGTGCACCTTTTCAAAAGCCTTTGTGATCACTACCATTTAACCCAAGGTGTTAGTACCCATATCCATAAAATGACACAAGATTTTTTATGACATGGGAGTGTGATTATGCTTTTGACTTCGTTGAGCCACAATGACAATCATCGTTCATTGAATCACAAGTAGTTTAAGCATGGTTTGTTTAATCATGTCTCATTTAACCATAAATTAGTTAAACTAATTACAATTAAATGAAGCATGGTTAAAAAAACCATGCTTCATTTGATTGTAAATAGTTTAGCCATAAATATTTTAGCCATGGTTCATCTCAAAACCTTAAACCCTAAAAAAACCCACCCTAAACCTGAAACCCTTACTTGAGTTCTAGATTCTAAATGTAGTATAAGGTTGGGTAACTTGGAATTTAGGAAGATTTCAAAGGATTTTCGTTTTTTAAAAAAGCCCCCATTATTTTCTTACGAGCTTGAAGTCTTCTTTTGGGAGGCTCAAAGGGTCTTTTTTCTGACCCTTGTTTTCTTATGCAAATGTAAAGTAATTTTTGCACTTTGAAGCCCTTGTAATGAAAAAGAGTCTTGTTTCTACTCAAGGAGTATTTGTTATGTTGCGTGGAAGTTGTTTTTCCTACTTGTTGTTTTGACTGTTAACTTTGGAAATGTCATAGAATTGTTCATTACAATTTTTTTTTTTTTTTTTAAAAGGAAGTTTTAGGCTTTTTATCATTACCCATTACCAGATTTGAGGTGTTAAATTTTTTACAAATTTTCAATAAAGTATCCAAAAAAACATA
>Ga0116227_10013722_pt1 | contig 12621 bp, 14 predicted proteins | sample S1TSphgellanicum_FD_89693 | JGI IMG/M metagenome (GOLD analysis project Ga0116227, IMG submission 89693) | Host-associated microbial communities from peat moss isolated from Minnesota, USA - S1T2_Fb - Sphagnum magellanicum MG | ecosystem: Host-associated > Plants > Peat moss > Unclassified... | reverse complement strand
ATCCCAGCCAAGCATTGCAGCCGATGGGACCCACTTGCCCGCCGCGCTGAGGCCATCCGTCAGCTCAACGCATCAAAATGCACCGATGTCGACGAAAGGGCTGTAGTATGAAACCAGTTAGTTGGCGTAGAGCGACATGCCGAGCCCGTCGTGCCACAGAATTTTCAAAAGATCGCCGCGACGACCTCGAAAAACATAGAGGTCGCCGGCATGTGGGTTGCGGCCAAACCCTTGCTGTATCTGCATGGCGAGCGACGACATGCCCTTGCGCATGTCCGTCCGACCTGTCGCAATCCATACCCGCGCGCCGCCGGGAATAGGGATCACGCTTTGAGTTCCCGCAACGCCGCAGCCAGCAGGTTTGCAGGGGTGTTGTTCGGTACCCGGATCGTCGCACCGCGGATCTCGATGACAAGCATGTCGGGTGCGCTGCCTGGATCGACGTTGTTCGGATCGGGGTGAACGGTGACGGCGGCAAATCCTCTTGGCACCACAGCCTTGCCACACAACTCTCGGCGCCACCGGTAAATCGATGACGCCGCAACATCGGCGTCGCGCGCGATGGCCGCGACTGATGCACCCGGCACTATTGCCGCCTCCACCAAGGCCAACTTCTGCTCGTCGCTCCACCGCCGACGCCGCTCAACGCCCGAAATTACTGTGATCTGCGCCATCGCCACGTCTCTAGCCACAGTGCAAATCACGGTGCTTGCACTGCCGTCAGCCTGTCAGCTCAAGCCGGCACCCGCCAGATGGCCTTCGTCGGATGCGTACGCACATCATGCTGATATTGCTACACTATACTGCCAGAATTGCCAGATTTTTCCATTCTCGTCTGGGAAATGTGGGTTAATATCGCTTGCAAACACGCCCCGCGCCGATGGGCGCTTGCACCGATTCCGGTCATTCGAGGTTTGGGCAGGTTTGCGCCCCAATCTCGGTCATTCCAGTGATCCGGCCCAAATCCTAAAACCGGCCATTTCTGTTCAGCCACCTGCCACAGATCGGTAACGACTGCAGGTAGGATATTGCAGACCATCAGCTTTCTTGCGGCGCAAGCTGGATATCTGAACTAATAGTAATGTAGGCTTAGAACCGAACACGCGGTCGAGCGCACGCAACACCGGCGTAGCGGCGAGCCCGCTGGAAACGTCATTTGCGGTTCTCTTGACACTATTAGAGGGGTATCCGTTGACGTTTTATGTCGCGCATTGTACGAGCGACTAGGGGCGGCAGACAATTCATTGATTTCGGGCCACCACTGATATTCGCTGATCTCTTCACGATATCGAAGAGATTTAGAATATCATCATGTTGAAGGCGAAGCGCCTCTTCCCAACGTCCACGCCAGCCGTCTTTACTGACACGACCGTCCGTCTTTCGAATTTTCTTCGTTGAAGATTGCACAGGTTCGAACCAAACGCCTTCATTTGTAAACATTTTGGGATGGGCGTCGTAGAGCTCGGCGCTGTCATGTTTCACGCAATTGGCGATCTGCCTTAGCAAAGTCAGCCCGTCGATATCGATCTGCCAACCAGCAGCCTTCAACGGCCCATATTCGGAATTAGGATAGTACCTCGGTAATTTCATGAACTCGCAGACGTGCTTCTCCCACGTGTGATGTATCATGACCGCAAACGCCTTCCGGTGCGCTTGAAGAACGTCATCTATGACAGCCATCTCGGCGAGGATCCACCCACCCTTGTCATACGCCTCGCCCGTTTCCGGGTCCCGCCATTCGCGATCCGCCAAACCGACCGCCAACGCTTCGTTATGGGCGTCATACTCTCGCACGCAACGTTCGATCTGATTCCCGATCTGGTCCTCGCCGCCCTTGAATGCGGCCTCAAGCGGAGAAAGGCTCCAGGACATAAAAACCGGCCGAAGATCCACCATTCCGCCACCTCTTCTCTCAACACCTCACAATTCACCGCTCACAAGCCCCAGTCTCTAAGGTCAGCCACGTCTACGAGCGTCGCATATTGTGTCGCGAATTCTCCGAAGCTTCCCTTGAACGGCATGAAGGCGGGCGCCCCATAGCTCGACATGGCAGGAAAGACTGCGGCGAGCTTCTCCCGCATTGTGCCCTCCTGAAGAAATGGGTCGATATAAAAGATCGTCTTGCTCCGACCATCCTCTGGATCTTCGGCGAATTGGCGGATAACGAATCGCATCAACGCGTCATCGTCCGGTAGGCTGTAGCCGACGATCACAAGGACTTGAGTCTCGCGCATGAGCCTCACCGCTTTGGGAAAAATATCGGCGAAATAGGGATCGCTATAATCTTGCTCGCGCGAAGGCAGCATAATGACTGGTGGCTGGCTTCGTACTTCCGCCTCTGTGCGCTCATTGTAATTGAATTCATAGCCTTCGGGGCCGCGCAAAATCTCGAAGCCGCCGTTAAGCTTTATCAGCTGCGAGACCAGCCAATGCGCGTGCACGAGCTTTGGATTGTCGAAGCCTGAGATGCGCGATGGGGTGACCCCGCGATAGGTGTAAAGGAACAGCGAATCATCCTCCGCCAAGAGATTGTCGAGGATGGTCTCGATCACGAAGTCATAGTTAGTGGTGACAAAATTCATTCGAACGCCCTCAGCAAATCCGTTCGAACCATCGGCGCACAAATGAAGATGTTTAAAGAGTTCGAGGATAGCCTGACGGTCCGGGGTCAGATCCGGCAACGGAAACTTCATCCGCTCCCTGTCAAAATAGTTGAGGTTCGCCAGCATCCCAGGATTTTGAGAAACCTGCGCCGGCGAGGAAGGTGATATTCGTCAGTGGCCACGGTTCGATGCTGGTTTGTGGATAGCGATAGTTCTCAACGAGCTTCCGGAATGCGGTGACAGCGTCCGAGGCAGGGGGCGCAACTGGCGGCTCAACCCTGCGCAGTTTCTTTTTCCGAGTCGGAGGCGCGGATGATGCGACCGCTTTCGCATTACGCACACGCTTCATCCCAATGGCTAATCCCGGTTTAGCCATCAGCGTCGAACCCTCGTTTTAATAATTGCCACACCGCCTGGATCATTGGACATCCGACCTGACGCCGTCGAAAGCAATTTTGCGGCCCGGTACCGTATTGGCCAGTCAATTGTCAGATACTGAAGTATAATCGATTGTCTTCCTTGGCGATAGGTGAAGTCGGCACGTCGGTGATCTGTCGGGACGTGGATGCGAGGTCGAGTGACCGCTTTCGGGTGCGTCGTGGCAGCCGGCCTATCGACAATATATGGTTCGGATACGTTCATTCTCCTTAATCGCGGATACGAAACACGAGCCAGAGAAATGCGCCCAAGATCACAGCCGAGATTAGAAAGACCGCCAGCACGATCGCGAGAGTTCGGGGCCTCAAGAATGCGCTCGAAAGGACTTTGCTGTCCGGGAATGCTACGCGCGCGGTACCGAGCAGCAGGAAGCAAATATAGATAGTGATGATGACGGGCGGGCTGAGCGCAATGATCGAGATCGGGTAGGGCACCACCGTAACTATGACGGTGAGAATGGACGTCGTCAGCACCAGCATGAGTTGCTGCTGCTCCAGCGATCGCCGGGCACCGACGCTGTGCGAAATTTCAGAGGCGAGAATTTTTTGAACCGCTGGATCGATAATCACAGACACGCCGAGAATTCGGTTTAGAGACTCACGCATCGCCTGAAGACGCGCACCAAGCTCGAGAATCTGAAGTTCGAGTTGCGGAATCGTATTTTCATAATAGGCTGTCATAGCAGCATTTGGAAGTCGTTGCTCTACGTCTTCTCTCATTACTTGTGCTTTGCTCTCAATCTCTTTAAGTTTTTCTTGACTTAGTTGGGTCTTCTTTTCCTGCGCGCCCTGCAACTCCTGGATCTTTTCGAGAATGGCGAACTGCTTCACGGTCTGATCGAGAAGGCGTGACTTCTTACGCTCGACCACCCAGAGGATCAATGGAATGATACCGAGTGCCACTGCTACGATTGCAAGAGAGATTGAGATTATATTGACCGGATCATCGACAATGCGGTGATACCAATCTCCTGATGGCGGGGATGCCGGCACCGTAACTGGTACGGCGGCAACAACATTCCGCACTGTTGACATTCGATCCACCCTCCGCGCAGGGACTATGCACAGCTTGCCGAGCTAACGAAAGGGACGAATTTGTCCCAAATGACATTTTTCGCGCTGTGCCGTGCGGTTCAAGCGGCCGCATCGCTAGAGAGCCGTACTGCCAAAATGACGAATCCTCCAAAGATTGCACGTTGCTCATAGTGATGATCGACGATCGGTCCTGATCGGGTGCTGCCGAACGGCATTCGTGCTCTCGAACGGCAGCTATCCCATGTCGAGGCCTCAAACCTGCCGGTCAACTTTCGGCCCAATTCCAGACGTTCGTCGGATCGTCGGCAACTGCCCACCACACCCGGTCATTCCCGCAGTCTGTTTTCAAGCGATATAATCGCCATTTTTTGCCCTGCAGGCACGCGGCTTTGGCGTTGCTGACGGTGCGAACCCATCACAATTCGACAATTATTCGGGCATTTGGGCCAAGATGAGCGTCAAACTATCGCCAAAATGGATGGATCGCAGTAGGAGACGAGTTCCCACAAGATGCAAAGACAAATATCCTATGGCTGATGAAACACTGCTCACGCTCGTTGCCGATATCGTTTCGGCCCAGGTCAGCCACAATTCGGTATCGGCGAATGATCTTCCGGCGCTGATTCAGTCCGTCTACGGCTCACTGGCCAAACTGGGCGAAGCGCAAGCGCCGGTCGAAGAAAAGCGCGAACCCGCTGTTTCGATCCGGTCTTCGGTCAAGCAAGATGCGGTCACCTGCCTGGAATGTGGCGCCAAGTTCAAGATGCTCAAGCAGCACCTCTCAACCGATCACAACCTGACGCCGGAAGCATACCGTGCCCGGTGGAGCTTGCCCGCAAGCTATCCGCTGGTTGCCCCCGACTATGCAGCCAAGCGCAAGGAACTGGCGATCAAGATCGGCCTCGGCCGTAAACCGGCGCCAGCGCCTGAGCCCGTGAAGGCGAAGGCGCCACGGCGCAAGAAGCTGGCACCGGCATTTGAAGCGACAACCCCGCCCGCCGCGGGTTGATCATCAGGGGCAACTCACCCGATCATGCCGCCGGGCGACCGATCCATTCGACTTGGAGCCGGTCCGGTCCTGTCAAATTGCCTTCCACAATGACTGGCGCGCCGTCGAAGACGCCCAAGTCTTCGGTCGTGACGAGACGCAAGATGCGATCATCGCCGGTTTCCAGCATCGGGCTGTGACCGGCCATGCGGAGCATGCCCGTCAGACGGCGATAGTGTCCGGTGCTGCCGTTGCTCGCCATTTCAGGCCCTCCTCACGGCAAAGGCCGTCAGGCACCTGCCGCGCGAGACTGCGCGATGTGGCTGATCTTTGAGCATGTCGATTCCTTGGCGATTTCCGAAACTGTTGGCAATGGTGGGCAGCAAATACCGGTGGCTATTGAGATCATGCATCGGCTTTGGCGATGGCCGAACGCAAGGAAATCAGAGCGTTCCGCTCGGAAGCCGCAAGTGTGTGTCGCAACGCCGCTTCGGCTAGCGCCAAGATCCGGCGCTTTAAGCAAATCTCAGTCTAATGTTGACATGTTCACAACCGTAAATTCAATGTTGGGCGGAGACGATGGTTGGGCTTGGAACTGAGGCGTGGCGTCGTACATGGATTGACCACCCAACTTGAGGATGTGGGCAAGCCGCGCCGTACAATATCTCGCTTTGATCTCGACGGGCAACCGGCCGAGATACTCGGGGACTATCCCGTTTTAGGATCAAATGAGCCGGTTCCACCGCCATTTCGAGAAGGTGAAGCCATCGTTGCTGCGGGCGCTACAAATCCGCTTTCTGGAAAATTCAACATCCTCGCAGCCTATTTTCCAGAGCAATCCACGACTTTGGTTCCGGTCAATTGGTCGGTTCCCACATTCATCTCGGCGTTTCTCATGGGTGGTGGACTGGCATTGCTTTTGATCCTGAACCTGCCGTTCTCTGAACGCGGTGGTGCGAATGTCCTGAGATTGGCGTGCGGCGTTCTCGAAATCATTGGCTTATTTTATGCGCGGCGCGGGCTGAACATTCGTGCAGCATCACGGCAAGTGCAGGCTGCACGAATGTGATCGGCTGTGGAAGGTGGACCAGCGAGTGCCGTCAGGATGCGACGAATTTCCTGCTCATGCGCGAGCTGGGCGTCGAGGCAATCCGCTGCGCTGTCGGCGAATGACTCGTGGTCGGGATCGCTCATGTCGAGCACCGCCGCGACGGCCTCGATAGCCTTGGCCATCGCGCTGGCCTCCCCGATCACGCGCGCATTCGCGGCGGCTTCGGTCAACGAGCGGGCACCGCTCTGGCGGACGGTCGCGACATATTGATGGATGCGCCTGGCTGGGTCGAAGGTGGTGACATCTGCGATCCAGTCGAATGGCCAATCGCAACCGCAGCGGCGCACAGCAGTGGTCCGCCAGAGACCGGCGGTCGGATTGCTTTCCATGTTCAGATTGTCCTTGATCAGGGCGCGAGCGGAGCCAGTTCGGCAGGGGCACCTCACGCCGCAATCGGCAGAGGCACGGCGTTTGCGCCGGCATGCGCGTGGATCCAGTCGGCGGCAGCCTGGGCTTGCGCAGCGGCCGTGAAGATTGCGCGCGTGTCGGATTTGAGCGCGTTGAGCCAGGACGACAGGTATGCGGCATGATCCGGCCGCGGGGTGTACGCGAGACCGAGGTCGGCCATCAGGAACGATGCCCCGATCTCGGCTACCAATTCTTCGTGCTGCCTCGATTTACGGTCTTTGTGATAAGACCGAAGGCTGTCCCGATCGAGCCGGGAAGCTGTCCCTGAGGAATGCACAAGTTCGTGGCACAAAGTCGAAACGAGATCGAGATCACTGTCGAATGAACTGCGTGTCGGCATGAAAATCCGATCGAGATCAGGGCGAAAGTGGGCATCGTGCAGGCCATATTCGACGGGAACTCCGACGCTTTCAAGGAAGGTTAGCGCGTCAGCGATCGATGTCGTGATCGGCGCAACTTGCTCGACGGCGCCATCGTCAACGCCATCAACCTGATCGCGATTGAAGACGACGAACGAGCGGGCAAAGAACCGGGCACGGTTGTCCCCTTCGCCATCGCCGGCATTGCCAATCGCAACACCACAATCCTGGCGTTCGACCTTTTTCCACAGGATGACATGGGTGCCGGTTTCGCCCTTGCGAACCTGGGCTCCGGTGCTTTTCCATTGCTGGTACGTGCCGAAGGTGCCGGAAGAAAAACCACAAGCATCGGCGGTCGCCCACAGTATGAGCCTGTTTATGCCATTGTAGCGTCTGCCCGCGACACTGGTCGGCCGCATAATTGGGTCGCCAGAGTGCGACCATGGCATGTGCCACGTCCCTGCCCCCGCTTCGATGGCGGAAATGAGCTGGTTGGTGACGGTGCCGTAAATGTCGTGTCGGGGTGTCATGCGATGCTTCTCCACTGATCCAAGCGCTTGCGCGCACGGTCTCCCGCTTTGCCTCTGGCAACCTGGTGCCGGGCGCGGGAACGAACTGCGGGGGCCGGCTGCGCCAACCCCCGCTTCGGTTTTGTAGGGATGCGTTGCGTCAGGCCGCGTCGGAGACCGGTGCTGATGCTTCGTTCTGGTTCGCTGCGTCGCAGGTGGATTCGTCTGCGTTGGGGGCGATTTCACCATGCTCGGCGGCATCGCCATCATCAGCGAGGCCGTCGTCGTCCGCTTCGCCAGCAGAGCCGAACCGCATGGCGTCCGGCACCCAGGCAAGCGCGCGTGCCTTGACCTCGGGTTCGGTGATCGTGTCACCGGCGCAGAGCCGTGCCGCAGCGGACGCAAGCTCGGCCTTCTTGGCAGTCGCATAGCGCCCGGGAAGCTCGGGATCGAATTGTCCGAGAATGCCCAGGATCTGGGATTTCTTGATGCGGTCGAAGAAGTTCTCGGCACCGGGGCGCCAGTGATCGGCGATGGCGATGCCCATGAGTTCGCCAAGGCCGGTCTGGAACGCCGATGTGTGTGCCCCACTGGCAAGGCTCGCTTGCATGCTCTGGCTGACGGCATAGGCGAGCCAGCACGCGCGGGTGTCATCATCGAGCGCCCGGAACGCGAGGAACGCGGCAAAGCTGTCCTCTTCGCGCGCCCAGTCGTGGGGCAGCGAAGCACGGATCGTTTCCATCTCCGTCACGGCAGGGCTGACCGGAATGCCGGTGAGGCCCACCGGTTCGTTGCGATCGCCAATGCGGATCGTGCAGCCGGTCTTGCTGGTGCCGAAGTGGCCAGCCAGATCGCGCGCCAACGAGAAGATCGCCAGATCAAGCGCGAGCGCGTGGTCAAAGGCGATGTGCAGCGCCAGGACATCGCGGCGATCCTTGGCCATCTGTTCTTCGAGCGAACGCGGCAGGACCGCAGGACCCGCAGTTTCGGAGTCGCCAACTTCAGAAGTGCCCGGGGTATTACCAGCGGCATTGCCCCGACGCTCGGGCTTGGCTGTGGTGTAGAAGGTTTCGAGGAGACGCGGCGTGCCATCCTTGGCCAGCACGAGGAACGTGCCGACATTGGGCTTGTCCTCATCGGGGATCAGGTAGTCGGTATCCCCAAGGCGTTCGTACTCGGCTTCGAGCGCATTGTTCTCTGTCTCAAGGGCAGCGATGTCGTCATCGTCCTGGGGATCGTCCAGCGCTTCGCCGATCGCCTCAATGCGCTGTGCAATCTCGAGCATGCGCGCGGCAGCTTCGGCGCTGGGACCCTCACGGCGCGGCCAATAGGCGTGCAGTTCCCTGGTGTCCTCGTGAGTGACCTGGGTGGCAAGGAGCGGTTTGACCCAGGAGAGGTGGCTGCTGAGTGCTGCGACTTCCGCTTCAAAGGTGAGCTTCTTCATGGCCAGTTCCATGGCGAGGTCTCCATCTAGCCAGAGGCCCTCGCCTTCACCGGCGAAGAGATCGCGCTCGATGCGCCCGCCGCAGCCCGTGTATTCCGCCTCACCGAGGAAGCGCGCGACGGGATGGCTGGCCGAGAGCGCTTCTTCGGTCATTGCCCGGCGGATTGCCTGCGCGTTGTTTCCTTGCCAACCGGTCGACAGACGTTCCCACGCGGCCTGTTGGCGATCACGATCGCCGGTCGAACCATAGGCCATTGCCACATCGAGCGTGATTTCACCTGCGGACAGCGCGGCGAAGATAGGGTCGGCCAGATCGGCCAAGCGCAAGCGGCCCTGCACATGGCGCACCGTCACGCCAAACCGCCGGGCGACAGCTTCGGCGTCGGCGCCTTCGGCCACGATATCGGCATAGGCGCGCGCTTCGTCGGCCGGTGTCATCGCTTCGCGGATGAGGTTTTCTGCCAGACTGATTTCGCGGGCGGCGGCATCTTCGTTGTCGCACAACCGTACATCGACAGCATAATCCTTCGCCAGCACACCGCGTTCGATCAGCAGGCCGATCGCGCGCCAGCGCCGGCCGCCGGCGTGGACGTCGTAGAGAGTCTTGCGACCCTTCGCCGGGCTGACGATCAGCGGCTGCAACAGGCCGTGCTCGGCAATGCTGGCGGCAAGCGCGTCAAGCCCGGCTTCGGCGTTGAGCTTGCGCACATTGCTGTCGGACAGGCGCAGCTTGCTGTATGAAATCGTGGTGGTCTGCATCGTGGGTCTCCCGGACCAGTTCCGAGACCCGGATCATGAGAGACACTCTTGTCTCCCAGGGGCCTCGCCCCGGCTTGCCATCTTCACTCTCAGTGTCGGGGCAGCAAAAGCGCGCAGGAACACCGCGCCCTTTACGACGCCCTCACAACGCTATATATTCTCTTTTAGGAGAATGATTATGGCCACTGCTGCACGCTTCTACTCGCCCACCGAGGCCGCCGTCCTCTCAGGGATCGGCGTCAAGGCAGTCAACAACGCGATCGACAAGCGCATCGTGTTCGCTGTTCGCCAGCCCAAGCTCGCAGGCACCAAGCCCCTGATGCGGGCGCTTTCGACCGATGATCTGCTTCGCCTGAAGCTTTGGTATGAAGTCGGCGGCGTGTTGTCTCAGGAACGGCGCGAACGGCTGTTCGCAGCCATCCTTCAAAAGCCGGAAGCGAAGCAAGTGCGTGCCGATGACCTGCTGATCATTGACGTTGCTGAGGCGCGCAAGCAAATCGCTGCCCGCGCCCGGGAGCTTGAGGAAGCTGAAGCTCTTGTCACCCAGGACAAGGCCGTCATGGGCGGCGAGCCGGTGTTCAAAGGGACACGCATTCCGGTGCGACTTATCGCCACCATGGCCGCAGACGGTGTGGATCCTGACGAAATTCTTGCCGGCTATCCCAAACTCGATCGTCGTTCGGTGTCTCTAGCCTCGATCTGGGCGACAGCACACCCGCGCCGTGGGCGGCCGAAATCGCTCAAGGAGCGTGGGGTCATTCCCACGTCCAGCAAGCGGGCTCCGCTGAAACTCGCTTCGGCCAAATCGGTGGCGGGCACTGCAAGGTGAAATTTCTCATCGATGAGTGCCTGCACACCTCGCTCGTCGCGGTGGCGCAGGAACACGGACATATCGGACACCATGTAACGTGGCTTGGACTCAGCGGCGAAACCGACTGGGATCTGATGCCGCGCATCATCGCCGAGGACTTCACCTTCGTCACCAACAATGCCTCGGATTTCCGCAAGCTCTATGCGCGCGAACCCGTCCATGCCGGTCTGGTGATTATTGTGCCCCAGGTCGCGCCTGCGTTGCAGCGGGCGCTCTTCGAAGCCGTTCTCGCAGAACTTGCAGAGGGCGGCGATCCGGTGAACGAGGCAATCGAAGTCGTCGTGGATGGCGACATGGTGGTGATCGAGCGGTATGTGCTCCCTGTGAATGGGCAAAACTAACGCTGAGCGTTTTTGCAGCGATCGTGCAATTTGAGGCATCCGATAGATTGACTTTCTCGGCGCCCCCTGAATTTCAAGCCGCCAATTGCGCCACTATTTCGCGGGCCCGACTGATGGGCATGAAGAGGCGCGTTTGGTACTGGATGATCTCGGTAAAGCACCCTGTGGCCTTCCAGGATGCCAACGCGCGCGGGTCGAAGCCGAGGACTTCAAGGCGAGGCTCACCATTGATCCGTGAACGCTTGAGGCTCGTCTCCGATAGCGCATCGATCGGCACAACCTTCCCGCTGAGAGCAGCCTCGACAAGTTGCTCGGGCGAAACCGCCACTCGGTCGCCGAACCCGAGTTTTTCCAGCAAAGTGTTCACCGCTTCGGCAGGCACAATGCGCCCGAGCAGAGAACGGCCGTCCTGAGTGGCCAAACGGCGAACCTGCGCGTCGTCTCCGAGCAAATTCCAGATCGGCAGCAGGCGCCCCGTCGCGAGATAGAAGCGTTCGGTGTAAGGCCGGGTCGCAAGATCTTCGGCCTCAGCCTGCCAGGCCTCCTCGAAGTCGGCGTAATCGCAATCGTTCCAATGGCTCTCGGCCAACTCTTCAGCCGTGATCAGGCTGCGCCCGCCGGGCCGATAGAGCGTATAGCTTGCAACCGGTGTTCCATCGTCCATCAGTCGTGTGCGGCCAGGAACGAGCAACGCGACCCGCGACGAACGACCGTTGTACAAGAAACGGGTCTTGTCGCTAACGCGCCTCGCGACGTCGGCCAGCGCAGTGACGTTTTGCGACCACTGCGCCTCGATGGTCAGTAGCTGGGTCGAGGCGCCGTTGATGTCCTCGCGAAGAACCCGCTCCTCCACGATAGTGAGTTTGTCGGCGACCAGCGTTTCGACACCGGCGTCGAATGTGCCTGCCTTGCGCGCGGCATCGATCCGCGCCTCGACCAGCCCGAGGAATCCGTCGAACACCGCGTTCTGCAACGCGATCGGCAGGGCCAGAATCCGGTTAAGCCAGCGCTGGATCGGCGGCAGGTTGTCGGTCAGCGCGCCATCCTGCTCAAGCTTGAGCCCGGTTCGCTCGCAGAAGTCGGCAAAGCCGATGCTGGCGAGCTTGCCCTGATGCAGCAGATGATACCAACGGGTCAGGGCTTCGCGGGCATAGTCGCTCTCCAAATTGTCAGCCGGGTCGAACAGGTTCTGTCCGCCCGTCTGTCGCTGGCCGCGCGTGAGCGCGCCGAGGCTATCGAGGCGACGTGCGATGGTCGAAATGAACCGGCGCTCGCCGCGGCAATCGGTCGTGACTGGCCGGAATATTGGCGCCGATGCCTGATGGGTGCGGTTGGTCCGGCCAAGTCCCTGGATGGCCCGATCGGCGCGCCAGCCCGGTTCGAGCAGGAAGTGCATGCGCCGCTGCTGGTTCCGGCAATCAAGGCTGGCATGGTACGAACGGCCCGTGCCACCAGCGTCGGAGAATACGAGAATTCGCTTGGTACCGCCCATGAACGAATTGGCATCGGCCAAAGACTGGGTCGGCGTCCGGGATTCGAGGCGCTGGCTGCCATCCGGCAACGTCACAAGGCGGCGCGTGCGGCCTGTGATTTCGGCTACGGCCTCGGTACCGAAACGCGCAATGACGGCATCGAGCGCGGGCACGATGGGTGGCAAAGCACCGAGCAGTTCGATTGTTTCCGCCCGGATCCGCAAGGCGTCTTCGGAATGGACGGGATTGCCTGCCTCATCGACCATCGGGCGCGAACGCTCGTT
>Ga0116227_10013720_pt1 | contig 12622 bp, 12 predicted proteins | sample S1TSphgellanicum_FD_89693 | JGI IMG/M metagenome (GOLD analysis project Ga0116227, IMG submission 89693) | Host-associated microbial communities from peat moss isolated from Minnesota, USA - S1T2_Fb - Sphagnum magellanicum MG | ecosystem: Host-associated > Plants > Peat moss > Unclassified... | reverse complement strand
GTCATTGAAATTTTCTTTTGGAATCTCAACTTCAGTTACCCCAGGTTCTGGTGTCTCCAACTCCACAAAATATCTGCGATGATCAGCTCCAGGGTCCACTTTCCACTTCTTATTTCCTCCTGTCTTCACCTCTCCAACCTTTGATGAAGCAACTTCGTTCCCTATTGTGACGTCCTCCCTTAGCACAATTGTTTTGGCAGCTTTGTTGTGGATCGATTTTTCCACCATTCTGGCTGATCTGGGTACAGGGTCTGTGAGCAGTTTGTCACGGGTTTGGGACTCCCTCAGGTATACAATCTGCTTGTCCTTGCAGTCATCTGAGAGCAACTCCACCTTTTGCTGCCAACTCACACTTTGCTGCTCCCTCACAGGGCCAATCATGTAGGTTTTGTATGTTGCATCTGGGTCAACTAAAACCTTCTGAACTTTCGTTGGCTCAATATGTGGCGAGTATGTGGCATTTGGGACACCTATCGTACTTTCTTGCACCTCCACCTTGGTGGAAGTAAAATTGACAATTTGTGTTTCAAGCATCTTGCACTGCTTTGGATTTTTGCACAGCTTCCACCTGAGTCACAAGCAGCAACGTTCTTCAGATGTGTTAGTTCAGGAAGGCTCATTTGATGCAAGCTTGAATCAAAGTTCTCGAAAACTGTAAGCTCTATGGCCCTGTCAACAGAAGTCAAGAAACAGAAGGGGGAAAAAAAAAACCGGGAACTAATAGACGTGTCGACTTGGCCGAGTAGGGCTGATCAGATGTCACCGCTGGGGTTGCAAGATCTTGACAACATTCGATCCCATTGAGAAAAAAACAACAACATCGCATCCCCCCCCAAAAAAAACGAGCACTGTAAAACCCCTTATCTGCAGTACCTGACAAATCTCGTTTCTGATGCTGCGGACTTCCTTCTGTTCTTTGTCAACTCACTTCCCAGACAAGTATCCTCTCCTCTGCCGGACGACCTTCCAACGCTACTTTGCACAAATGGGGTTGGTAACTGAACCCTTTAAAAGAACAAGAGAGTCTCAAACTACCTCTCCTGCCTCTGTATCGGAAATCACGCGGTTGCTACTGCTGATATCGAGGTAGAGCCAGGTCTTGAGACGATGTGTGTGTGCTTGGGGGAGATTTAATCTTCATATTGCTGTTGTTAGTGAAAGAGCTTCAGCCTGGCCCCTAATTTATCCAGACAAAAATGTCGATCTAAGTATCCTCTGTTCGCATCTTTGAACACGAAATTAAAAACACGTTATTGGCGAGGTGGAAGAGTCAGTCGATTACCGCGCTTTTCATGCACTGCTTGTAACGAAGAAGAAGAAGAAGGTTCACAGAGAATCTCTTGTGACATCCACCCACCAAATCAAGTGGGCCCTTCCAGATGCCAATTTGTCGCAGCTTACCGACGAAATTGCAAAATGGGGGCAAACAGACCCCATTTTGACTGCCATTTTGTCGCCATTAACCGACGAGATTGCAAAATGGGGGCAGAAAGACCCTATTTTGGCCTGCCATTTTGTCGCCATTTACCGATGAAATTGCAAATAGGGTAGAAGGACCGGTGGTGACGCTCGTCGACAGGTGCTAGCTCGTTCTTCCTGCCTGCAGGGTTCTTGTTTTTTCTTCTCAAATTCATCAAGCAGGTCCACTAAATGGACCTTCGGCCCACCCAACATAATGCGCAGGGGCCTGGCCATTCCGCAGTCCATAAGCGCCTTCTTGGTTGCATGCTAAATATTTGGATGCTCAATTGCAAATCTGACAAATCTTTTAAATTTCTTTATTGGTAATTGTTTCTTGGCTTGAGTTGAATTCCTCATCAGATTGTCCGACCTTGCTGCACTCCAAGAAGTTTCCTAAGGTATTTTGGATGGCACCTTACATAAGTGTTTCTAAGTAGAAGTAAGAGGCCTTTTATACCGGAGAATGGGTCATGAACGGCAGATTCTAACACATAACCACTCACTGGTTGAGCTCCGGGAACGCACCTGGCAGAATCCACCGTCTGCAGCCTGCTCTTTAACATTAAGAGCGAGAGACTCAAATTCACTTCCAAGAGAATGTGAGGAACAAATACAGAATCAGCACTGGGCAGCCCTGCAACATAATACTAAGGCAAAGCATGAGACAATGTTTGGTGGTCCTGCACTGAAATATTTCTACCCAAATAGGTATAATTCCATAAGTTTGTTATGAATACTCTTGCCTATCTCCACTCCTCTACCATAGAAATTGAGGAAAAACATGTCAAAGTAATGAGGATTCTACTCTTGAGCTTTTCTTTCTTTTTCTTTTTTCCCAATTTTGTGATGTAGCCAAATTGATGATTATCCACAAGAAGATTTAAACAAATTTGCCTATAGAGCAAATATGAACCTAGAAACTTAGAAGAATCCTTTTATATTTTTGCTACATGAGGCACAAAAAATGGAACAAATTTTGTGACTTGTGACTACCTTGCTATAGACAAATTCCTTTCATTTGCATGTGAAACTCACGGCTACACCATACCCCCACGAAATAACATACCTAAAAATTAATATCATTTTTTCACAAGTGGACCATGAATATGCATCAACAATGATTAAATATTTTCATTATTTTCACCAACAAACTCTGTTTATTCTATGGCGCAAACAAGCATTGACAAGTTAGAAAGTATCTTTCAAATTGTGTAAGTTATATTATGTAATGGCAACAAGTGCCATGGTTCCATGAGTTTGTGCCACTGAGGCTTTGGTGGCAATGGGAGGGTGCATTCCAAGTTCATTGTTCGATCCACCAAGATTGAGTATGTGACAGTAGGTTTTAGGATGTTCATACGATTTCTGGGGGAAGGTTTATGGAGGAACGCATATTTTTGGCAAATGAGTCTAGTAGGTAACCTAAAGCAAGAAAAAATCTTGGAATATCACAAAGTAGACAGTCCAAAGAACATGTACAACATGAATGGGTTTAGGACCGAAACTATGTATGATTACTACATAGCTATGAAATCTATCTTCTTAATTGTAAAATTATCCTCCCACCCTTCTATTGGCTATGCAAGCCTCCCATTCTTCTACTGTGAACTACACACAAACAATACCAAAACCAAAAGCCTATCAAAATCAAAACTTCAATTCTCACAAACTTTGTATTCATACTATAACTTTGTACAAATGAAGGTGTTTCTCCAGGTCACAAACACCTCCTTATATACTAACCAAAAGGAAACTAATCAAGAAACTTCCTAAAACTTATCCACCACATGGTTCCCTAAATAATCAAAAGGAAACAAAATACATGGTTCCCCATGTGATTCCACAATTAATCACATGGTGCACATGACATAAGTCAATGCACCATGACCAAATTATGGAATCCTACACCCAACTTATCCCATTAAACAATTACCTAAGTAATTGTGTAATCAAGTTACACATCAAGTTACGTCACTCCTAAACTCATTATGGACATATTCAAAACCTTTTTCAATTTGTCATGATTAACGTAGCCTGGATATGGTGAGCCATCAACATTTTCAAGCTCATAAGACCCATTATAAGCAAACACCTTCTTGATAATAAAAGGTCCAAACCACTTGGGTAATAATTTCTTATAAGCCCTACGATGATGTCGAGCGTCAAACATCATGACAAAGTCACATTCTTTGAACTTCTTTTTCTTCACCTTTTTGTCGAAAGCCTTTTTTTGTTGAGCATGTGCGACTTCAATGGATTGGTAGGCTTTCAACTGCAATTCGTCCAACTTGTTAAGTTGTAACAATCAATGGCGTTAAGATTCATCCAAAGGAAGTCTCATCGTTGTGGTAGTGCGTAAAGTCATTACTTCTAGCTCAATGGGTAAAAGCGCTTCCATCCCATAAGTTAAACGAAAAGGTGAGTACCCAATGGCAATTTTGTATGTGGTGTTGTAAACCCACACAACATGGTGTATCTTGATATCCCAGTCACAAATGTTCACATGAACCTCGGCCTCTTTTACTAACATGGAACACAATGTCCTATTGGTCCTTTCTACTAGGCCATTAGTGCTAGGCTTATACATAGTGGTAAACCTGTGTTTCATTACAAGGCGTGCTAACAGGTTTTCCACAACCTCACTCAAAAACTGGGGACCATTATTAGAAACAATTTCAAGTGGTGTCCCAAATCGAATAAAAACTTGTTCACATAGAAATCGTGTTACTTCTTGTTTCATTGAGGACTTCAAGGCACATACTTTTGCAAACTTTGTGAGGTAGTCTATGGCAATTACAATGAATCAATGCCCTCTCCTAGTCACTAGCAATGGGCCCATTAAACTAATTCCCCATTTTTCAAAAGGTCCTAAAAGGGATATGGGATGTAAAGGGCCACTTATAGTAGATTTTTGTGCATAGGCTTGACACACATCATAACTACTACAATAATCATGGGCATCCTGCAATATCTTTTCTGCAATGATTCGTTTCACAAAATGGCCTCCACAAAACCCATCATGAAACTCATACAAAAGACGTGAGGTGTCACGTTTTCCAATGGTTCGTCGTAAAACACCAACCCTTCCTTGGAAATATAGCTAATATAATGTGTCTAACCATCTTCCCTTCTGAAAAATCAATTGTGGTGTTCTAAGGGCTCAAAGTCACTCCCGAACTATCCAAGCGTTGAAAGACTAATTCGAATTTGGCAAGGTGAGAAGCTCTATCACTATAAACTCCAAAGTCGTCAATGAAAACCTTTAGAAAAAGGCCCAAGAATGGATCAAAGACCTTGTTCATTAAACGTTGAAATGTCCTTGGAACATTACACAAACCAAAAGGCATTATTGTGTAACAAAATGTCCCCCAAGGTGTGGTGAATGTGGTCTTTAATTGATCTTCTGGAGCAATTTTCACCTGGTGGTAGCCCTTGTACCCATCTCCAAATGTGTACATCTCATGCCCTGCTACTTCTTCCAAAATTTCTTCACAAAATGGCAAAGGGTATCGGTCTTTCTTAATTACTTTGTTTAAAGCTTTATAGTTGACACATACCCTTAGCTTGCCATTCTTCTTTAATGTTAATACCACAGGAGAAACCCACTCAATTGTCTCCATAGGCCTAATGAACCTCGCCTCCAACAACTTGTCAAGCTTCTCCTTCACCATGGCCGTGTATCTTGGGTTCCACCTCCCTTGCTTGGCCTTGATCAGTTTGGCATTTGGTAACAGTTCAATTTTGTGTTACTCCATGGTGACCTCCTTCAGGTCCTTGTAACTGAAAGCAAAAAGATGGATATACTTACGTAGTAGATCTTCATATTACTTTCTCTTCTCCGGTTAAAGGTCTGGTCCCAATTGAATCTTGCTTAGCCGCTCCTCAACTTCTCCTTTTGTAAACACACATGGAGTTTGTTGGTTATCATCCCCTTGAACCCTTTGATCCGACAAAGCTCCAACCTTGGGGATTGTCTCCAAAGCATATAACCCTACTTTCTCTTCACTAGAATCATCCGTGTAAATCCCTTCAAAGCTAGAGCTTTGGTCTGTTTCTGATTCATCCTCATATTCATTCGTCCCTCCAGAGCTTTTCACAAAGCTAGCGAATGGAACTTTTTGTCGGTTAGGATGAACTCCGATGGTCATGTATCCTTCGCCCCAATAGTTCCTTGCATGCGACTTTGTTAACCAAGGCCTACCTAATATCATTGGATAAGCCCCATCTTCCTCTAATACCACATGGAAATCCACAATGGTAAAAACCCTCATTATAGTGATCACAACATTGCTAATGACCCCTTCTAGCCTAACAACTCGCTCGTTAGCCATCTTTAAGGTTATTCAAGCTAGCCTATCAATTTTCAAGCCTAAATACCTCATTGCAAGAATTGTCATCACATTGACTCATGCCCCTCCATCCACCAACACTCCTCGCAACATTGATCCATTACATTGCACATCAATGATCGGATCACATTCGCGCTTAGTTGTTATGGCATTCAAAGGTGTGGGTACCTTTGGGACTTTAGGTATTGACAACCCTTTTCTCAACTCCCTTCGAGTTGACGACACCATTGCCACCAACTGTCCGATGGTGATGTCTGTTTTCTGCGATCCCACATCCTTCACCACTGAATAAGGGCCAAAATCTCTAAAAATTGGAAAGTTTTGGAAGCCAAACCTCTGCCTTTGATTCTTTTTCTTTTCTTTTGGGGCTCTCGCCATCTCCTTGAACCTCTTTACGCTTGCGTCAAGATGAGTAGTGTCTTCTGCTGGTCGTTTAATTTGGGCCATGACATCCACCGCATCCTCAGGGATTTGGAGGCTCTTTTCCAAACCCATCAAAGCCTTTCTCGCCCTTCACTTATCGGCTCAATTAAATGCACTTGAGCTTTGCCCTTCTCCTCTGTAGAAAACCTTCGAGTAGAACTCGCATTCTCTCTGGTAGCCAAGGCTGGCGAGTTTGGACATTCTCTTGAATAATGTCCCATCTCTCGACACTTGTAACATTGAATTGTTGACAGGTCCCTCTCCACATTTCTGCTCTGACTAGTCCTTGGCTACAGTAGATGGAGGCTTAGCTGGTTCATTTGATTGATCATTTGCTCCACAACGGGAGCTCACTTCCGAATGTTTCCGTAGCTCTGGTTCAGTCGAGAATTAAATTGTTTTCACCATGGATTACATAGTTGGTCATGGAATTTCCTCCATGCTCACTTCCTTTTCGGCCACCTCCACTGCTTCATCGAACATCGTCGCTTGTTCGTATCTCACTTATTGTCGCAATTCTGACAACAGACCAATGGTGAAATGTTTAAGTACCAATGCATTGACTCCCACAAAAATTGGATTAATTCCTTCATGACCTTGTGCCCTAAAACACCCTTGGAGTTTATTTTGCAATGTCATTGTCTTCTCCTTATACTCTCTTACTAACTTTAAAGCCCCCGGCTTTAGTTGACTCAGTTCAAATATTAAGTTTTGGTAGACATTCTTCATAGAAAACTCCTTCACTAGAGCCTTAATTATGTCAATCCATGATCCCTTCAACTCTTATGTCTATCGTTCAAACCAAAGTGATGCCATACCCTCTGAGAATTCAGGAAGAAAATTAAGCCATTCCGTAACTGTTCTAAGCCCCGTACCAATACAAGCCCGTTTATATTCCCTTAAAAACACTTTAGGGTCTTCACCCTTACTTCCCCTAAAAACTGGAATAACCATATTGGTTTTTATCTTGTCTCCAAAAAACACACCAAACTAATTAATTCTTTTAACCAATTATCACTTAGCTTTTACAACCTTTCCTCGTGAATAAGGAAATTCCCAATGGCCCGAATTGCACTCATAACAAAATCCTCCTTATCTTTTTAGTGTAAATTTCTAAAAGGACCAGACATTTCCAATCTTGCCATTATCCTATTTAAATGCCTAGATTGAAAAACAACATTTACAAAATCATGTCAATCACGAATATCAATGACGCCTCCACTCCACATGACATGCAGGTTATTGGTTCTGGCATAATTTAGAGTCGCATCCTTCTTCCTAAGCCAGATGAGTAAATGTTGTATTGTGTGATTGTCCTTTGGCGTTACCTTGTAGGTTCTGAGTCGGGTTGAGGTCCAGATCCCTCCCGTCGTCTACGTAGTTGTGACACTACCACATTTGGTTCACCTATAGTCCCAGGCTCTTCCAAAGGTCTTTCAACACAGGTGATCTCGACCTAATAACTCATAATGTCAATGATGGGGTCTATTGCCTATCTTCGGGAAATTGTGTACCAGGGGAGTTAGAAGCCTTTTCTAACATTGACATTAATGTTTTCGCTAAAACATTAATCCTATAAATAAAACATATATTATTTTTATTTCTTTCAACAACCTACAACACTTTTTATAAAAAGTTTAAAGGCTTCAACAAGGTCTAACGAACATGAGTTTATTTAAGAACACTCACTGTCCTTTATAAACTTTTATTTACATTTTTTTCATATGGCTTAACACGTGCCATCTTCTTTCCCTTTCTTGCCTGCAACTTTTCTTTGCGAATCTTCTCAAATTCCCACAAATCCAACTCTAGTTCATGCCTAGGATTACAACTAATATCCAAAAGCAAGCTTGGGGTCAAACAAAATGACTCGTGTTTATGGTCTTCATGATGTTGCTTCACATGTTAAATTATGCACCCAACTCGACATGGCTTACCTTTCGTAATCTTCGTTGCCAAAAGTTGAATCTCCTCCACCCATGTGGCCACTTCCATCCATGATTCGGGGATAAACAGATTACCTTGCATTCCTCGTTGTAAAACAAAACAAACAAGTTGTTTTTTTATTTCCTTTTATTTCCTTCTTCCCATTAAATTTTCAACAACACAATTAAGTTTCTCAACACAATTCAACAACACAATTTCACAACACAATTAACATAGATTCGGGTCCCGGTTACGGAACCAAAAAGATGTACAATATGAACAGGTTTAGGACCAAAACTATGTATGATTACTACATAGCTATGAAATCTATGTTCTTAATTGTAAAATTATCCTCCCACCCTTCTATTGGTTATGCAAGCCTCCCATTTTTCTACCATGAACTACACACAAACAACACCAAAACCAAAAGCCTTTCAAAATCAAAACTTCAATTCTCACAAACTTTGTATTCATACCATAACTTTGTACAAATGAAGGTGTTTCTCAAGGTCACAAACACCTCTTTATATACTAACCAAAAAGAAACTAATCAAGAAACTTCCTAAAACTTATCCACCACATGATTCCCCAAATAATCAAAAGGAAACAAAATCAAGGAAACAAAATACATGGTTCCCCATGTGATTCCACAATTAATCACAAGGAAACAACATCACATGGTTCCCCATGTGATTCCACAATTAATCACAAGGAAATAACATCACATGGTTCCCCATGTGATTCCTTAATTAATCACAAGGAAATAACATCACATGGTTCCCCATGTGATTCCACAATTAATCACAAGAAAACAACATCACATGGTGCACATGACATAAATCAATGCACCATGACCAAATTATGGAATCCTACACCCAACTTACGTCGTTAAACAATTACCTAAGCAATTGTGTAATCAAGTTACACATCAAGTTACAAACACACAATGCTGAGGGTAGAAAATGTGAATGCATGTTAACAATGCAACAACAATGTGAAAAAAACATAAGCTTGTGGGTATAGAGATGAGGTGAGGATCTAATTTTAGCAACGATGGTGGCATGGGTTAGTAGGCAAAGAAGAAGACGATGACATTGGTATAATAGTGTTGGACACGTTTTTGTTTTATAATATCGTGAAATTCTTGCAGTTATTCTTTTTGTTGTTACACTCTTGCAACGATTGGACCCACCATTGCTGGCAAGCTCCTATAACGACATGAAAGTTTCAAGAAAGTTTTTTTTTTTGGGGTTTGGTTTTGTTTTGTCTTTTTTTTTTTTCAATGGATCCTTTTTTGCGTCCCCTGTCAATTTGAGATACCCTTTCTCTTCATTGTTCTAGCATTTACACTTTATGCGGCCTCTCGAAGCATGTCAAGAGTGCTCACTCTCATGCTAGCCTCATTTTTCAAGTTAGTTAGGTTGTTTTATTTTTGCAGGTGTTTTCCTTTCTTATGCTTCTCCTTGGTTTTATTCCTCTTGCTTCTTGGGGTTAGCTTCAAGCTTAGTCTAACTCCATTTTGAGGTTGTTTGAATCTCAGTTCATGTGCCCTTGTTTGTTTCATAGGACCTTTCGAACCATCTAGGATGAGGTTAAGTAGGCTTTTTGCCTACCCCTTGACCAAATTACTTGAGACCCAACGAACAAATTAGGATGGTTCCTTTTCTTCTTGTTGCCCCATTGATGTTTGTATTTTACTCTAAGAGGTCATTCGAATCATCAAAAGGTTTTTGCTTGGTTCGAGAGATTTGTGGTGGGCGACTAATCTTTTCTTCAAGAGGAGTTTTTTGTGTCTCATGTGCACCCCGTTTTCACCATTCATGGGAAGATTCTTCTACTATTCATCTTCATTGATGTTTAAAATTAGGGAAAATTGGTAAGTACAGTTGCATTGCTAGAGCTCTCTAACCCATGATGTCAACTATACCTTCAGAAGACATGATGTTGCCCTACACCAACTACACCCCCTCCTTCAGACCTTGTCCCTCCACCTATTTTTGACTATCAACCTGAGCACAATTTTGTCCTAGATAGGACTATGGTTGCCGAAACCTTAACCATTACTCCCCATTTGTATTTGAATAGGTTTTTTAGGATGGTATATGAACATCTTTCAAGATGCTTCATACTAAAGGACCCATCCTTAGGGTTTTTGAAATTATTCTAGGCAGTTATCATTGTTGTTCACGAGGATATCCCTAGGTCGATGGCCCTAGTGCTAGGGGTTAGCAAATTGTTAGAAATGGCAAAGGACATTGGTGGTTTTCGTCTTATTGCCATAGGCAAGGTGTTTCTTCAACTTATTTGTGAAGAGAAATTTTGGGAGTACAATCAAAAACCTTTTTGGGAAACAAATTGAAAGGATTTTACAAAGTAACTAAATGCACATTTTTTGGGGGTGCATCCAAGTTGGAAGCAAATGTGTGACAAGTGGAGTAAAATGAAAGATGAATATGAGATTGAAAAGAAGAAAATTCAGGTGACTAATGCATCCATTTCTGATTAACCATGGTTTGAGATATTTGATTAGATGTTTAGAAGCACAACCAAGATTAATGGCATTACCAATGTAATTGATCAAGGAGTCCATCATTTATATTCGCATTTTGAAATTCAAACGTTTGAGGTGAATGATGATGATGTGACACAAGGCACTCAATAACATTTTAGTCCACCACAACCATTCTTATTTTTAATTGTGGAAATGAAAAGGAGGTTCATGCTCCATCTATAGGCTCAAACATTTTGAGAATTAGGGCTTGTAAATTGCCTAATGTGCAAGGCAAAGCCAACCAAAAAAATGGAAAATAAAAAAAGAAAATTGCATGCAAGTTCCTTTATAATTGTTGATGCCATTAAAGAATTTAAGGTGTGAAAGAAATAGAAAAGATGAAGATGGAGATGATTGAAAGGATTGCAACATAGATGCATCAAAGTGAACAAACAAGTAGAAAATTGATAGTGCAAGGTCAATTGCAAATGGTAGCATTATTTGTTAAGGTTCTAAAAGCCAAAAGATTTTTGAAGATGACATTTGTATGCACTTTGAGCTTGACCATGGGCAATAGGGTAGTTGTGTTTATTTCATGTAACTTATATAGGGGCTTGAACCTTTTGTTGTGGCTTGGAATTATTTTCACAAAATTGATGTGATTAAAAATGTATTTGCATTTTGGCCCGTGGTAATAAAAACCCAAATGTTTGATTCGTTGTTCTATCATTGCATTTTAACATCAATTGTGCTTCCATAAAGTAAAAACAAATTGAAGGCCAAATGGTAATGCATGTGAATAATTTATTCTTGAATTGGGTTGCTAATCAACCATTGCTTAAACAAAGCAGTTATAAGTTTTTCTTCTTCAACCTTTGCAATTTCTCCTTCTCTAATTGGTGGTAATCTATCACCAAATCCTTGGAGATTGTTTTGAAGAGCTACTACATTTGGAGGACCCAATTCACATGCACCCCATTCTAAATAATAATTGTGAAGAACATAACAAGTAGCAACTCTTGCAACTTTATCAACCTTCGAATTAAAACCTCTCTGTCGCAACCCTAGCTTTGGGCTCGCGACCAAGGCAAAGGGAATTGCAAGGGTGCGGGCCAAAAGGAAGCCAGGAGTTAAGCCAAAAGGAAGCCCGGAAATTAAGCCAAGAGGAAGCCCGGGAGTTAAGCTAAGAGGATGCCCGAGAGTCAAGGCAAGAGGAAGCCCAGGAGTCACATCACATACTCCCGGGAGTGTGAGAAAGTGTTAGAAAGTGTGAGGGAATGAACCCTCACACTCCCAAGGCAACTCCCACTTTGGGAGATGGAGTCCCGGTGGACTCCCGAAACTTTAGAGAGCGATTGCAGGGGTCAAACCTCAATGGATTGTGGCGTTTTTTATATCATTGGAAAGCTCTTGAAGCGTAGATGTCTAAAATGGGTTCTCTTGGCTCATTTGAACATCTGAAACACAAGTTATAGCCAAAAGAAGGGCCGGGAGTCGAACTGCCAGTTTGACTCCCGACCACAAAGAGTCGGGAATCGACCTCTTCCCGATGTCCGATTCAGGAGTGCGACATGGCGTTGGAAAGGTCTCGACGAGATCTACAACTTTGCTTTAGACCGCATCGCGATCCGAGGTCTGCTCGCAAAGTTATGGGGCTCCAAAGTCCCGGGAGTCCCATTTGGCGCGATTTCGGGACTCCCACTCGAGAAAAATAGCCATTTAGATGTAGCCTCCGTGGAGAGCTACAGAGTATACTATAAGGGGGAAGGTGGTGGCTTCCCCCAAGTCCGGGCCGTGGTGAATCTTATGTGTCCGTGTTGCCCGTGGCTCGTCCTAGCACCAACGGTGCTCCAACTTTGCACTAACCACTTTGTGTGAGTTGTGTGCAGGCCCGTGTGAGTGACTAAAGCTTGTCAACTCTTCCTAGTCCCATCCCGGAGCTCCAACACGCCCCTCTACCCCTCAAAGTGTT
>Ga0116227_10013719_pt1 | contig 12623 bp, 5 predicted proteins | sample S1TSphgellanicum_FD_89693 | JGI IMG/M metagenome (GOLD analysis project Ga0116227, IMG submission 89693) | Host-associated microbial communities from peat moss isolated from Minnesota, USA - S1T2_Fb - Sphagnum magellanicum MG | ecosystem: Host-associated > Plants > Peat moss > Unclassified... | reverse complement strand
TCGCCGGCTTGTACACCTCCATGGGCCGCAACGATCAGGCGCAGGCTCTGCTCGAAAAATCCATTGAAGCCATTCCGAAGACCATCGACTTGCGTCTGGCTCTGGCGCAGGTGTACGCGCAAGAAAATCGTCCGGCCGACAGTGAAGCTTTGTTGATCAAGCTGATTGACCTGAAGCCCGCGGAAACGGCGCATCGGCTGCGGCTGGCTCAATATTATGTCAGGTTGCATCAAACCGACGCCGCCGAGGCCACGCTGCGCCAGGCGGTCAAGGATCTGCCGGCCGAACACGGCCTGAAGATTGCGCTGATCGATTTTCTAGCGGTCGCCCGCAGCCGTGATACGGCCGAGACGGAGTTGAAAAAAATGATCGCGGCGGTGCCCGCCGATGTGGAACTCAAGTTCACGCTCGCCCGGTTCTACGAGGGTGGCCAGCAAATGGCGCAGGCTGAGGGGATTTATCAGCAAGTGATCGACAAGGAGGGTCTGGATTCGGACGGGTTGAGCGCCCGTGACCGGCTGGCGACCCTGCGCGCGCGCCGCGGCGACGACGTCGGCGCCCTGGCCTTGGTGGGCGAAGTGCTGGCGAAAAGCCCTCGGGATGACGACGCGCTGCTGATCCGCGGCGACATCTCCCTGGCAAGACAGGATCCGCGCTCCGCCATCGCGGATTTGCGCGCGGTGCTGCGCGACCAGCCGAACGCCGTCGGTGTGCTCAGAATCTTGGCGCGCGCGCACCTCGCCAACGGCGAGCCGGCGGTCGCCGAGGAAACCATGCGCCACGCGGTCGAGGGCAATCCGAAGGATACCGCGCTGCGGCTCGACTTCGCCGAACTCTTGATGCGATTGAACAAGCCGGACCAGGCGAAGCCGATTCTGGCTGATCTCGTCAAGCAGCAGCCGGACAATGTACCGGCGCTCGACGCGCAGTTTCGCGTGAGTCTCGCGACCCAAGACTTTGCGGTGGCCAAGGCGGCCGCCGAAGCGATTCTCGCGACGCAGCCCAAAGCCCCGACGGGATACTTCTACGAGGGCATGGTCGCCGAAGCGCAGAAACGCACCGACGATGCCCTGCGTTTCTATGCTCAAGCGGTGGACACTGCGCCCACCGCGCTCGAACCCTTGCAGGCGCAAATGCGATTGCTGGTGGCTGCAAAGCGAGTCGATGAGGCGCTGCGGCGCGCGGACGAATTGACCGCACGCAATCCAACGAGCGCCTTGGGTCCGGAGGCGAAGGGCGAGCTCTTGCTTGCCAGCCGCCGCAACCCGGAGGCCGAGAAGGCCTTCAACGAGGCCATTGCGCGTTCGCCCAAGTGGTGGCCTCCCTATCGGGGCCTCGCCCTCGTGCAGCGCGCGGAAAATAATCCGGACGCGGCCATCGAGATCTTGCGCAAGGCCCAGCCGGTCGTGGACCAGGGCGAACAAATCGGGTTGGAATTGGCGGCACTGCTCGAAGCGACATCCAAGACCGACCAGGCCATCAAGGAATACGAGGTCGTCCTCGAACACTACCCGGCGTCCGAGGTGGCTATGAACAATCTCGCGATGCTGCTCGCCAGCTCCCGGACGGATCAAGCCAGCTTGGACCGCGCCAAACAGCTGTCTCTGCGCTTTGCCGATTCGGCCAACCCGTCCTTTCTGGACACGTACGGGTGGGTGCTCTACAAGCGCGGCGAAGCGGCCGCATCCGTGCCGGTGCTGCAGCGTGTGGTCACCAAGGTGCCCGACGAACCGATTGCGCGCTATCACCTCGGCATGGCCCAGTCATTATTGGGCAGCAGTTCCGAGGCCCGGGACAATTTGACGCGTGCGGTGAATTCCGGCGCAAAGTTTGCGGGGCTGGAAGAGGCCAAGGCGACGCTCGAGAAAATCGCCAAGGTGCCCGATACGGCCCAGACCGCGCCGAAAACCTGACGCCACAGATCGTCACCGCCCGGTCATCCGAGCGCGCTACTTTCAAGCGATGCGCAATAATTTTCTTGCGACATGGCTGTTTAATTGAGGACGGGAGATTCGAATGAAGGATGGGTTGCCAAGATGGCTTCCGGCGGCCGTGCTGTTGATCCCCGCGCTGGTGACGCATGCCCAGACGACGGACCCGCTGCCTCCTGAAACCGCATTGGCGACGGTGAGCGGTGCACCGACCGCCACCGAGGAAACCTTCTCGATTTCCACCAGCCAGGATCTGGTGGCGACGTTCACCGACCTGCAAACGCCCGCGGCGCTCAGCGGTGCGAATGTGGTCGTGACGCAAGGCGCATCGATCGTTGCGACGACGACGTTGGCGCCGCCGGCCACGACGGCAACGCTGAGCCTGCCCGCCGCGGCGGGAGAATACACGCTGCGCGTGATCGGCACACCAAGCGCCACCTTCGGCGTGGGAACCTTCAGCGTATGCGTAGCGCCCAAGGCGAGCCCAACCGCCTGCATTCAGGATGCGTCGCTCGTCGGAAATATCACGGTGCAGTCCGCGGCCGCGGATCCGACGGTGTCAACGCTCACGACGACCCTCACGGTCATCACCGGCGGCACGTATACGTTTACTTATGCGGACGATCAATTTCCGGTGGCGTTGAATGTCGCCCCGAGCCTTGCATTGTTTCAAGGAAGCACGCCGATTGCGGCGCCCATTCCCGCGTCTCCCGCCGCCCTCGCGCTGAGTCCCGGCACCTACACATTGTTCGCGATCGCGCAGGCCGACCCCACGGCGAAGGCCGGATTGTATGGCATCAACATCACGGGTCCGGCGGGTGTCGCGCCGTTGCTGAGCAGCGCCTTTCCGGTCGGAATCTTGGGCAGCCCCTCGCAACTCGATAATCCCACCGCACAGAGTCTGACTTTGAAAGTCACCGATTTCGCTTTTCCGGCGGCGCTCGCGAGTGTGAGCGCCCTCGTGACCTCCGGCGGTAGCAGCATCGGAACGGCCTCCGGGGGCGGCTCATCAGTCGCCATCACAGCCCCAGCCGGCGTGTTGCAGGTGTGGAGCTTCGGCGCCGCCCGCACCGACGCCGGTACCTATGAGATTGATTTGACGTCGAGTTCCGCCAGCCTGCTGCAAACCGCCACCGGGGTAAGCAACGGCAGCTCGCTGGCCTATGCGTTCGTCTCTCCGAAGCCGCTCTCGGCCGGCACGTACTCGGTGACCGGCAATGATTTCGAATTTCCGGCGGCATTGCAGGGACTCAAGTTCGCCGCGGCACAAAACGCAACCATTCTGCAGACGGCGAGTGCCGCAGGCACCATCGATATCACCGCCACGGCCGCTCCCGTGGTGCTGTTGGTCGACGCGATCACGCCGACCAACGGCAATGGGATGTTCGATGTAAATGTGCAGACCAAGGGCAGCTCGCCACAGATCGTGTTCGATGCAACGCAGGGCGTGAGCGGCTCGGGTGTGTTCACCACACGGACGATCAATTTCGGCGTGTCGGGTAATTTCGACGTGACGCTGGCCGATCTGAAATTTCCCGCGCAGTTTGCAAATCTGGCACTCGTGCTGTCAAACGATGGCGCGGTGGTCGAAAAAGTTTACGGCGGAGGAACGTTCACTTTTCCCGCGACGCCCGGGGCTTATCAATTGAATTTCATTGCACAGCCCGGTACGCCGGCATCGGGAGGAGCGGCGCAATACGGCTTATATGGCTTGCAGATCGTGAATTCTGCTCCGGTCGTCACCTTGACTGCATCGCCCACGACCGTTGCTGCCGGGGCGGCCACGACCCTGACGTGGACCAGCGCCAATGCCATTTCCTGCACCGGCGCCGGCGGCAATTTCGTGGGCAGCCAGGCCACCGGTTCCGGCACGCTGTCGTTGGTCGTGTCCGCAACGACAACGTACACCTTGACGTGCACCGGGGCGGGTGGCACCGGCTCCAAGTCCGTGACCGTCACCGCGACACCGGCGACGGGTTCACGCGGGGGTGGAGAAATCAATTGGGCCTTATTGGGATTGCTCGGACTGCTGGCGGCCGCTCGGTTTAAGCCGTCGGACTTCCATGACTAGCGGGCCATCCGCGCGCACGATCGCCGCCCATTCGTAAGGGCGTGGCCGTGCCGAGCAGCAAGTCGACATTCGGCGTGACGACGCCATTGGCCGCCCTGGCGGTAGTCGCCGTTGCCGCTCTCGTGATCGCGACACCGGCGCTGGCCGAAGTCCCCGCAGACCCCAAGACCGCGGGGTCGACGCCGGAAAACCGGTTCGATGTCCATGAATACCGCGTGTTGGGCAACACCGTGCTCTCGAACCGCGACATCGAGACCGTGCTGTATCCCTTGCTCGGCGATCGTAAGACGCTCGCCGACGTGGAGATCGCGCGCGCCGCACTCGAGAAGAGTTATCACGACCATGGGTTTGGCACAGTGTTCGTGGACATTCCCGAACAGGAAATCGCCGACAAGGTGGTGCGGCTCAAAGTGACCGAGGGTCGGCTCAACGAAGTGCGCATCTCCGGCGCGCGTTATTATTCGGAACGTAAGATTCTGGCCGCGGTCCCGGCGGCGACCGCCGGGACCGTACCCAATTTGCCGGCGCTTCAAGAGCAGCTCTCCGCCGTGGGTGTGAAATCGGCGGATCGCGCCGTAGTGCCGATCTTGAAGGCGGGTCCGCTGCCCGGTACCGTCGACCTGGACTTGAAGGTCGATGATCACCTGCCGTTTCACGGCAGCCTTGAATTCGACAACCAGAACACGCCGTCCACCAAACCGCTGCGGTCGACGCTGAGTTTGAGCTACAACAATCTGTTTCAAGACTTCGATAGTCTGTCGGCGCAATATCAAGTGGCTCCGCAGGAAGTGAGCCAGGTGAATGTGGTGGCGATCAACTATGCCTGGGGCGAGGCGCCCGGCGGCCTGCACCCGTCCGTATACTTCATCGATTCCAACAGCGATGTACCGACCGTCGGCACCGTGGGGGTGCTCGGCAAAGGGCAAATCGCCGGCGCGCGCGTTGCCTATTTTACCGACGCCTCGCCGACCTCGCCGCAGTCCTTCACCCTGGGCGCCGACTACAAACATTTCCGCCAGACCATCGCGCTCGCGGGCAGCTCGGGCGTCAACACGCCGATCACTTACACAAACTTTTCGGTGGCCTATACCGGTAATTGGTCGGCTGATCCGGTCTCCGGCGCACTCTCGAGCGCGGCAAATTTTGGGCCTCGCGGAGCCCCCAACAGTCCGACGGCATTCGCAGACAAACGCTTTGAAGGGCATCCGAATTATTTCTACCTCAAACTCGACGGTTCGCTCGTTGCGCGCCTGCCTGAGGGATTTCGGCTCATCGTTCGCGCCGACGGCCAATTGGCGGCCGAACCGTTGATCACGAACGAGGATTTCTCGATCTCCGGGGCCGATGGGGTGCGCGGCTATCTGGAGGCGGAAGTGCTCGCGGACAAGGGACTCAAGGGCAGCGTGCAGTTCGAGTCGCCGATGGCCAAGATGAGCAGCTTCACGCTGGGCGATATGTTTTTATTCTATGACGCTGGACGCGCCAACCTCATCGACCCGCTGCCGAACGAGCCCGCCTCGACGGTGCTGCGCAGCTGGGGGACGGGATTCAATTTGCTGCCCGCCTATTGGCTCAATGGCATGCTCACATGGGCCGATCCACTGCGCAGCGGTCCGTACACGCGGCGGGGCGACTCGCGTATCCTATTCGTGGTGCGCGGATCCTTCTGACAGCACAAGCATGCCCAGCCTGGTGGCGACTTCCCGGTAGACGCTGAGCCAATCGCCGGGCGACGCCTGCCGGAACAGTCGCATCGAAGAGTACCAAGGCGTGGTGTCGCCGCGGCGCATCCAGCGCCAATCGGGTTCGTGCATCAGGCATAGCCAGGTTTGCACGCCGAGTCCGCCGGCAAGGTGGGCGATCGCGGTGTCGGAAGTAATCAGCAGATCGACAGATTTCAATACGGCGGCCGTATCCAGGAAGGCATGGGGCCCGGCATCCAAGTCCTCGAAGCATTCGATGCGGCGTCCGAAATCGACCGCGGCGAGTGCCTCGGCGCCGACACCCTGTTGCAGCGACAAGAATCGCACGTTCGACACCGTCATCAAGGGTTCGAGCGCCGCCAATGGCGGGGAGCGCCCGGCATAGGGGCCGGTTTCGACGCTGGGATTGCCGGCCCACGCCAGCGCGACCCGCCAACAGCCGATGGGGAGGCGCTTGCCCCACCGTGCGATGCGCTCCGGATCCGCCGCGAGATAACCGCCCGCAGCGGGAACCGTATCTGCACGAGTACGGTGCCACGCCGGAAGACTCATGAGCGGAAACCAGCGCGCCGCGGCCGCTGCGGCCCCCCCCGCCGCAGTGCCGTGCGGAACGATGCGTGCGCCGAGCCCCGCCAGCGATAGAATCCCGACGAGCCGAGGATGGCAGACGATCACGCAGCGAATTCCCCGCTCGGCCAACAGCGTCCCATAGCGCGCAAATTGTAGTTGGTCGCCGAGCCCCTGCTCGCCGATCAGCCAAAGCTCGAGATGCGTCGACAACTTGCCGTCCCAGCGGCCAACACCCGCCGGCGGACTCAGCTTGTCGCGTTGCGCGGCACGGCGAAACCGATATTCGAAGTGCGGCCAAGCCGCTTCCCAGTCGCCGGAGGCGAACAGCGCGTGGCCTAAGTTCGAGTGGGCGTCCGCATGCTCCGGCGCGAGCGCAACGGCGGCGCGCAAATCATCGAGCGCCGCGGGAAGCCGTCCTGCCCGTAGTCGAACGATACCGAGCGTCGTCCGGGCTTCGACATGCGTAGGGTCCCGATTGACGGCGCGTTCCAGGAGCTGTTCGGCGGCCGCTAACGAGCCACCGGCTGCGAGAGTGTCGCCGAGATTGACGAGGGCGGGGACATAGTGGGGATCGACCGACAAAACTTGATGCAGACGAGCCGCCGACTCGGAGAGTCGGCCAGTCGTGCGCAGTGCCTTGCCCAAGTTCACCAAGGCCCGGTGGTACCCGGGCTCCTGCGCGAGCGCGGATTCCAGCGTCGCGATGGCTTCCTCGAGCCGTCCGGCTTTGATCAGCGCGGCGCCGAGATTGTTCAACAGCGCCGCGCTCGGGGAGGTGCGCGCGAGGCATTCCCGGTAGGCGCCGACCGCGCCATCGGCATCGCCGGCGGCGAGTTTGAGGCGCGCGAGCTCGTCGAACCCGGCGGCGCCCGCGTTTGATCGCGCGAGTTCCGCTTCAAGCCGGGCAATGGCGGCAAGGGCGTCGGGCATCGCAAAATTATACCGGCACGCGCCAGCCCTACGCGGCTGCAAATCCGCGTGACGCCGCTCCGCGCAGCGGCCGACCGTGCCCAACCCCGGCTTCGGCGGGGTTCTCCATGCCGCAAGAACTTCACATTCGCGTCACGCGGGGGACACACCTTTATTTGACACTGTGACCCAGTAAGCGAAGCGACAGGGAAATCGTGTGAATCGCTTCCTCGCGGAGGAGGGCGACTTTCCGCGGCAACAGGATTCTTTACAGGTATTTGGGCGCGAGCTTCACCGACCGAAGCGAACGGCCCGCGGTTTCAACTTCATCATGGGGAATCAACAGTCATGAACCTTATCGTCAAATCAGCCGTGGCGGGCGCTCTCGCGATGGGCGCCACCAGCGCGTTTGCCATCGGCATCCCTTCCAGCAACAGCTCCGACGTGATCCTGTACGTCGATGCAATCACTTCCAGCGGCTCATCCGCCGGGGTGTATGCATTGGACACAGGGATCAGTCTGTCGTCGTTGATGCCGGGACCCTATGTCACGGGAGCGTCGAATAGCACCGTGTTCTCGGCGCCCAACAAGACCATTGCCGCCAGTTCCACGCTGACCTCGTTCTTATCGAGTCACAGCAGCGACACCATCGAGTGGACACTCGAAGGCGGACAATACAACAATCCGGGGTACGCTTCCGGCAGCCCCACATCGTCCAGCAACCACAATTCGGTGACTGCCGGTTCAGCCTTGGCGGTATTCACGTCGCAAGCGCTGACCACCATATATCCGACCGCTTCGACCGCGACCACCGGTGGCTTGGAAAACTTCCTGAACGGTTTGCAGAATGACTACCAGAATGGGCTTTCCTCATTAACGGGTACCGAGACTGGCACAGCGACGGAAACCGCCACCAATTCTGAGACCAAGTATGGCTTCTTCGGCGGTAACGACCTGGCCGCAACGGGCAGCACGGCGATCAAGCTATTCGGTTTCACAGGCAATGGCATCAATGGCGGCACGCTGCAGTCGTATCTTCTCGGCTCGGTGACCTTGGCCGCAAATGGCACGCTGACCATTACCGGCAACGGTACGTCCGTCGTGACGCCGCTCCCTGCAGCCGTGTGGCTATTCGGCTCCGGCTTGATGGGCCTCGTCGGCGTCTCGCGCCGCCGCAAAGCGGCTGCCACGATCGCGTGAACACGGATCCAAATTTGAATTCTTAAACTTACAGAGGAATCATCAATGAATAATCTCACCGTTGCAGCGGCTGTTGCCGTTGCACTCGGCGCGGCGTCGGCCGCGCAAGCGGCCGGCACCTGCGCCGCGCCCGACTACGCGCTCTACGTGGCCGGCTCATCGGCCGCCAAGCCGGCATTCCAAACCGCGCTCGCCACGGATCTCTTTACCGGGGAATCATCCTATTCGAGCACCAATGGCGACTTCGAAGCGTTCTGCGGCCCGATCTCCACGAACGGAGCGACCAAGACGGGACTCACCGCGGGCAGTGTCGCAATCATTTTCTACCGCGCCGAGGGCGGTTCGGTGGTCGGCGCGTTGCCGGTCGTGTCTGGAAATGCCGTTAAATTCCTGGATCTGACTGGATCCGGCTGCAATGTCACAAATCCCCCGACAACCGGCACGAGTCAGGCGAACGGCACGACAGATTCTTGGGGCGGTTGCGTGACCGCGCATGGCGTCGAATTGGGCGTGACGGACCTCGAGCCCAGCGTGTTCCTGGCGAGTGCCAAGAATTATCCGACGGCCTACAGCACCGCTGTGTTTGGCACGGCGAGCCCGGCGCAGTTGACGGCCCTTGCTTCCGGCTCTATTCCGCTGTTCCAACAGGTATTCGGCATTTTCGTCAACACCAGCGGAATCAACGGCGGTGCCGTCGGCCAGTCCATCAATCTCTCGAAGGAAACGGTGGCGCAAATTTTGACGGGTCACTACACGGACTGGTCCGCCGTGCCGTCGGCGTCGGGCGGCGCGGTGTCGAGCACTTCGCAGGCCATCACGATCAAGAATCGTGAAGCGGGTTCAGGGACTCGAACAGGAGCGTCGCTTTATTTCCTGGGTCAGGAGTGCACCACTGAGCCCATCGCGTTGAAAGACGGAGCCGCCTCCAACGACTCTTACGCAACCAGCGACGTATTGAAGGCGGCAGCTTCGGTTCCGGGTTCCATCACCTACGCATCGATCGACAATAATGGCAAGCAGTCGAACTTGTCGATGGCGAGCTTGAGCGGCGTGGCGCCCTCCAATCTAAACGCCGCCACCGGCCAGTATGATTACTGGTACGAGGCCACCGCGATTACCGGCAATACCACGGGCAACTCGGGCGGCATCACCACGACCGGCGGCTCGGCAATCGCGAGCTTCCTGACCGGCGGCGAGTTGCAGGCACTGGCATCGGCGCCGCACGCACTCGATATCGATGTGATACCGGGTCAAGGCGGCAATGTGGCGGCGGTGCCGCTCACGAGCAGCGCGGGCGCGCAGACGATCTACATCAATCCGTTCACGCGCTCGGGCAATAGCTGCAATATTCCGGCCGAGCAGAACTGACCGATGCCGGCAACGCGAATGCTGGTTGGTTCGCAGTTGCTCGCAGACGATTTGATCGAGGCCGGCCTTCTCATCCGAGAGGGCCGGTCTCTTTAAAATGCGCTCGCGCCCACGGCAGTGTATTGATATTCGGACCGGACCCTGCCTGGTCGGTGGATGGATATTGTCGACCGCGGCGGTGGCCGCGGGCCCAGCGTTGCCCGTGCCCTGCGCGACGGGTGCCTGCGGTTCGGCCGGCCCGTCGCAGTGGGTCACGTCGGGCGCCGCCACCGGACTCGCCGGTCCGAATGCTCTGACGGTTCACCAAACCTCCGCGTCGACCATTCTGAATTGGTCCTCGTTCAATATCGGTGCCGGCGGATCGGTGGTCTTCAACCAGCCGGGAGCGAGCGCGATCGCGCTCAACCGAATCTTCCAGGGCAGTCCATCGCAAATCTTTGGTAAATTGAGCGCCAACGGGCAGGTGTACCTGCTGAACTTGAACGGTTTCTTGTTCGGTTCGACCGCCACGGTCAATGTCGGCAGCCTGTTGGTGTCCTCGCTGCCTCTGTCGCTGACCGACGCAAACTTTGCCGACGGCATTCTCTCGCCGCTGCAAAACGGCGATCAGGCCGTGTTCAACGCCAACCTCGATCCGCTGGCCCCCGGCGGCCGCACATCGGTACTCGACGTGAACGGTAAACCGGTTCTGGACGCCGACGGTAAACCCCTTGCGGTTCAAGTGCTGGTTCAGCCGGGCGCACAGCTTACGGCGGCCGATCAGGGCCGCATTTTGCTCACCGGACAAAACGTCACGAATGGCGGCAGCCTCACGGCGCCCGATGGCCAGGTGATTCTGGCCGCGGGCACCCAGGTTTTTCTGCAAGCGGACACTGACCCCGGGCTGCGCGGCTTGGTCGTCGAAGTCGATGGCGCCAAGACCACGGCCGCCGACGGCACGACCACCACCAACACCGCATGGAATCAGCTCACGGGGCTGTTGTCCGCTCCGCGCGGCAATGTGTGGATGGTGGGGCTCGCCGTCAATCAAGACGGCCGGGTCTCCGCCACGACGTCGGTGTCCGCCAATGGTTCCATTCACCTGGAAGCCGCGGGCAATGTCGGCTTCGGCGAGAATGGGGGCACGACGACGGTTTTTTCGACCGAAGGTGGCGCGCTCACCGTCGGGCCGCAGAGCGAGATGGACATCATGCCGGATGCATCGAGCGGCACGGCCGTCGCTGCCCAAACGCAGCTGCCCTCGACCGTCACGCTGCTCGGGGAGCAAGTGGAATTGCAGGGCGGATCCATCGTCGCGCCGGGTGGAACGCTCACCGCGATCGCCGCGGCCAATCCCACAGCGGGCGTCACTGGCGTCCCGGATCCGAATGCGCGCCTGCGGGTCGACTCGGGGACGACCATCGACCTCGCGGGTAGCGTCGCGAGCCTGCCGGCCACGGCCAATCTCGTCGAGGCGCAACTGCGCTCGAGCGAACTCGCGGATGATCCCACTCAGCGGGACGGGGCACTGCACGGTCTGACGGTCTATATCGATGCGCGCGACGGCTCGCCGCCGATCGCGAACCTCTCGGGGGAGATCGCGGCGGTCCCTGAGACCATCGCTCAGCGCACGGAGGCGGGCGGCAACGCACTGTTGGAATCCGAAGGCGATGCGGTGTTTGCCAAAGGTGCGAGCATCAACGTCTCGGGCGGGTCTGCGACGTATGCGGGCGGCGTATTTCAGACCAGCTATCTGGTCGGCACGAATGGGCAGCTCTATCCGATCGCGACTGCGAGTCCGCTGTTGAGCTATGTCGGGGTCGTCAATCCGACCTTTACTCAGACGTTCAATACGTGGGGCGTCCAGAATGTGGTACCCACCCCGGGCTTGAGCTCATATCAACCAAGCTACGTCGAAGGGGCGCCCGCGGGCAGCGTGCAGTTCGCAGCACCCACATTGGTGCTGCAGGGAAACCTCGTGGGCAACGCCGTCAATGGCATTTATCAGCGTAGCCCCTCGACCGCCGTGCCCGGTGGCACATTGACCATCGGCATACCCGGTGGCGTCGCGACCAACAGCTCGGCGATCGACTACTTGTCACCCGCCGTTCAACTGACAACGACGCCCACGCCGATCCTGGTTGCCGACGATGCGTCACTGCCGGGACCACTGACGCTGGACTTGCCCGCCGCCTATTTGACGGGCAGCGGATTCACCAGCACCAATATCTACAGCAACTACGGCGTCACACTGCCGGCCAACACACCACTCATGCTCCCGGGCGGTAGCACCTTGAACATCAGCGCGGCGCGGGTCGACATTTTATCCAGCATCACGGATCCGGGCGGCTCGCTGCAGTTTCAGAACGTGTTCACCCTCGGCAGCGCCGCCACGACGGGTGAACGGCCGGGAGTCTACATCGGCGATGACGTCACCCTGAACGTGGACGGCTCATGGACCAATGACTTCTTGGCGGCAAACGCCGGAACAATCGCCGCGTCATCCACGTGGCAAAACGGCGGCAGCATCGATCTGGCCGTGACCTCGACGGGCGCGCTGCTCTCGCTGGGCAATGACGTTTCGCTGCACGCGAGCGGTAGCGGCTGGTTCGAGGCGAACGGGACGACGGTCGACGGCACCGGCGGCAGAATCACGTTGAATGCCGCCAGCCTCGGCGGCGGCCTCGACGTGGGCAAGGCCGTGGCAATCGATGCTTTCGGCGTGAATGGGTCCAAGGGAGGCACTTTCAGTCTCACCGCACCACGCGTGGCGATCAGCGACGGCACTGCCGCGGGATGGACCCCGCAGCAGAACGTGGACGAGGCGTCGGCGACTCCAGGCGGCGTGTTCCAGGTTTTTAGCAACCTGTTCTCCGACTACGGGTTTCAGGA
>Ga0116227_10013716_pt1 | contig 12627 bp, 11 predicted proteins | sample S1TSphgellanicum_FD_89693 | JGI IMG/M metagenome (GOLD analysis project Ga0116227, IMG submission 89693) | Host-associated microbial communities from peat moss isolated from Minnesota, USA - S1T2_Fb - Sphagnum magellanicum MG | ecosystem: Host-associated > Plants > Peat moss > Unclassified... | reverse complement strand
CCATATTCAATACATCAATCTTCAATGCAAGTCTAACCATTGGCATGGAGATTATCTTGCAAAGGGGAATGTTCATGTGAACTTTCTCCTTGGGTGTATTTTGTGTTTGTCCAAGATTTCCACTGTCTTGAACTTGTGGTTGGTTTGCATTTTGTGGATTGTTTGATCTAATGATTTAGGCTTTGTGTGTTGAGCCTAGGATGCTTCACCCTAGATCTGTTGCAAATGAGAAAAAATAGACTCTTATTTTGAAATCACATAATAGGCTACAAATGTTGAAGAAGTTGAAATAAGATGCAAGTATGGAAGAAATTTAAAAATAGGTTGGAAGTATTGAAGAAATTGAAACATGTTTATATTTTGTGTATTTGGGATCAACTTGTGTAATGTTCACCATTTGGCTTATGGATTGAGACATTTTTTCTTGTAAGATAAACGCATTTGTTTTAGTTCCCTTTGTGTGAATAGAATGCATTTCCATAGAAACAAGAAATTGAAAATTTCAATGTTGATATTGATTACCTCTTTTTCAAGGTTGTCAAGGCCTTTTTCCTTTTCAATGAACTTAAAGATCTAATGGGAACTAGAATAAACAACAAAACAAAGGTCAAAGTATATGCAAAGGACAACATGAAAAATCAAAATGATTAATATTAACAACCAACATAGCTCCTACTCCTAGCTTTCAACAAGATTTGCCTCCATAAGCTCCTACAAAAAACACAAGAGCCCATCAATGAATTCCTCATTCTAGAAAACATATATTAGCAAAGTACTAACTCGTAAACTTGAGAAGGAAACTAAAGACAATCAATAGTTTCAATTTTTTAAGACCAAGACAAATATGGAGCTCCAAGCATGGAGCTCCACAAAAAGTCCTTGGCCTAGCCATTGGACTTCCATGAGTGAAAAAAGGCCAAGAGCCAAGATAGTTGCTTTTGGCCAATCTTGGATGAATTTTGCATTGGAATTCTAAGCTTGGAGCTCCATGAGTGAAAAAGAATAAGTTGAAGGAAGGAAATTTGCTTTTGAGCAAGCTTGGATGTGGATTCCATTGGAGCTCCAAGAGTCCATAAAACATTCCAAGGGCAAAGAAACACGCTTTTGGATTCCAAAAATCCATGAAATTTTTTGGAGGCGGAAAGCAAGATATTTGTTCTAGGGCCTCCAACATCCCCTCAAGATAGAAAATGTCGAGAACTTCCATGCTTTCAGTATGGAGGAGTCAAGAGCATGAAAGCTCTTAGTGTTCCAATGATCAATATTGAACTTTAGTGGGTTGAATGCAAAAATGTTTTTGATCTTCCATAATTTAGTGCTAAACTTTGGACAATCAAAAGTAAGAAAGTTCTTGGTTGCCAAAAGCTTGGCACCAAACTATGGAATGTTGAAAGCAAAAAGGTCCTTCGTAGTTTAGTGTCGAACTATGGAGGACCAAGAGCAAACACTATTAGAGAACTTGGTACTTTTTTACTAGGAAATCTAGTAAAAAATACCCAATTTGAACAAGCATAAAAAAGACCACTTACTCATTTTCGATAAGTTGATTTCGACATGTCTGATGTGACTGGGGTGGTTTTTTTTATTGGCAAAGTATGGACCATTCAATTGGTCATTTTGACTAGTCAAATTTGTGGCAGGTAGGTAGGTAGGTCATAAAAAGACAAATAAGTAGATGGTAGCCTACCCTATCTTACTTGACTTAACTTAACTTAATATATCATACCTTACCTACCTTAGCCTTTTAAACATGTACATAGGTTATAATGTTAGGAATTGAACCCTTGACCTTTTCTAATGATAAACCAAGTCCTTAACCAATGGACCACACCATCAGAAGGTGATCAACTTTTGTTAATTTTTTAATTTCACATGTTTATTTTGATATCTCATTACAAGACTATAAGGTATGAAGGTAGGTAGGTAGGTAGGTAAGTAGGTAGCTAATATGTATGTAGGTTATAGGTGGGTGGATAGGGTAGGTAGGTAGGTAATACATCTAAGTAGGTAGGTAGGTATGTAGGTTGTAAGATTGTAAATGGGAGGTAGGAGGTAGGTATGTAATAGGCATAAGATGTCCCATTTAACTAAAAAACATTGGTCATTTTGACCAATGATGTCAATTTCCTATGTTCAATTTGACTAGATGTCCCATTTGACCAAAACCCATTGGCCATTTTGAGTAAGGTTATTTAACTTGACTAGATGTATTCGTTAAAAAAATCATTTTAGTCAAGTTGATTGGTCAAAAAATACATGTTTCAAGCCTCTAGTCAAAATGGACTTCCATTAATAAAAAATGATTAGTTAGTCGACTTGAATTGTTTGAAAAGTTTTGTAGTAATGAGAAAAACTCTCAGCATAGATCCAAGTTTTTGGAGCTTGATCTATGGCTAAGATTTCCAAACAATGTTCTCGCCTTCCATGGTTGAGACATTTATTTGGTCTCTTGCAAAAGCAAGGAACAAAAGTTCTTTGCATTTACAAGAGCAAGATTTGGAAATCAAGAAACAAAAAAGAAATGAAAAGAAAGAAGGAACAATTTAGAAGCTTACCACTAAGTTTTCTTGAGCTTCCTTGCTTTCTCCCCCTCCTAAACGAAACATGGCACAAGATATATATTGTGTAAGAAGAAATTAAGATTTTCTACTAGGATTCATCTTTTCTTAAAAAAACTTTTGAAAATATCATGTTTTTACAACACATGGACATTTAGTTCCACAAAACATCTACAAACTTTCGTAAATGAATTATGCATTTTCCATACTTTTGTAAGATGTTTGGCTATGTTTAAAACATTTATGGCTTGTTTTGCAAACTCACATCTTCTGGTTCAAGGGAAATTCCATTTGTGATGGGTGGTTGGAAAACAACTTTTGTCACATGTCTTTGGTCACATGGATTTTCTTTTATAGTGGCATATTTCTAATTTTTTTTTCTTCGGATTTGTCCAATAAAAGTTTGTTTCTCTTTTGCAACACCTTAGACTTCTTGCATTTTCTTAAAGTCTCATGGCTCTTACATCTAAACAAAAATGAACATTCAACCTTTTTTACGGAAATCCTCTTTGCGGATTCTTCTTTATGCATAGTTGAATTATGTGAGCCCATTTAACAACTATTTATCTAAATTATCATTATACACACCATGTTGAGGCACCTAATGAAATTTCCATCGAATTGAAAATCCTTTGATTTTTTAATTTTCCTTATATTTTTAGGTTTAAATTGGATGCCATTTCCTTTAAAACCAATAAATTTGATGACTTCTTAATTTCCAAATATTAGGCATACTTTGCAATACAATATTTGTACCCAATATTGTTCTACTCCCAATATGTCTTTTGACAAAATTGTTTTGCTCCCAATATGCGTTTTTACAAAATCTATAATAATACACCCTTTTGTGTAAATATGTGTGCAATTTGCACATGTATTACATCGTGCACAAGTAGGAGAATTCGATTTCAACATCGATTCATTTAAGTACCCATGATCATCCAATGGTAGAAGGTCACTTCAGAGAAGTCATGGAACAAGTTATGGTCAAGGAGGAGGAGTCTTCCACATTAGCAACTACCACATCAACCATTGTGTTGGTTGCAAGTAAAATTTTTCTTTCCAAACACTTAAGGTTTAAGGTAGGGGCCCAGGTTCTTGCAAATGGAAGGTGAACTTACCCCCATGATCGTAAGGGGATTCACATAGGCATGACTATGTGAATTTTTTTTCATCCATGTGTAAACCATGCAATTGCTAAATCAAATGTGCAAATTGAATAACTTGGAGCCGATCAAATTCATGGAGGTGTTGAGGTCCTTGAGGTTCCATGTGGAGATGGAGTTTGGCATCTACAATGATGCCCCCCTATGTCACATGTTAAATGTTCCATGTTACAAAAAACCACCAAGCATTTTTGTACTACAAGGATAATTACCAAGCCAACTTTTATTAATGCCCCTACCCCAACTTACTTAAGGTTGTGGTCTTAGTTCCTTAGTGCACCCATCAAGTTACACAAGTTTTGGTTCAGTGCAGATGACATGAATAAATGCATTGGTAGTACATAGTGAAAATATGCATTCAATAGATGAACTATTTAAAAAAAATTCCCCTTTCAAGTCAAAACCAATTATAGGCAAGATGAAATCAAGTCTTTTGAGGAAGCAAAATTTGTTCTAAATAAATGGCAGCCTATCCATCCTTGAAGTCTATTTAGTGGGGAAAGCTCCATTCTTATAAATAGGCCAGTGGATGAAATGTCGTGGCTATCAACCCATAATGGTAAGGATGTTTGTTGGACAACGCCATTCAAGATGTCAAATCTACATTACAATCTGTGGGAGGCCTGCCAACTTTTTGAAATGACTATTAACCCACCATTGGAAGTTCCCCCCTTTGGATATGGACGAATTTATAAGATTTTATTTGGCCAAAATCCAAACAAGAAGCAATATGAAGTTACAATTGGGAACTTCCTAGCCTACACTTGTTTGGATTTTGTAACAATGACTTCTAGTTCGTTATGTCATTGAAGGAAGTGGGTGCCCTATAAACACATGCACTATGTTTTTATAACATGTCATGTTTTGTGGGGAGTTTGAAAATTTCATCCATTTCCCAACTTGGAGTTGTGATGAAGTTCGTCGCTTATTAGTTTGTGATGTAATTTTTATGGAGTTAGGAGTACACATGTTAAAGTTGTCATAAAAAATGCAAGTGCAATGAACATTTTCAATTGTAGCATTCATGATGACACTATTTGTTTCAATTATAGGCACCCATAACAAAAGTTATGTAGGATATTTTTGTCACAAATATTTTTTTTGTCTATGAAGATGAATATTTTGTATCACAAAAATAAAATTCTTTTCATGTAAGCATAATTTTTTCTCCATGCGTATCGAATATTTTAATCTATTTGGAAAAAAAATTTGATTTGCATGGTAAGTATTTTCTTCAAAGATTTTGTGTGGTTCACAAAAGTTCTATTCACATGTTCGTTGTTCACCATTCATGCTCATGCAGTAGCGACATTGGAAAAGGAACAATTAAAAAAAATCAACTTGGGCACTGAGAAAAATTTACATGTGAAAATGAATTTCAACCTTGAACTAGTTAGAAGTGGTCAATTGGCTTAATTGTTAAAGGAATTCAAGGATATTTTCACTTGGACCACTACAAAAATTGAAAGGGATACCACCCAAAATAGTTCAACATCGAATCAAACTAAATACATTGATACCACCTACTCATCAAGCAAGGTAAAATCCTAATTACATAGCCATTGTTAAATAAGACATTGATAAACTATTTGTTGCAAGTTTCATTAAACTTGTTGAAGAGGTTATTTGGTTATCACCAATAGCTATAGTGCCAAAAAAAATGCCAAATGAAATATTTGTGTGGACATTAAATTTTATAAAGCTAAAGGTTGTCACTAAGAAAGATCCATATCCTTTCCCTTTTACTAATGAGGTTATGAACATTATAATTAAACATGAAGTTTATACCTTTTTAAATGGTTTTTTAGGATGCCATCAAATTTCCATAACACTTGAGGATTAGTACAAAATTGTTTTTGTTAATGATTAGTGGGCTTTTGTATGGGTTATGATGCTTTTTGGGGTAAAAAATGAACCATCTACCTATTAAAAGGTAATTTCAAAAGCCTTTCATGAAGATCTTTTTAAAATGATTTTACTATTTTCAATTATTTATCTACCCGTATGTAGTGTCATTACCTTAACATTGAATTTGTGACTAAGTGTAGAGTGCAAAGGCCCATGAGGTCAAGAGAGTGTGTTTGGGTGTGAAAATGCAAAAGATGAAGCCCAATGATTCTCAAGTGCACTTTCACTTTGGGAGTTGCATTTGTGCGGGAGTTTCAAATGTTAGAGCCTTTGTTGAAAAGGAAAACAAGCACCAAATTGGGCCCTTAAGATACCATCAGAAAGGTTTTGAAATGTAAATGCTTAAAGTGGCCTTGCATTGTTCATTTACACTTAAAATGCATGAATTATGATCAAGAAAATGGTTGGGAGTCAAGTTGGGAATTTGATTCCAGCCTGTCTAAACATATAAGAATGGGTGTTTGATCAGCATTATATGATGAGGTCGACTGCCAGAAAATCAAGCGTTGACATTGCCATGTTTTTCATGGTAGGAAAGCCCAACAGAAACTTCTCATCTATCTTGGGTTTAAAGTGCATAGCGTAGTAGGTTGGGCTTAGTTGCTTTGCAGAGGCCGCCATATAGTGCCATGGAAAATTTGTGCTAGAAGATGTAAATTAGAAAAAAATCTATTTTTTTCTTTGAATTACGTTTCATTCCCTAGTCTTCTATCGATTAATGACCCAAATCTCACCATCCACACCCAATATTCTAGCATTAAAAAAATTACCCATCTTATTGCTAAAGTCTATGCACTAAGACTAATTACTAGTTTACCTTGGAAATTGTAAACCTAGAAAAGCCTACTCCCATACCACCACCATTTGACAAAAGGTAAATTTTGTTTGTTGGTTCCCTAACCACAAATTCCCTTAGAGTAGGGGCCAAATGATCTTTGATTGGGTTGTGCAATATGCCATTGGAAAGATCTTTTTGAAGGTTATAAGATATTGCCCCTATATGCTCAAAATTGACTTGATTTGAGGAAGATATTAGTGTTTAAAGTTTTGGGACAACAAGCGTCCCAATTTTGGAACTCCCATTTGGGAATTGTAGGAAAAAAATGCCATTTGGATGTAGCCTTCATGGAGAGGCAAAAAACATATTACAAGGAGGGGAGTGGTGCCTCCTTCCAAAGGTTGTGATCTGTGTAAAACTTGTGCTTGAGGTTGTTTTTACTAAATCTATCGCACCACTTGCATTCAACTTGCATTAACCACCCTCTTTCCTTAGTTGTGTAGGTTAATGTCATCTTGAACTCTTGCTTGTGAGTTTTTCTTAGTCCCATCCCGGAGCTCTAGTACACCTTCCCACCCTCGAAGTGTTGTGAATTAGGGAATGTGCCCCGATTTTTATTTATTTATTTGTTTCATTCTAGGACCCACATTTGGGTTTCTAAAAGAATTTGGGGTGCATTTTATAGAAATTCAAAAAGTGTTTCCTCCAGTGTATAGAATTGTCATTAGTTTCAACCTAGAAAATTATGCATTCATGGTTTGTTTTAGAATTATTTTGGGATCTATAGTTTCTATAAAAAAAAAAAAAAGGATATAGTCAAGATGCCAATACCCACAACACCCTAAGAAATCCAAGTGTTTAACGGAATGGCCTAGGTCTATTGGTCTTTAATTAATTGTTTTCCTTTATTATGGTTATTATCACAAAATTATTCAAGAAGATCAAGGTCTTTGAGTGGATAGTTGAATGTCAAACTGCTTGGGAAAATATTAAAATTGGTACATTTAAGCTCCCATTTTGATCAATCCCAATTAAGAACTAGAATTTTATGTTCATATTGACACATCTTAGTTAGTAGTAAGGGCAATACTTACCCATAATCCAATTGGTATGTTTGATCAACTAATTATGTAATTTTCTAAACTATTAATTTTGTTGAGAAAAATTATACCAACATTGAGAAAGAAGCTTTAGCTATGGTCTATGTTCTATTCAAGTTTATACATTATCTATTAGGTGACAAGTTTGTATTTTATGTTGTTCATATGGCATTAATGTATTTAGTTAATAAACCACATGTTTCTAACATGTTAGCTAGATGGCTATTGTTGTTTTAAAAATACAATTTCAAGATTATATACAAGCTTGGTAGATCTCACCTAATGGCAAATGCCTTGAGCCGATTATCCAATAATTCTGAACCTATTGGAGTACTTGATCAAACCATTGATGCTCATATGTTCACATTACAACATGAATGGTTACAAAATGTTTATGAATACCTATTACAAGAAATGATGCGAAAAAAATTATATGAGAAAATAAAGTGGGAGGAACCATGAACGTTCCACATCAATAATACTGTAAAGTTTTTGTATGAACACATTTTCCCCCAGTTTGGATGTCCATTGCACCATTATCATTGACCAAGGTATACATTTCATCAATGATGCCATTAGATATTTTATTAACCATTTAATCTTTAAACATATTAATTACACCTTTTACTATTTGAACTTGTCAATATTTTTTTCATACCAACATTATAAGAAATCACAATTTTTTTGACTGGGAATTTTAATTAAAAAACCCCTCATATGGTTTTTTTGCCCCATGTCCAACTTGATCAAAGTGCCATTTTGGACAAGTCAATTTGGACCTGGCCATTTTGACTATGTTTTTTTGGTTGGTTTTTTTTATTGGGCTTTTTAACTAGGTTTTTCTTACTAAACCATCATGACAAAAATATAATTTGGGCAGTGACCAAAAATATATATATTTAAAATTAACATAAAAATATTAATTAATTACCCTACCTACCTACGTTATTAATTACTCTACTACCTAATTAATAAGCCCAATAATTAATGCCCAAAAATAATTTATTTATTTACCTACCAACCTTATGTCCTAAACCTAGATTAAGCCACTTAAGCTAGGCCAAACACCCTAGGTTAGGCCTTTAGGTTAGGCCAAGTAACTTAAGCTAGGTGGTCTAATAGTTTTTGCAACCTAAGCTACCTAATTAGGCCATCTAAGTAGCCAAGGTAGCTTAGGTTAGAAAGTGGGGATTTGAACTTTTCACCTTCACATTGAGGAGTCAAATCTTTAACCATTGCATCACCACCCCATAAGGTGATTTTTTTGGACAACATATTTGTAATGAACATGATTTTGGACTAACATATTGTAATTAACTTCCATGAACTTTTTTTCAACATTCATATTGTATTAAATGAACTTGAATTTTTTATATTACTTACATAAATAGGTAATTTATAGGTAGGGTAACCTAAGTAGGTAGGAGGTACCTATTAATAAATGCATGTACCTAAATAACATGTAGGTTAGAATCTATTAGGCCTTATAAGTACCTACTAGGTCTATGTTTATACCTACTTAATATGCTATCTATGCCTATGATATTTAGTAGTTTATGTAAATACCTATTGGCCTATTAATAGACTTAACTTAAGCATACTAGGAAGGTAGCCTAGGCTATTAAATAGGTATATGCTTAAGTTACCTACATAATAGGTGAAACTACTTACCTAGTAGACCTAAGTGGCATAGCCTAGGTTAGTTACATACCTAGTAGGCCTAGGTGGCCTAGGCAACTAACCTAATGTAGTAGGATAGGCTATTTATAGGTAATTAATAAAAATAATTTAAAATAATTATTTAATTACTATAAATTGTAAATAAATAAATAGTAATCAATGATTAATAATTGATTTCTTCCTTCAAATTACTAAATATTAAATATTAAATTATTAATAATTATTAATAATTATTCAATATAAATGGTCAATTATTGAATATTTCCTATGAATTATTAAATATTAAAATTTAAGTGATAATAATTTATTATTAATTACTGATTCTTGGTTATTTAATATTAATTACTCATTATTGATTATTTATTATGAATTAATAATTATCAGTAATTATTTACTATTATTATATATTGACTAGTATTAATTATTATAAATTACTATCACATATTAGCCAAATTTACATAAAATTGATAATTTGATAATAATAATTAATCAATTAACAAGTTGATGGATAAATTAATTATTGTTTATTAATTGACATTTATTTGGTGACTAATTAATTATATACAATATTAACCATAAATTATTGAATATTAACTATCAATTATTAAATATTAACTAATTAATGTATTAAGTTTAAGTACCTACATGTGCTTAAAGGTAGCATGTAAGTAGCCTATTAAACTTTATAAATAACTATTAAGTGTAATATGTTTAACCTAAAGCCTACTAGCTATGAACTTAGGTTTGGTATATAACCTATGCAAAGTAAATTTGTAGGTTAAAAAACCAAATTAGTATGGTTGATTTGACCGAATGTCAAATAAAATGGCCAATTTGACTAATTGTAATTCACAATGGCCATTAAATATGGTCAATTAGATTAAGCCTTGGTCATCTTGATGGACTTCTGGCCTTTTTGACCAAATGTTTGGTTTGTCACATGGTAAAAAAATGTCACTTTAGCTAAATGTCTTAGTCAAAAGTAACTCGTGTTTTTCCTACCCCAAGCTTTTAGTCAAAATGATCATCCCCCTTGGTTAATGTGGACAATTTAGTCAAGTTGGACCTTATGAAAAGTCATGTTTTCTTGTAGTGTAAACTACATACAAAGTTGGAGTTAATCACACACCCTTTCAATTTGTTTATGGATTACATCCATTATTACCAATGGAATATTTATTACCACCTAGACTTGGAGAAAAAATAAACCCAACACCTATTTGAGTATTAATTAGCCATCTTTGAAAAATTATAAGTGGATTAGTTGATTGCACAAGACCTAATTGTTGCCAACCATTGGAATATGTCATTATGGTCACATAATCAATACGTTGAAACCAAGTTCCAATTTGGGGACTATGTGTTATGGTTTTTAAGGGCTATTACAACAAATTCCCTTAATTTTCAAAGAAGGTAGTTTAAACCTTTTAATTGGTGAAAGCACAATATGATGGTACATTTCGAGTAAGAAAAATGTACTTTTATTGGGGTACATTTTGTATTATTTCGGGGGCAGTTTTTTTTTCATTTCATCTAGTGTTTTGATAAACACATAAAATGGATTTTTTACACAAACCCTCCAACACAATTATTGTTACCTTTCAAATGACAATTTTTTCAACACATTTTTATGTATTCACACATTTATGTTTGTTTTAATGAAAAACTTCATTTAGATGTTTTTTGTGAAATCACATGAATGGAATTCTCCTTTTAAATTTAAATGGGACAATGAACTCATATGTAATATATGATTGAGTGCTTCACCAAGTTTGGTAATCATTTGAATGGTTTTTGAATTATATTTGCACTTTGTAATATATCATGATGATTATAACTTTCTCACCAATATATTTTTAATCATTTAATATCAATTTCAAAGTGAATTTTTTTTCACAATCTTATTATTTGGGTTTTTAACTACCTTATTCCAAGTACCATTTGCAAAAAACCTTTTTAATATTAGGTTGGTAGAAGTTTAAAAACATGTAGTTTCAAATTAATATTTGTGACAACAATCTTTGACCATTGTTATATGGTTTTGCTTATCACTATTGATAAATTTGATCCTAACCTAGTTCTAGTTAACATTAACAAATTGAAAACTTACTAGTTCATTAATGATAGCACATTACAACCTATACTTACAACCCTAGTGACCTAGCTACTAAAGAACCGATTGAAAATGAGGTTTTTGAGTTGGTACTTATTGAACTTGTAACCAATCATCAAAATGACACACTTGTTGGTATGAATGTAGGTTTTTGCTTAGTAGAGGTTTATAACCCTAAAGGACATGTCTATTCACAACCACTACACCTTTATCAATTGTCAATGTAGAATAAAAAACCATCACGCTTCTTAGCATTTTTTTATTTTATTTTTCATTAGAGTGATATTTGAGGCAATGAATGAGAGCGATTCTAATAGATTGAGAAAAGAAACGGAAGGGAGAGAAAAAGAAATTGCCAAAGGTAGGAAAAACTAAATTGAGAAAAAAAAGTAAAACAAATTCAAGATCACAAGAATCATTTACATTTAACCACTAGATTCATGAGCACCGATAGAAGAGGAAGAAAGGACCTTCGAACAATAAGAGCAAAAGCAAAAGCTAAACAAATAATTTGAGGGGGTTTTGTAATTCTTTTGATGATTTGTGAGAATGAATATTCTAACATTGATCATAGCGATTTCCAACTTAAAAAAGGAGTAAGAGACCCTTGCCTACCAACTTGTTGCTAATGAGTAGCTGCAAGAAGCAAATGAAGAAGAAATCAAAGAAGAAATGGAGTTGTATTAATCATTTACAAGTCAATTTGTTGTAAAAGCTTCCTTTGAAGACCTTTTCCAAGAACAACTGGTCAAATTTATTGTACCTTAGTGTCCTAAATCTTGTGTGCAACATCATGAAAAAGGGGAAAATTGTTGTTGAAGAACTAGTTGTGTTTACAAACCTATTATAATGTTGAAATGTCATATAATGAATGATTAGATTTTGATTGGTAGACATTGGACCATTTGATGATTCAAATTTATACCAAGATGAAAATTATTATTATTTTATTATTATAAAAATATTTTTAAATATGTAGGTAGGTAGGTAGGTAATAGATTGAGGTAGGTTGAAAAAGGCAAGTAAGTAGGCAGTAGTTTAACCTACCTAATTTGAATTGCATAACCTAGTATGTAACCTACCTACCTAATTGCTTTAGTCTAGCCTACTTACCTTAACCTTTTAAAAATGCAAATAGGTTGTAAGTATTAAAAATTGAACCCTTCACCTTCACAATGATAAACCAAATGTTTACTAATGGACTGCAACATCAAAAGGTGTCCAAGTTTTGTCAAGTTTTTTATTTGACATGTTCATTTCATATCATTACAAGATTATGAAGTAGGTAGTAGGCAAGTTATAGGATGATAGGTAAGAGATAGGT
>Ga0116227_10013713_pt1 | contig 12627 bp, 10 predicted proteins | sample S1TSphgellanicum_FD_89693 | JGI IMG/M metagenome (GOLD analysis project Ga0116227, IMG submission 89693) | Host-associated microbial communities from peat moss isolated from Minnesota, USA - S1T2_Fb - Sphagnum magellanicum MG | ecosystem: Host-associated > Plants > Peat moss > Unclassified... | reverse complement strand
CGGCGGCGCGCGTCAGCTCCAGCGCATCGGGGTTCCGCTTCTGCGGCATCATGCTCGAGCCGGTCGTGAACGCGTCGCCGAACTGCACGAACCCGAACTCGCTCGACCCGAACAGAATCAGGTCTTCGGCCATCCGCGACAGGTGCGTCCCGAGCACGGTCAGCGCAAAGAGCACCTCGGCGACGAAATCACGGTCGCCGACCGCATCGATGCTGTTGGCGCTCAACCCCGTGAAGCCGAGACTCTCCTTGAGCAACACGCGGGAGATCGGATACGCGCACCCGGCGATCGCGCCGGAGCCGAGCGGCAGCGCGGCGAGCGCCGAACGCCCGGCCTGTGCGAGCCGCGCCCGGTCGCGCTCGAGCGGCCAGAAGTGGCCGAGCAGCCAATGCGCGACGGCAACCGGCTGCGCCCGCTGCAAGTGCGTGTAGGCGGGCATCAGCGCATCGCCGACCCGCTCGGCCTGCGCGACAAGGACGCCCTGGAGCCCCCGAACCGCCTCATCGAGCGCGGTCACCGCATCGGCGGTCCAGAGCCTGGTCGCGGTCGCGACCTGATCGTTCCGACTGCGACCCGTGTGCAACTTCGCCGAGAGCTCCCCGATCTCGCCCTGCAGCATCCGGTCGATCATCGTGTGCACATCCTCGTCGCCGCTGCCCGCCGGCTCGCCGTCCGCGAGCCGAGCGGCCACCGCGTCGAGCCCGAGTTCCATCTGGCGACTCTCGGCGAGCGTCAGGACGCCGGCCTGCCACAGTCCGACGGCCCACGCCTTGGACAGCCGGATGTCGAACGGCCAGAGGCGGAAGTCGACCCCGATCGACCGGTTGAGCGCATCGAGTGCGGCGGCGCTCTCGCCGGCAAACCGCCCGCCCCAGAGCCGATGCGCCCGCTCCGCGGCCCGCTCGGTCGGAGGCGTGGCGCCGGCCATCAGCCGACCTCGGCCAGCGTGCGGTCGGGCGCCGGTGGGTGCGGCGCGGGCGTCTCCGTCGTGGGCGAGGGCGCAGCGCTCGCGTGCTGCTCACGCTCCCGCGCCTTGAGCGCCTGCACGCGCGCCGGGAGCGCGAAGAGGCGGATGAAGCCCGCCGCATCGCTCTGCTCGTAGACGTCATCCTCGCCGAAGGTGACGAACCGCTCGTCGTACAGCGCGTTGTCGCTCGCGCGGCCCGCCACCGTGACGCTCCCCTTGAAGAGCCGGAGCGTGATCGATCCGGTCACCATCCGCTGCGTGACGTCGACGAACGCGTCGTACCCCTCGCGCTCCGTCGTCCACCACCGGCCCTCGTACACCAGGTCGGCGTAGCGCGGGGCGATCAGGTCCTTCGCGGCGAGCGTCCGGCGATCGAGCGTCAGCTGTTCGAGCTCGCTGTGGGCCGTATAGAGCAGCGTGCCGCCCGGCGTCTCGTAGATGCCGCGCGACTTCATGCCCACCAGCCGGTCCTCGACGAGATCGATCCGCCCGATGCCATGACGCGCGCCGATCGTGTTCAGCGCGGTGAGCAGGGCGACGGCGCCGAGGCGCGTGCCGTTGACCGAGACCGGTGTGCCGGCCGCAAAGCCGATCGTGACGTCCTCGCTCGCGTCCGGCGCGTCGGCCGGCGCCGTCGTCAGCGTGAAGACGTCCGCGGTCGGCACCCAGTCGGGGTTCTCGATCTTCCCGCCCTCGTGCGACATGTGCCAGATGTTGCGGTCGCGGGAATAGATCTTCTCGGCCGACGCCGTCACCGGCACCTGGTGTCGCGCCGCGTAGGCCAGCGCGTCCTCGCGACTCCGGATGTCCCACTCGCGCCACGGCGCGATCACGGTCAGGTCGGGCGCGAACGCCGCGTACGTCAGCTCGAACCGCACCTGATCGTTCCCCTTGCCGGTGCAGCCGTGCGCCAGGGCATCGGCGCCGATCCGGCGCGCGACCTCGACCTGGCGGCGCGCGATCAGCGGCCGCGCCATCGACGTCCCGAGCAGGTACTTGCGACCATAGACGGCGCCCGCGCGCAGCGTCGGCCAGATGTACTCCTCGATGAACTCCTCACGGAGATCCTCGACGAAGCACTCGTCCGCGCCGGACGCGATCGCCTTGTCGCGCACGCCGCTCAGCTCATTGCCCTGTCCGATGTCGGCCGCTACGCAGACCACGCGCGCCCCCGCGTAATGCTCCTTGAGCCAGGGGACGATCACCGACGTGTCGAGCCCGCCCGAGTAGGCGAGCACGATCGTGTGGACGGGGCGGGACGCGAGGGCCATGTACGACTCCAGATAGCTATGGTTTTGTCAGCGTGTATTTATGCAGACAATCTGCATAAGTAAGCACATTGCACGGCGATCGTCAACTCTCCTTCGATGGCGCTGGTCGGCCGGACGGCGTTGATGGCGGGATGGCGCGGCGCGCGAGGCGCCGGAGACGCGTGTCGAGTCGGGTGCGCGCCTCGGCGGACCGGCAGATGATCAGGATCGTATCGTCGCCGGCGATCGTGCCGAGGACGTCGGGACCCTGCTCGTGGTCGATCGCGAACGCGATCGGCTGGGCACCGCCCGGTGGGGTGTGCAGGACGAGCAGCTCGCCGACGCCGTCGATCCGCGTCAAGAGCTGGGGCAGGAGGGCGTCGAGCGTCGGCGTGCCGCTCGCGGGCGGTGCCGCGTCGGCCGGACGATACCGGATGCCGTCAGCGGTCGGGACGCGCGCCAGCCGCATCTCGTGGATGTCGCGGGAGAGCGTCGACTGGGTCACGTCGAGGCCCTGCGCATCGAGCAGGGCGCGCAGCTCTTCCTGGCTGCCGATCGCCTGCGTCGAGATCAGCTCCTTGATCGCCGCCTGCCGCGCCCGTTTGTTCGCCACCCGGATTCCGGTTGGGGTACGTGCTGCCGTCCACAATTTCGCCGGGACGATAGCGGTTGGCGAGGCGGGAGGCGAGACAGCGGGCGCGCACTGCCGGGGCGACGCCCTTGACACGCCCTCTGGCGCTCGATAGCTATCAGGCAATGCCACGCGCCCTTCGCCTGCCGACCCCGCGCCCGACCTCGCCGCGACCGTTCGCGGCGCGGGCGCGTGGTGTCGTAGGTCGGTCGGGATGAAGTAGCGCGCGGCTCGCCGCGACAGCCCAGCCAGCGACAACCCGCCCCGCCTGCGTAACCGCAGACGGGGCGGTTCGTTATTTATGCATTGACGGAGGCTTTGTGCAAGGTTATGCATTAACGATGCATAAAATCCCTGTGGGCGTGCTGGGAGCCAGCGGATACGCCGGGCGCGAGCTGTGCGCGCTCGTCGCCCGCCATCCCGCGCTCTCGCTCGGGTTCGCCGCAGCCAATGAGCGTCGCGGCGAGTGTCTGCGGATCGACGGTCGCGCGCTCATCTTCGTCGCCGCCGAGGACGCGCCGCTCCACCAGACGCCGCTCGTCTTCACCGCGCTGCCGCACGGCCAGTCGGCCGAGTGGGTCGATCGTGCCCGCGGCGCCGGGGCGCGCGTCATCGATCTCTCCTCCGATTTCCGGCCCGGCAGCGCGCGGAGCACCGGTGTGCCATACGGCCTGCCCGAGCTGACCCGCGAGACGGTGCGTGGCGCGTCTCTCGTCGCCAACCCCGGGTGCTACGCGACGGCGATCCTGCTGGCGCTGGTCCCGGCCGTCGCCGGCGGCCTGATCGCCACCGATGCCACCGTGTCGGTGACGGCCGCCAGCGGCGTCACCGGCGCCGGGACGTCGCCCCGCCGCGACCTGATGTTCGGCGAAGTCACCGAGAACTTTTCGGCGTACGCGCTCGGCAACACGCACCACCATCTCGCCGAGGTCCGGTCGACCCTGGGGGCCTTCGGCGGCGACGGGATCGATCTCGTCTTCACGCCCCATCTGCTGCCCGTCGCCCGGGGCATCCTGGCGACCGTCACCCTGCCGCTCGCCGTGCCCCTCGCCGATCCCCTCGCCGTCTGGTCGGACTTCTATGCCGGCGAGCCGTTCATTGAAGTGACGGCGGGCGCGCCCTCGCTCCGCGACGTCGCCCACCGCAATGTCGCCCGGATCAGCGTCGTCGCGGCGGCTGGCGTCAGGCGGCCGACGCTGGTCGTCGTCGTCGCGATCGACAACCTGCTCAAGGGCGCGGCCGGTCAGGCGATGCAGAACGCCAATCTGGTCCTCGGACTCGACGAGACCGCGGGGCTCGCCGCATGACGACGCTGCCCGTGACGACGACCGTCATCAAGATCGGCGGACGCCCCCAGACCGACGCCCGGCTCATCGACTCCGTCGCGGCCCGCTACGCAGCGATGCCAGGGAGTCTCTGCCTCGTGCATGGCGGCGCCGATGCCATCTCGGCGCTCCAGCGCGCCGACGGCATCGAGCCGGTCTTCGTCGACGGCCGCCGCGTCACCGCGCCCGGCGATATCGATCGCCTGCGGATGGCGCTCTCCGGTGGCGCGAACAAGCGGCTCGTTTCGGCACTCGTCGCCGCCGGGGTCGACGCGGTCGGGCTGTCGGGCGAGGACGCGGCGCTGCTCGTCGCCGATGTCGCCGACGGCGGGGCGCTCGGCGCGGTCGGCGTCGTCCGCGCGGTCCGGACCCCGCTCCTCCGCACGCTGATGCGCGCCGGCTATCTGCCCGTCGTGTCGCCGCTCGCGACACCGGCCCTCAACGTCAACGGCGACGACGCGGCGGCCGCGATCGCCGTCGCGCTCGGCGCCGACGGCCTGCTGTTCATCTCCGATGTCCCTGGCGTCCGCGTGGGCGGCACGGTCGTCTCGCGGCTCTCGACCGCGGATGCCGCCGCCGCGATCACGAGTGGCGACGTCACCGGCGGGATGGCCGCCAAGGTGCGGGCGGCGAGCGACGCCGTCGCGGGCGGCGTCTCACGCGTCTGGATCGGCGATCTGACGCTGCTCGCCGACTGGCTGCTCGAGCCGACCGGCGAGGTGCACAGCACGACGGGGCCTTCGGCGTCGGGTACCCGGATCGTCGGGTCCGGCGTCCGCGGCGGGGCGGGTCCGACGCACCAGCAGGTCCACGGAGTCTCGGCATGAGCGTCGCACTGCCCACCCTTACCCCCGACGAGGCGCCGGTCGCGCCGGCGTCAGCCATCCTCGGCACGTACAGGCGGGCCCCGATGACGATCGTCGGCGGCGCCGGCGCCGAACTCGTCGATGACACGGGTCGCACGTATCTCGACTTCGTCAGCGGCATTGCGGTCAACGCGCTGGGCTACGGCGACGACGCGCTGCGCGACGCGATGCACCGCGCCGCCGACGGGCTCGTGCACGCCTCGAACCTCTATCGCACCGAGCCGGGCGAGCGGCTGGCGGCGTGGCTCGTCGCGCACTCGTTTGCCGATCGCGTCTTCTTCTGCAACTCGGGTGCGGAAGCCAACGAGGGCGCGTTCAAGTTCGCGCGCCGCTGGGCGCGGTCGATTGCCGGGGCCGAGAAGCACGAGATCGTCGCCCTGCGCGGCGCGTTCCACGGCCGGCTCTTCGGGACGCTCGCGGCGACCGATCGCCCGCTGTACCGGGCGCCGTTCCGGCCGCTCGCCGGCGGCATCTCGGTCGCCGAGCGGGACCTCGAGGAGCTGGAGACCGTGCTGCTCGCCGACACGGTCGCGGCACTGATCGTCGAGCCGGTGCAGGGCGAGGGCGGTGTCCGGGTGCTCGATCCCGGCTACCTCCGCGAGCTGCGCGCGCTCACGCACGAGCGCCGCGTCCTGCTGATCCTCGATGAGATCCAGTGCGGGCTCGGTCGCACGGGCTGGCTGTTCGCCTACGAGCGCGCGGGGATCGAGCCCGATCTGCTGACGCTCGCCAAGCCGCTCGCCGGCGGTCTGCCGATGGGTGCCGTGCTCATGACGGATGCCGTCGCCCGGGCGGTCCAGCCCGGCGACCACGGCACGACCTTCGGGGGCGGCCCATTCGTGGCCGCGGTCGCCGAGCATGTTGTGCAGCGACTGGCCGATCCGGCGTTGCTGGCCCGCGTGCGCGCCCACGGCGAGTGGCTGGGCGCGGCGCTGGCCGATCTCGCCGAGCGGTCCGGTGCGGTGCGGGCCGTGCGCGGCGTCGGTCTCATGTGGGGACTCGACGTCCAGGCGCCCGCCGGCGAGGTCGTGGAGCGGGCGCGCGCGGCCGGGCTGCTGGTCTGCACCGCCGGGGATCACACCGTGCGCCTGCTGCCGCCGCTCACGATTACCCATGACGAACTGGCGCGCGGCGTCGCGCGCCTCGAGGAGGCAGTCGGGACATGATGGACCGGATGCAGGTCACTTATCGGCGGATGCGGCTCACCGACGTCGGCGATGCGGCCGCGCTCATCAACATCTATGCGGCCGAGCGCGTCATGCTGCCGAAGACGCCAGAGGCGATCGCGCTGGCGATCGATGATTTCATCGTCGCGGTCGACGCGGGCGGTCGGCTCGTCGGCTGCGCCGCGCTCCGCGAGTACGCGCCGTCGCTGGCAGAAGTCGCATCGGTGGCCGTCGCCCGGTCGGCCCAGGGTCTCGGCATCGGCGCCGCGCTGGTGGGGCGCGTCGAGCGGCTCGCCCGGGCCCGTGGCATCGCCGACGTCTTCGCGCTGACGACGACGCCGGCCTTCTTCGAGGCCGTCGGCTACACGATGGTCGACCGGTCGCTGTACCCCGAGAAGGTGCGGCGCGACTGCCTCGCCTGCCCGCGCCGCACCGCGTGCAACGAGTTCTGCGTCGGCAAGTCCCTCGTCGCCGAACCCGCCGCCCACCTCGTCGCCGCCTGAGCCCCGTCGGCGCGGCCGCAGCGGCCGCGCCCGTTCCGCGCCGCGCCGCGCGCCGTAAGTTTCGGGGCGTGCACCCTTGCCCGGCCTTCGTCGTCACGGCCCGTGCCGCGCCGACGCGCTGACCGGCCCTCGTCGGCGCTCGGCCGGGCGTTCGACGACGCGCGGTTTGGCGCGGCGCGCACGCTCAATCTGCGCGATGGACTGCCGACGGCCGCCGAGGCGGTCGAGCGCGCCGACCGGTGGCTGCGGGGGCGCCAGGCCGACGCGGCGGCCGACGAGGTGCTGATCATCACCGGGCGCGGCAACCGGAGCGTCGATGGCATCGGCGTCATTCGCGCGGCGATGGCGCGCCTCTTCCCGGTGCTCCGCCGCCGCGGCGTCATCCGCGAGGTCCGCGAGCACTCGCCGGGGTCGTTCGTCGTGCAGCTCGCGCCGCTCCGGGCGCTCGTCGAGGCGCCACGGCGCTCGCGGCGCGATGTCGTGCGGCCGGTCCCACAGGACCCGACCGTCCTCGCCGGGCTCGAAGCGCCGACGCGCGCCGCGCTTCGGCGCCTCGCGATGGCGTCGCTGTCAGCCCTCGGGATGCATGCGCCGACCGAGGCGTTCGTCGCCGATGAGATGGTGCGCCAGTTCTCGAGCCTTGCCGCGACCGTGACGGACGGCCCGGACCGCGAGGCGCGGCTGGCGCGCGTCGTCGCGCTGGCGCTCGAGGAGTACGAGGCGTGACGGCGCGCGCGCCACGGGCGGCCGACGCCACTGGCTCCCCCCGGGCGCGCCGGTTATCGTGCGCGCTTCCCTCCGGCGTCCACCTCCGGTGTTTCGAGTGATCCGACGGCGTGACAGACTATCTCCAGTTCGTCCTCATCACGTTCACGTCGGTGCTGTTCATCGTCGACCCGATCGCCGTCATCCCGACCTATCTGGTGATCACGAGCGGGGAGACACCGGCGCAGCGCGCGCAGACGGCGGTCCGCGCCTGTGTCGCGGCGTTCGTGCTGCTGGCGATCTTCGCCCTCGCCGGCCGCTGGATCCTCGACACGTTCGGCATCACCCTGCCGGCGTTTCGTATCGCCGGCGGCTTCATCCTCTGGCTCGTCGCCATGGACATGCTGCGCGGCCAGCGCTCGACACAGGAGACGACCGCGGAGGTCGTCGAGGGGCAGGAGAAGGAGGATGTGTCGATCACGCCGCTGGCGGTGCCGATGCTCGCCGGCCCTGGTGCGATTTCGACGGTCATGGTCCTCTCGGGGCAGGCGCGCGGCCTCCCGCAGCTGATCGCCGTCTACGTGGCGATCGGTCTGACCTGCCTCGCCTGCTGGATCTCGCTTCGTCTGGGCGAACGCCTGCTGGCGCGCATGGGGCGCACCGGCATTCGGATCGTCACGCGGCTCATGGGTCTGCTGCTGGCCGCCGTGGCCGTGCAGTTCGTCATCACCGGCGTCAAGGAAGCCATCAATCATGTCAACTAGCCGTCCGCGCGTCCGCGTCTCCCCGCTGACCGATCATCGCGCCATCCCGGCGGCGCTGGTCGGGCGGCTCGCCACCGTCGCGCTGCTCGCCGCCATCGCGGCGCCCGCCCGGGCGCAGGCGCCGGTCGGCTACACCGCGGCCGACGGCGCGACCGAGAAGGCGACCGAGCAGCGGGCGGCCGCGATCCCGTCGGCGGTCGACATGGGGCGCTACTCCCGCTGGCTCGCGCGGCAGCCGCACATGTCGGGGACGCCGGCGCAGGCGGAGACGCGCGACTATGTGGTGAAGGAGATGCACGACTGGGGGCTCGAGACCTCGGTGCGGGCGTACGACGTCTACATGCCGCATCCGCTCAGCGTTCGCGTTTGGCAGCTCGGGCGCGACACCGTCGAGCTGCCGCTCGCCGAGGGGCCGGTACCGGGCGACTCGACGTCGATGCTGCCGCAGGTGCTGACGTTCAACGGGTACGGTGCTGCGGGCGACGTCAGCGGTGAGGTGATCTACGTGAACTACGGCCTGATCGAGGATTATGCGCACCTCGACTCGATCGGCGTCTCGGTTGCCGGCAAGATCGTCATCGCCCGCTACGGCCGGTCGTTCCGCGGGATCAAGGCCCGCGAGGCCGAGAAGCACGGCGCCCTCGCGCTCCTGATCTATTCCGATCCGGCCGACGACGGGTTCTTTCGTGGCGACGTCTATCCTGCCGGGCCGATGCGTCCGACGCAGGGCGTCCAGCGCGGCAGCGTGATGAACGAGGACGGCGATCCGAGCACGCCGGGCTATCCCAGCCTCCCCGGCGTGCCGCGGCTCACCGTCGCCCAGATGGCGATCCCGCGGATTCCGGTGCTGCCGATCTCCTACGGCAACGCCGCGCAGTTGCTCGCCGGGCTCCGTGACACGGCGCCGAACCCCCGCGCGCCGCACGAGTCGGCGCTCCCGCAGCGCTGGCAGGGTGGGTTGCCGTTCCGGTATCACGTCGGCCCCGGCCCGACGCGGGCGCGCATCGCGGTCGTCATGGACTCGGGCCGCGCGGCCTACAAGACGATCTGGGACACGTTTGGCGTCATTCGCGGATCGACGTATCCCGATGAGATCGTGATGGTCGGCGGCCACCGCGACGGCTGGGGGCCTGGCGCTGCCGACAACGTCAGCGGGGTCACGAGCGTCATGGAGTCGGCGCGGGCGATCGCCGCCCTGACGCGTGCCGGCCACCGGCCGAAGCGGACGATCGTTTTCGCAACGTGGGACGCGGAGGAGTGGGGGCTGATCGGCTCGACGGAGTACGTGGAGGACGACTCGCTCGCGCTGACGCGCGGCGCAGTCGCCTATCTCAACCAGGACGTCGCCGCGGACGGCCGGTCGTTTGGCGCCGGCGGCTCACCGTCCCTCCGCGAGACGCTGCGCGACATTGCGCGCGAACTGCCGGACCCGGACGACTCGACGCGCGCGCTGTTCGACGCCTGGCGCCACGCGCCCGACACCACCGGTCCGACCTTCGGGAATCCCGGTGGCGGATCCGACTTCGCCGGGTTCTACAACCACCTGGGGATCCCGATCCTCGAGTGGGGATTCGGCGGTCGCGGCGGCGTCTACCACTCGGCGTACGACGACAACACCTGGATGGAGCGGTTCGGCGACTCCGGCTACGTGCATCACGCGGCGGCGGCCCGCGTCGGCGCCGCGATCCTGCTGCGTCTGGCAAACGCCGACCTTCTCCCGTACGACTACGTGGAGTACGCGCGCACGATGGCGACGTATGTCGACCCGCTGGCGCGGGCCGCGACGGCGCGCGGGCTCACGGTCTCGGTCTCGGGCCTGACCGCGGCGATCGGCCGTTTCGGCGACGCCGCCGCCCGGTGGAGCGCGACGCGCGACTCGGTGCTCGCGGCCGGCGGGTCGATCCACGGCGCGAGGGACGCGAACGCCGCGCTGCGAGGGGTCGAGCGCGCGCTGACGCGTCCCGCCGGGCTGCGCACGCGCCCGTGGTATCGCAACCTGATCTATGCTGCCGACGAGGACAACGGCTACGCCGACGTCGTGATGCCGTCGGTCGCCGAAGCGATTCGCGGTGGGGACCCGTCGCTGGTCGATCGCGAGATCGCCGATCTGGCGGATCGGTTTGACAACGGCGCGCACGCCCTCGATGCGGCCACTGCGGCGGTGCGGCGGAGCAAGTAGGGCGCGCCGCCCGGGCGCCGCGCGCTAGCGGCCGATGTCGCCGTTCATCGACGAGCTGGTCGACTCGACGTGCGCGAGAAACGACCGGCGCGTATGGACCGACGCGCTGACGAAGACGGCGATCGCGACCGCCGCCGCGACCGACATGATGTAGACCGACGCCGGCACTCGGACGAACGCGCCTCCGCACCGCGCCAGGAACTCGATCAGCGATCTGCGCAGCCGCGCGGCCAACGTCGGCCGTGGCGGTGGCCGCACCGGTCGGCGCGTCGCGGTCGGCTCGACGGTGGCGGGGATGCGCACGACCCGTTCGCGATCGACGCGCTGTGGCAGCCAGGTCGTCTCGACGCGCAGCTCGGTCAGATGACCGTGTGAGACCTCCGGGCCGGCCGGCGTGGCAAAGTACGCCATGCCGTTGATCAGACCCGGTACCTCGTGCTCGACCCCGCGCGGCTCCGCGACTGGCGCAGGTACCGCCACCGTGGCGTCCGCGCCGACCACCGTCGCGCGCGTCACGTCAGCAGGCGCCACGGGGGCGGGCGTCTCGACTCGCCGCGCCGCGACACGCTCGCCGCGATACGCCTCCACGTCTGCCGCCCGCCGCAGTGCCACTCGGCGCTCGGCCGCCGTGCCCTCCTGCCCGCCGACGAGAGCCGCCCCATCGTCCGCGACTCGCTCGTCGTACCCGTGCGCGGCGCAGACCCGCTCGTCGAGCACCAACGCATCCGCGAGGTCGACCGCCGCCACGCCGTCCGGCACCCCGTCGACATACCCCGCCAGCGCCACCTCACGGTCACCGAACCGTCCCAGCGGCACCGCGACCGCGGGCTCGATCGGCGTCAGCGGACGCGGAACGAACGCCAGACGGAACGCCGCGTCAAACTGCACGTCGAACGTCGCGTCGAACGGCTCGCTGAATGGCTGGCTCAATGGCCCATCGCGCCGCGGCGACGCAAACCACGATGCCGAATCGCTCCCGCCCACCGGGGTCGCCCCGCTCCCGTCCTCGACCACGGCGCCGCCGCCCGCCCGGTCCGCGACGCCGTCCGCCCCGTCGCTGGCACTCTCCTCGGCTCCACCATCAACGACACCATCGGCGACGTCAGCAGGAGTGCCCTCGGCCACGCCGCGCGCCCGCACCACCTCCTCGTACCGATCGCCAGGCGGCCCGATCCACGGCCGACGACGGTCCGCATCCGGCGGCGGGGCTAGCGGCAGGTCGACCATCACGTGCACGCCCGGCTCGACGATCGGCTGCGCCGAGCGCGGCGGCTCGAGCGCCACGACGGCGCGACGTGCCTCGACCGAGCCGCCACCGGCCGACGCACCGGCGCAGAGGCACCCCGCGCGCACGCCGATGTCCGCCAGCACCGGCTCGTTCAGGATCAGGTGCTGGGCCAGGTCCGCCGCATACTCATACGCCCCGATCTCGACGACCCGGCGCGACACCGCTTGCGCGGCGAGCAGCTCGGGGGCGGGCAGGCCGCCGGGCTGCGACAAGTGCCGCCGCCGGTCCGGAGCAAACATCGAGTCGAAGACCGTCGGCTGCTCGGCGAGCGAGATGCCGCGCGCGCGCAACTCGGCGAAAAACGCCGCCGGCGCGACCACCCGGTCGATCGCCTCGTCGTCCGCCGACGGGCACGCACCGATATACGTGATGTCGATCGCACGGCCAGCATACAGCGCCCGGAGATACCGCGCCGATGCCACGGGTGGCGCCACAAACGACATCACGAATGGGAGCAGATCCGGACCGGGTGTCATCAGGCGATCGCGGACCAGGGCGCACGAGCAGAAGATCGCCGGCCCCAGCGTCCGGTCCGCCAGTCGCTGCGCACAGCGACCCGCGATCAGCTCGTCGCCCCACGTCGCCGGGATCGCGGCGTCGTAACCGGCTCGCGCACACGCCTGCGCGACCTGCACCTCCGTCGCGGGTCGCGCGGCGAGGAATGCGTCTGCGCCGATCACCGCGAACGACGGCCTCGACCATTGTGGGCCAGCGGTGTGACTCGCGTCGTCCATGTTGCTCGGGCTGAGAATGAGCCGCTTCCAATTAAGATGCCGTCGGGACTGCTAAAGTCCAGCGGGCCCGGAGTTTGCTGCGGTAAATGCCTCCAGGGGCAGGTAACATCTGAATCGGGGGCGCTGATTGCATGTAGTCGAATGTTTACCTGCTCCCGAAATGGCGGCGCTGGCGGGGTTTGGTGCAAAGGCGCTCTGGCCGGCGGGGTTCCTTCTCTATGAACGAGGGGCGCCCGCGTCCGGTATTTT
>Ga0116227_10013712_pt1 | contig 12628 bp, 11 predicted proteins | sample S1TSphgellanicum_FD_89693 | JGI IMG/M metagenome (GOLD analysis project Ga0116227, IMG submission 89693) | Host-associated microbial communities from peat moss isolated from Minnesota, USA - S1T2_Fb - Sphagnum magellanicum MG | ecosystem: Host-associated > Plants > Peat moss > Unclassified... | reverse complement strand
AGAATAGATTTATAGTTGCCAACATGCATAGAGAGGATGTGTGATAGAATTACAAAGACAAAAGTATGAAATTTTATCTCCATGCAACTTTGCACAAAATTTGTGCCCATTTAAAATTAAAACATTATGGTTCAACACATGGACCTAGAAAGGAAGTTGTTCCATAGGGTGCAAGCACAATAAAGTAGATTTTTTTAATCCTTGCATTTTCACAAGTAAAATACAAATAGCTTTTTGGGTTTCACAAATTCAAATTAAGTTTCATGCCATAGTAGGTCTATATCTCTATCTAGGTCTAATTTAAGTAGTTTTTAGGTTTCAAGGAATGCATGGGTTTAGCTTTCGCCATCATTGCCATTATCATCAACATTGGTTGCACGTTTCCCTCCCAAGGAACTACTACATTGACCTCCAAAAGTTCAAGCCTTTTTTTTCACAGGTAATTTGTTTTGCTAGGTTAAAGTTGCATTGAATGACATTGTTTAAATATTTTTTATTTTCATTACTAGGTCTTTTGAGTTTCTTTCTTTATGTATAGGAAAATCAAGCTCAAAAGTTGTGTGCAAGAGGATAAATTTCAAACTTCCTCATTGAATTTCTAGGTCGAATTTTAATACATTGAATTTCTGTGCACATTTACATTTGTTGTGCAAAGTGGTAAGTAGTTACAAAGTAATGCGCCATGCACTACCACTACATTTAGCTTCTAAATTTATACAAATGTCTTTGGTTGTGTAGGGCTTTATTTGTAAAGATGGCTTTTAAAGCCTTTAGTTCTATAAAAAGAGAACCTCTTGTTGTCAAATGTGAGAAATCTGAAAAAAGAATAGGTGACCAAAAAAGATAGAAAGAAACTTATGAAGGTGAGTCATACTTTTTGTCATTTTGAATGGACAGTCACTAATTTTGCATCAAAACTTAACCTTCAAGTTGAAGGTTAAGACCTTCATAAAAACCTAAATTTTTTCCCCACATACGAGGAAGTGGTTTTTGTGTTTAACAAAAAAACAACAAAATGGCTGAAAGGTGTGAGCGAACAAGCATATAGATTAGCTTGAATGTGACAAGCTTTTGAAGTTATACATCGATGTGTATGTACACGTTCCTACCAACGGAGATTACCCTACCATTTTCTTATGTGGTTGGTTCGTTGAACACAATAGGTTTTTGATTAATTGGGCACAATATGCGTATGAACAAGTGTTTTGCTTCTATTTTGAAAATACGAAGTAGCGCAATACATTTTCGTGAATTTTTGCTATATATATTGCTTGCTATGCATTCTATGTGCCCATTCTCATGGCAATTCCTTTAATCTTTTTGAAAAGAAAATGGCAAAAATCAAACAGAACAGAAAGATTATGTCTTCGCTCTACGCTTTGCTTCGAAAGAATTTTCCGATTTCGGGTTGCGCCTTTTATAAATTTATTTATTTGTAGCACATTTTTGCATTACAAAAATTGCTATAAAAAATTATTTATTTTTCATATCTTTTCTTCCCTCTTATGACACCGCACAAATACAAATGAAGAGATAAAAAATGCCTTCTTTTTCTTTGAAAGGGAACTGTAACATTACTTTAGATTTGAAGCAAATGAGTCAATCTGAAAGGGGCTTGGAATTTAGTGACAATGAAGATTAAATAGTGTTGGAGGGGCCTCGGAAATTCAATGTTTTCTTACCAAACCAAGTTGCGATTGTGAAGGAACTACTTGAAGAAGTAGAGGTTTCTTAGTAATTAACAATACCCATAAAATTTGCTTTACAATATGATAAGGAGAAATTGGAAAATGAGGCCACCGAACTTTCTTCAAACTTGTGGGACAAGAAGGGACTATTAGAGAAAGAAAAATCTAGCTTCATCAAAATGGAAACAAAATTGGTAGGAAAATAACAAAAATTTTTTTATGGAGAAACCCAATCTCAAAATTTGAGTGCCTATACTAACCTAACTAATGTAGAGAAGTTGAAAGACCTGGTGGAAAAACTGATTGAAGATTTTAAGGACTTTGAGAAAAATTTGGGTATGCAAAAGTTTTTAGTGAAAAGGGGATGTCAAAGAGTTGATGATTTTGAAAAAGAACATGTCCATGTCTCTTCAAAGTTCAAAGATGTAACTATTCAATTAGAGGTGCTAGAATTCCAAATCTTTTGCAATGTGTTGTGGGCGAAGTGTCTTGCAAAACAATTAACCTTATGTCCAATGGGGCCAATGTCACGACTACTCCATTGCCTCTAAAAAACCCTAAGTTCATGTTTGTCGAAAGTCCTAATGTCATCATTGTTAAAGCCTACCCTATTTACTTAAGTTTTTATGCTTGCAACAACATTCTGGTGTTGTCTTGTGGTTGTACATATCACTAGTTTTGTGTAGGTTTACATTTAGAATCAAAATCCACCCATTGTGTGAACCCTACTTGTTAAAAGCCCATAATTAATGATTGGATTGTTAATTCTAATTTTCAGCAAAAGAATCTATTGTTGAAGAGGCCTAAACAAGAGAAGGGATATATGTAGTATTGTTAACACCACAAGGAACATATAAGGCTCAATTTCATCAAATAGTATGTTTCCTTACAATTTTTTTTGTTTGATCTAGTTGGTAGGAAATTGGTAACTTTGGGTTCTAATGATGGTTCACATGTGATTAAGTGATTCTAATTCTATTATTTTGTGGTGTGTTGACTCCTTGCTTCTTGATTTGGATTATTAGGGTTGATTTTAATGTTCACTTTCTCCAGCTAACATTCAATTGCTTACTACCTTTATGTAGTTAGAGCTATGTTTTTTCACTAGTTTTAACATCTTATGAAGTTGTGCCTATTGGACACCAATTGTTAGTGTTAGTTTTGGTTCATAGGTATTAATTGCTAGTTGACTAACACATGCATACTTGTGCAATGTCAATTGCCTATTTGCAAGGTAAGTTGAATACTTATCTTTATCACATTTTGGAAAGGCCTCCTTGTGAGCATTTCAATGCTACGTGGCTACTTGTGTCGTATATGTTGAGTACTTATTGCTTACTTGGTGTTGATCATCCAATACATGACCCAAGTTGGAAAGGATGATTTTATGTTTGTAAATGTTTCATGTTTACTTGCTACTTCTTACTATGGCTATGGTTCTACTTGTGGTTACTCCAAAGTTAGGTGTTTCATTGAGTATGTATGTTGTGTACTCTTTGCTACTTGTTGTTGGTTATCTATTAGATGGCCAAGAGGTAAAGTATGATTTTGGGATATGAAATGTTGCATGCCTACTTGCTACTTGTTATAAACAGGCATGCCTACTTGCGGTTAGTTGAATGAACGTGTGGCTACTTGAAATATGTCTATTATGTACTTGTCTTGTTGGTTAAAGAAGTGTAAGATGCCTATTATAACATCTTTGGGATCATGTAGAAATTGGTTCAATTGGTGGTTCAGGTTTGTAAATTCTGCTTTTGTTGTTAACATTATTTATACATACCACAACTAAACATGTTTTTGATGGTGCATGCAATTTTCAACACAATCTTTTGTTTTTAACCTTCTTGGAATATTACTTATGGAACAATGGTTTAGGAATAGGTGGTTCTGCTACATTTCCTTTGTTAATTGATGAACCTACAAAACTATTTGTGGATCCAAGAAAATTGGTTGCAAAGAATGGCTTGGAGAAATAAGTGGAAAACAACACTAAATATGAAGAGTTTATTGGGGAGATGTGCTTGGAAATGGAAATGGACATCATCTATTTAAAAGGATTGTTTGCCCAAGATGAATGCTTGGAGGAACAAATTAAGCCCCTTGAATCGCTCGTGAAAAAATCTTTGGAAAAACAATTAGAGAAAAACTTGTCGCTGCTTTGGGAGGAATGCTTGGCAAAACAAAAAAGTCCTCAAGTTTCACAAAGCAAAACACCTTCCTCCACTTTGGACACACCTTATGTATCGGGCATGAAGGACAAAAAAAACATCTAACCAAACATATTATAGGGTTTGGGTACAATGAATGTAAGTTTACCATCTTCCCAAACTAGGACTGAAATCAATAGTAATCATGCATACAATGGACTACTTGTAGATGAGCTTCCCAACTTGAGAGAAACATAGCCATTACTTGGAAAGTAGGTTGATGAAATTCCAATGAAGCTTATTTTTAAACAATCTTTCTTCAAGAAATCAATGTCTTCATTTCTTGCGTAGAAAAGTGTTGAATAGAACCCCAAAACCAATCATACTTCTACGGTGAGTGTACAATCAAAGGGCAAGCATCGAAAGGAAAAATTGGGCCTTATTTTGGCATTTGGTAAGGCAAGGATTTCTTCCGTTGAGGAGGATGATGATAGGGTTGGTCATCACATATGGCAAACATCAAGAAGCCCAGACCAAAAAAATGGGAGGATGGTGAAGGCCTACTAGTTGATTATGCATTGAAGAAAAGTAGGTATGTTGGCACACAAGCTAATGCCCAATCCGTGCAAGTAAGTAGTCCAACTACCAAGCAAAGCAACTCTGGAGGCCTAAACCTAAACTTAAACCTAAAACCTTATACATAAAATTTAACCCTAAACCCTTTAAAACCCTAGAACCATATAAACTTAGAACTTGAATAGCAAAACCCTAAAACTTTATAACCTTAACCTTGAAGTTCATATTTAATGTAAAAACCTTTTAACCTTTAAGTTTAATCCTTAAATTTAAACCTAAGACCTTAGACATAAACCTTAACCTTAAATGCCAAGCCCAAACCCAAAAATTTATATTTAACCTAGAAACCAAAAAACCTATGCCTAATCTCTAAAACCTATATTTAAAACTCCAAACATGAACTTAAAACCTAATCCTAAAGCCTAAACTTAAAACCCTAACATAAACTTAAACTTAAAACCTTAAAACCTAACCTTAAAATCAAATGAAATGTCAAACTTGCATGCATTTTGTTGTATGCGTTAACAACATCCATAGGAATTTCAGGCGCCAATTCATGCCTCCCAATGTAACACATCATGAACATTTCCTCATCCATGTAACCAAGGTCACCCAATAAATACTCAAAATATTCATATGTGTGGATAAAATATTTATGTTATGACTTGTGGATGTAGATGACTTGGGAAATATGTTAATGTCATGGTATGAACCTACATACCTAAGGTCCAAATTTATGAATAAATAACCCATGGTGGTTTGCCACAGCCGTGTTGTTCATGCAATACATTTTTTTTCACTCATTAAACCAAGTATGATGGGATGGATTGTTTTAAAGTTTATGGATTTTGATGAAGGTCCCATCAATAGATCCAATGCAGCCTTAGAATTATGGAACTTGTGTTGCCAAAACTTGTCACTACTCAATAATGGGTTAACAAATCTTATCCACAATGACATACTTGATGTAAAATGCAATAAATATGCCATCATAATTTATTACACTTTTGCTCCAATTCCACATGAAGGCACCATACTTAGTCACATTATCATGTTTCATGAATGAGATGAAATTAAGCAAACGTTGTTCTAGAGCCAACTTGGATAGTCACCCAAAAGTGCAATGTGGTTCCTTTATGAACTTCTCATGACTAATAATTGTTAACACTAGTGTTGGGCGATTTTCACTTTTTCATGAAAATTGCTAATTTTGGTTCTTTGAAAGGGTTGAAAGAACCATCCATGTTCTTTTTTTAATTCCAAATTTTTATTTTTTAATAACCACCTTGATTTTCAAAAGTTCCTAAAAGATGAAACTTGGCAATTTTTAGGGTAGTCAATTTTCACGTTTTTGAATTGTTGATTTTCAAAGGCGGTTCTCATGAAATGATTATCACAATTGTTATTTCTAACTAAAGAAATAAATTAAATAAATCCACAAAAGAAGTATAGTTTTCAATTTCTTTCACATTTAAATCTCTCACATTCATCATTCATAGTTTTCCATATCTTTTCTTTCACATTTTGCTTCAAATTCTTCCCTCTCTATGCACTCTACCAAGTTAGATGCCTCATTATAATCTACTTTAGGATCGTTCGGCTAGTTTTTGCTATAAATAAATAAATTTATCTCTAGGTTTTCAAATTGCAAACAACAACTTCTAAGGTTTGTTAAATTTCTAGCAAGCAAAAAAATATGTTATGTCTCTATTTGGGAACCTACAATGCCAAGTATTTGCCTTGCTAGAAGCCCTTTAACTAGAAACCTAGACTAATGTTTTTTCTACCATAACAAAGGGCATTTAATAATGTCTTTCACATCTACATGAAATCTCCTAAAGTCTAACAATTCTCTAGTCACCAACTCTTTTGCATGTTCACAATTGGTGTTGGTCATTTGGAAGATGTCTAATCTACCTAGTCATCATTTTTGTGATTTACAATTTTTCCCCACAAGATGTAAGTAATGGTAACACTTTAAAAGCATAGGATATAATTTTTTTCATCATATTTTTCCACAATAAACATTCCTTGTTCACGCCCAACACAAAGACACAAGGTGAAGACCCTTAAACCTTGCCTATCTAACATCAAAGAGAGCATGTTATAAGTTTTTTTTTCCATAACTTCATAAGTATGTAAGAAAAAAAGTCAAGAATCCCAACAACCTCTTTTCTTAATATTAGAGGCCAACAAATACAACTCAAGGATAACTCTTCCATCATCCATTAAAGGGTCAAAGATTGTTTGTATTCTTGCTTATTCCTTCATCTTTAAATTCCAAGTTATAAAAGAGTTCATGGCATCATACAACAACTAATGACCACTTGATTGATTCAAAACACAAGTAGTCACAACGAATCCTAAACAATCAACAATAGACATGTTAGGTTAGAGGAGGTGGGACACATCCAGAAACTTGGATAATAGTCTATTTGTTGTAACACATTACAATGGCTCCACAAAATAGTAAAACCTATTGAAATAAAATGACTTTATTTGTAAACCTGCAAGAAACAAAGAAAATAATTGCAAAAGAGAAAACTTCAAATTATATAATTTATAAGACAAATTGAAAATGAAATTTAATTTATATTAAAACATTAACCTTGTTTTTATTGGTGTATTTAACTTTTTGGGGTGAATTCTAGCATCCATACGTGCCTTGTTCCATTTTTGTCTGCCTTTACCAGACTTTTTGAGTAAGTAATGCACTTTTACATGTTAGATTGCACATTTTTAATTGATACGAATCTCATGTCTTTGCAAACTTTCTCCTCGGTAGTCCCATATTAGCATGCCTTAGAAAAAACATGTCCAAAGCAACTTCTATTGACACTTTCCTCTAACCCCATAATATCATAGTTCACAATAGACATTAGTGTTGAAATCATTGCATTCAAATTAATCCCTTCATTTTTAACAAATGCAATGATTTTCTTCCTAAGGCCAAAGGAATACAAAAGATTACTCAAGTTCATAGCCAGAGTTTGCTTTCTGATTTTAATAGCTTCAAATAACCCAATAATCATTTGCTTGGGCTACCAATTTGCATCTAAAAAGTTAACAACCAATGCAAAAATATCATGGGCTCCTTTAGACATCCATAATTCAAAATTGGTAGTGGTCAACAAACATTCAGCTAATTGAGGTCCTTGACATACAACTCTTTTGTTTTTTCCACCAAATTAGGCAAAATTTCTTGGGATAATAATTTTTTGGATGGGATAACAACTTGAGGACACAAATGTAAGGTACATTGTTTGAACTAGGAACTCTCCACAAAATGCATAAGAAGATGATTTTAAAAAACTAGCAAACTAAGGTTTCGCAAAAAATATTTTTACTACACATCATCCTTCTTAAAAGGATCTTTAGTAGAAAAAACTCAGAGATTTCATTAGTAGACACATTAGGTCTTTTCTTTGTTGGTTTTTCTCCAAACCACTATTCATGGGACTATTTATTTCCTCCTTGAATTTCTTTGCAAGCAATGTATATTTTAAATCCACTTGTTTTTTTAGGCAATTATCCCATTAGATTTAAAATATGATATATACATATATAATTTGGTTCTTGCAATAATAGAAACTATTATTTGTGACATAACATGCAGTGCATCACTTTGAGGTACCTTGCCACCTACTTGTGTATTGTCATTGATAACATAGAAGGCCCAACATAGTGCATTTTTGCCATAAGGTTTCCAAAACAATCTTTGAGCATGTAAAACATGAAATCTTTGATTCACATTCTTCTAATCATTTTTTGGAACTATACTTAGTTGGATTTGCAAGCTCTCATTTCCTTGTGATGTTTCAAGAAAAGATTCCTTTTCCAAAGAAACATCATTTTGGAATATTTCATAGAACTTTGTTTGAATTCTCATAACATTTTCATTTAATTAGTTGGAATGGGCCATTACTTTAGTATTATTTAATTCATACAAAAAATAATAATTGTAAAAAAAAGTTACAATTGTGAGACCTAAAAAGTAGCTAAGGAAGAGGATTTAGGGTTTGGTGTTGAAAACTCATTTATAAGAATTTACAAATCAAAAAGCTCATTTCTTAACATAATTGAAATGAAAATGTATAATAAATAGTCTTTCCAAAAAAGTAATTTTCTTGCACCATCCAACCACAAAAATAAAATTTTTAGGGTTTGATTTTAATGGGCAATACCAAAATAAGCTAACTTTAACCTTAACCTTAAAAAGTAAACAAAGACAAAAGCACAAAATAATTTTTTATTTTATAATATGGATATTTATTATAATTTTGTTGATAGATGAAAGCACATTACAGTAGTATCTTTTGAGCAAAAAAATGTACTCATTTTGTAATACATTTTGTATTATTTTGGGGGCATATTTTTTCATTTCATAATTTAGTGTTTTGAGATACACGAAAAATGGATTTTTGACACAAATCTTCCAACACAATTCTTGTTATCTTTCAAATGACAATGGTTTTTCAAAAAACTTTTATGTATTCACACACTTACACTTGTTTGAATGAAAAACCTCATCTAGATGTGGAATTCTTCATATAGAATTGAAACGGGATAATGAACTTATATGTAATATATGATTGAGTACTTTATCAAAAAAAATAATTGTTTGAATAATTTTTGAAATATATTTGCACTTTGCAAAATATTGGTACAATTATGAATTTTTTATTGATATATTTTTCAATCATTTAATATCAACTTCAAAGTGGGATTTTTTTAACAATCTTTTTCTTTGGGTTTTGAAATACCTTATTTCAAGTATTATTTACAAAAAATCGTTTCAATATTAACTTGGTAGAAGTTTAAAAACATGTAGTTTCAAAAGTAGTATTTGTGACAATAATTTTTTGACCACCATAATGTGTTTTCACCCTAATCAAAAAGTATAATTTTTTTTTTAAAAAATAAAAGTTGATTCCAAGTTCACCTCAAAAAGAGTTTGGAAGCTTGACCTCCACCCCAAATTAGCCTTAGAATCTTGAAGATGTAAAAAAAATAGCAAGGGGGAAATACTAGTCTACAAAAATAATGCATCCAATGCACAGTAGAATGCAAGTAAGAGCTAAAAGTGAGAAGTTAGAGCTAAAAGTGAGGAGCTAGAGTAGAAATGTACCTTGATATATGAAACAAGCAGTTGTAGTAGAATTAAGAACTAGTGCTTGAACCAAGGTAGAACCAAGACTTAAAACAAAAGCTAGAAACAATTAAGGTTCGAAAAAAAAATCAAAAGCAAGAAACAAGAGACAAAAATGAAAAATAAGAGATAAAATTGAAAAATAAAAGTTAGGCAAACCCAAAAGTGAAAAGCGAAAACAAAATTGAGAAATAAAAGCTAAAAGCAAGAAACAAAAAATAGAAACAAAAAGTGAAAGTTGGTCAAAGACCAAAAGCAAGAAGTGAAAAATAAAAGCAGGAAGCAAAAGCCAACCAAGAACCATAAGCGAGAAATGAAAGACAAAAGTGACAAACAAGAAATAGAAACAAAAAACAAAAAACAAAAGCAAAAAGTGAGAGCCAAGCAAAAACTAGAAACAAAAAACAAAAGTGAGAATTAGACAAAGCTAGAAGCAAGAAGTGAGAGATAGAACTAAGAAATGAAAGCTAAACAAGAACCAGAAATGAGAAGTGAGAAATAAAAGTGAAAAGTGAGAGCTAGGCAAGAGCCATAAGGGTGAAAACACACTAGACAATCCATTTTTGGGTGTCACACTACACTTTTCACAAGGGGGGTATTAAGTTATAGGCTATACAACTTTGAAATTATGATCAAATGTTGGGAAGGATTCATTTTTTAGTAGTAGGGTAGAAATCAAAAAAATTGTAAAAATAGAATGACAAATAATGATATTATGAACTCAAAGTGGACATTTTAAGTTAAGGCAATTGTGTTGTCATAGTCCATAATTTGTGTAATGAACTAAAAAATGCATCATGAACTATACCAATAAATGCCATTTTTTGTGGTGGAATGGTATCATGAATGTAGATTTTGAATGGATTAATTCATTAAAAATGAATATTTGAAAATTTTATGAAATTTTATGAGCTAGTTGTTGAATCTAGTCCTTAAAATCCACACATTGATGAATTTTAAGTTACATTTCAAAATATAAATAGTATGTAGGATTTTTGAAGGAGGCTTTTCTGAAATCCACAAATTTTTAGTCTTAGGGGGCAATGTTTGCAATTTTGAAATAATGACTCCAATTTTGCACTATGAAAAAGACTAATTATGAACACCACATCTATCACTTTTGGTCCACCGTAATGTGTTTTCACCCATAAACGAAACATGAAAGATAGAAGTGAGAAATGAAAACTTAACAAGAGCCAAAAACAAGAAGTGAAAGCCAAGTAAAAGCCATAAACGAAAAATGAAAAATAGAAGTAAAAAGCGAAAGCTAGGCAAGAACCAAAAACTAAAGCCAAGGATGAAAACCTAGACTTGCAAAATGAGAGCCGAAACAAAAGCAAGGGCCACAAGCAAGATCTAGAAGCAAAATCAAACAAAAAAAAACATAAAACAAGAGCTGAGTAAAAAACTAAAAGATCTAAAACAAAACATAAGAGAAATTCAAAGCAATTGACAAATAACATATAACACACAAAGCAAAATCAAAGGAGCTCTCATTCACTAACATTTAATTTATATAGTTTAGGGTGTCACTTCAGGCAATAACTAAACCTTAATTTCTAAACTTAACCCTAATTCTTAATTGCTAACCCTAACCCTAAACATCTACACCTAAAATGGCTAGCTCTAAACCTAAACCTATAACCTTAAAATTGAAAATCGGTTTGAAAGGCATTGGGAAATACCCTTTTTTATTTTCAACTTTTTCTATTTTTGAGATGCTTAAAGGTTCTAGGGACGGTTCTCACTAGGCTATGAACCACTAGTCAGGTTTTCAATTTGGTTTTCATCCGATTTGAAAACCTTGCCGATTTTCAAGCTACCTATGAAAATCACCCAACATTGGTTAGGACCACAAGTTGAGCCAATTTTTCAAATTTTCCCCAAATGAAGTAGGAGAGAAACTTAAACAAACTTGGTGTGGTTCGCATGGTTGTTAAGATGTCCCACACACTTACATCAAGGTTGATCGATTTTTCATTTTCTTCATCTAGCTCTATTGATGTGAAATATTCTCAAATGTCGACACAATCAATTGTGACTTGCACTATAATTTGATTATTTATTACAATTTCCTCAAGCAACTCCTCGTCACTATTGAAGGAGCTCAAATCAAAATGTGTTAAAATAAACTCCATAGATAACAAGTGGAATGAACCCTAAAAATGAAATCGGATTCCCCAAACCCTAAAAAAACATTCAAATCACTTGACACTCTCAAATGAAATGGAAGACTTAAAACTTTCAAGTGAAATAAGATTGAAAATAAAAAGGAAAAAATGAGATCCCTCCCACTTATTTAGCATCGAAGGAATTAAGTGAAAAGCTCCCCTAACCCCATAAACCCTAAACTCTAAATCTTAGAACATGAACCCACAGCCAATTATTTATAATAAAAAAAATTCAGATAAATCCAGGTGTCCCCTACACCTCCAACAACCAAAAATAAATATTTAAAGACTTGAACCCACCCACTCTGAAAGTAAAACAAACCCTCCTTCCAAAAGGAAAAAAATAAATTATGACCCCCTAAACCCCTAGCCCACCCATCCTTTAGGAAATGAAAAACCCCACCCAAATTCCCTCAATATACCCAAAAAACCTCTCGCAACAACCTCCCCTCCCCCCTCCCCAATCCAAATGTTGAAATTGGCACCTATTTTAAGCCAGTCAAAGGCATACCCACGTGGTCAACCCCTTCTCACCCCCCTCTTCTTCAAAAACCGACCACAGTTAGTCAGGGTGACCTTACGAACGATTGGAACTCAGGGCGAAAATTTTAATAGGGTGTGAGACACCCTATGAAACTCCTGGTGAATTTAGGGATTTCTCTAATCTGTGCCTAACTTTGGGGAAGACTTCAAATGGCCAATAAGTTTTCTTTGCTAACACACAATTCAGAGGTTCCAGCCAGTGTTTCTTTTTTCAATTTTCTCATGTTGCATCAAAAGTGGCCATCAGCCACAAGAGGATTTAGCCAGATCTGGCTACAAGACAAATAAAGTTCTAGGAATCTTATTACATGTTGGCTAACCACTAAAACCTATTAACTAAATATGGAGATT
>Ga0116227_10013710_pt1 | contig 12629 bp, 9 predicted proteins | sample S1TSphgellanicum_FD_89693 | JGI IMG/M metagenome (GOLD analysis project Ga0116227, IMG submission 89693) | Host-associated microbial communities from peat moss isolated from Minnesota, USA - S1T2_Fb - Sphagnum magellanicum MG | ecosystem: Host-associated > Plants > Peat moss > Unclassified... | reverse complement strand
CATGATCGAACCCGAATTGCTGGCAAAACAGGCGCTGCTCATGGAAAGCTACGGCGCGCATTGCGTCTACGTCACCGATAGCGGCGGCGCGCTGGACATGGATGGCGTGCGCAACCGCTTGCGCGCCTATGACCAAGTGCTGAAGCCGGAAACCCAGCGCGGCATTCACGCGCACCATAATCTCTCGCTCGGCGTCGCCAATTCCATCGTCGCGGCGCAGGAAGGCGCGGTGCGGATCGACGCCAGCCTGTGCGGCATGGGCGCCGGGGCCGGCAACGCGCCCCTGGAAGTCTTCATCGCATGCGCCAACCGCAAAGGCTGGCAACATGGCTGCGACGTGATGGCGCTGATGGATGCGGCCGAGGACCTCGTCCGCCCGCTGCAGGACCGCCCGGTGCGGGTCGACCGCGAGACGCTGAGCCTCGGCTATGCCGGCGTCTATTCCAGCTTCCTGCGCCACGCCGAGAAGGCCGCCGCCGATTACGGGCTCGATACCCGCGCCATTCTGGTCGAGCTGGGCCGGCGGAAAATGGTCGGCGGGCAGGAAGACATGATCGTGGACGTGGCACTCGACATGCTGAAAAGCCGCGAGCAGGCCTGATGCAAGCCCGCCCGGAACGGATGATCCCGGTGGCTGAGCTAACCGGGTGGGATATCGAGACCGATGTCGCGGTTCTCGGTTTTGGCATAGCCGGCGCCTGCGCGGCCCTCGAGGCAGCGTGGGCGGGCGCATCGGTGACCATCTTCGAGGCCGCAGGCGGTTCCGGCGGCGCCTCCGCTCTGTCCGGCGGCGAGATGTACATTGGCGGCTCCGGCGGCACCCACGTCCAGCGCGATGCAGGTTTCACTGATACGACCGAGGATTTCGCCGCCTATCTGACGCTGGCGGGCGGGCCGGACCCGGACACCGCCAAAATCGCGCTTTATGCGGATCAGGCGGTCGCGCATTTCGCGTGGCTACAGGAACAAGGCGTGCCGTACAAAGGCAATTTCCTGCCCGGCAAGATCATCGAACCCGAGGGGGACGATACGCTGATCTGGTCGGGCAGCGAGGAAGCGTGGCCGTTTTATACCAAGGCCAAACCCGCGCCGCGCGGCCACACCATCCAGTTCACCGGCTGGGGCGGCGGGCGCAAATTGATGGATATTCTCGAGGCCCGCGTCCGCGCGGCTGGGGTGACGGTGCACGCCGATGCCAGAGGCCGCGCGCTGATCGGCGATAACGGCGCCGTGGCGGGCGTCGTGGTGCGGCAGAATGGCCGGGACATCACCGTGCGCGCCAAAAAAGGCGTGGTGCTCGCCACCGGCGGGTTCTGCATGAACCGGGAGATGATGCGCATGCACGCGCCGGAGGCGCTGCGCTGCTCGACGCCGCTCGGCACCATCGATGACGGGTCCGGCATCCTCATGGGCCAGGCCGCGGGGGCACGGGTGATCCACATGAACGAGTTCTTCGTCACCTGCCCCTGGTATCCGCCGGAATCGCTGGTCAAGGGAATTTTCATCAACCAGGCCGGGCAACGCTTCATCAACGAGGATTGCTACCATGGCCGCGTCATGCGCACGGCCGTGGCGCAACCGGGCGACAAGGTCTGGCTGCTGGCGGACAACGCCATCTTCGGCCGGCCGATGGAAATGGCCCGCGCCGAACTGGCCGCCGTGGGCGAGACCTGGGAAGAGGTGGAAAGCGAACTGGGTTTTGCGCCGGGCACCATCAGCCCTACCGTGGCGCATTACAATGAACATGCCGCACGCGGCAAAGACCCGGTATGGCACAAGGCGGCGAAATGGGTGCAGCCATTGGCCGAGCCGCCCTTCGCGGCCCTCGCCTTCACGCCGTCGGAAAGCATGTTCTCCTACTTTACCCTGGGCGGACTGGAAACGCTTCCCACTGGCGAGGTGCTGGACCTGGCCGGCGCGCCGATCCCCGGCCTCTATGCCGCGGGGCGCACCACCGCCGGCCTGCCGCGCTGGGGCGCCGGCTATAGCTCCGGCCTGAGTCTGGCCGATAGCAGTTTTTTCGGCCGCCTGGCCGGCAGACGCGTGGCGGCGCGCGGTTAGGAAAGATCGGCGAATGGAAAAACTCATCTATGCCCTCTGGCGGCCGGAAGACTGCGCTGCCGAGGCTTTCAACGCGGCGCTTCTGCGCAGCGTCGCAGCCACCCTGCGGCCGCTGGCGCGGCATTTGCGCCTCAATCTGCGCGATGCGGATGTCGCGGGCGGCACCAGCCCATGCTTTTCCGTTATGGCGCCCTCGCCTGACGCCGTGGCGCAGCTCTGGGTGGATACCGCTTTCGCCCCCCGCATTGTTGGCATCGACGCCGCGTTGGCGGCCGTGAGCCGCCGTGTGCAATCCTGGCTGGTCAGCGAATCCACCCCCATGCCCAACACGCGGCACCCGGCCGAACCCGGCGCGCGCACCGCTGGCTTCTCGCAGATCGCGATTCTGCTGGCCAACCCGGCGATGACGCATGAAGACTGGCGGGCCACCTGGCAGAATTTGCACACTGAGCCGGCCATCGATCTGCAATCGACGTTTGAATATGTCCAGAATCTCGTGGTCCGGCCGGTGCTGCCTGGACCTGCGGCGGTGTGGTCGATTGTCGAGGAATGTTTCCCGCCCGCCGCCCTGACCGACCGGACCGTCTATTTCAACTGCTCCGGCGACGCCGCCGCAACCGATGCGAACGAGGCGGCGATGCTGCGTAGCGTCGCGCGGTTCATTGGTGAGAACCAGTGCGAGGTGTTCCCAACCAGCCAGTACGACATGTTCTGAATTCCCGCCGCTCTGCCGGATGAAGGCGGGCGGAGGGCCTGCGAATTACTCCTCGGACTCCGAGCTTGCGTCCTCGCCGTTGGTCTCGCCGTCAACCCCGTTATTGGTCGTGATGCGCGCGATCGAACTCTGATATTTGACGTTATGAATGGCGATGGAAGTTTCCACATGCTTCACGCCGGGCAGATAGCGGATGCGGGTATTGATGAGGTCGTCGACCTGTTCAAGGGTCGTAAACAACCCCATCGCCATCAGGTTATAGCGCCCCAATAGCACCACGACGCAGCCGATCTCCGGCATTGCGGCCAGGACATTGGCCAACTCCGGCACGCAGCTTTGGTCGGCATAAATCCCCATCATCACCAGATTCGGCGAACCGGCGAACTTGAAACTCCGCACCGCGGTGAACTGGATCAAGCCCCGGCGCTGCAGCCGCTTGACGCGCGTGCGGATCGTACCCTCCGTGACATCCAGCTCCAGCGCGATCTGCCTGTTGGAGGCGCGGCCGTCCCGGCTGAACGCCTCGATGATTTTGTGGTCAAGCTCGTCGAGGGAGATAGCGATCATAGCGGCGCGATATGAAATTCAAATTTCTTGATTTCCGCGGCAATCCCGGCGCTGAGTTCGTCGATCCCTTTGATCGGGCTGACATGCTCGTTAAGGAACACGCGCGCTTCATCGAAATCATGCAGGACCACCAGCATTTCGATATCATAACGCCCATGCATGATGTTGACGCTGAACACTTCCGGCAAGGCCGCCAGGTCCCGCGCCACGTCGCTGGCCGGCCGGTCCTTGACCCGGACGCCGATCGCGATGAGGATTTGGTACCCATGCGCCGCGAAATCGGTGACCGCGACGACCTTCATCACCCGTTGCTCTTCCATCTTGTTCAGACGTGAAGACACCGTGGCGGGCGTCACCGAGAGTTTGGCGGCGAGTTCCTGGTTGGTCGCACGGCCATTGGCCGTGAGGATTTCGATGATGCCCTTGTCCACCGGATCGTATGTAGCCGCGGCGGCGTGCCTGCCTTTCCGGAGTTTCATCTCAAACCATTATCCTGACGCAAACCCAAAAGCCCTTCCGTCATCGCCGCAATCCGACTTCTCATTCAAAACAGTCCGGCCGGACACGCCGCAGCCTAAATAATGAGCGTACCCGATTAATCCGGGCGGGTCCAGCCCTGGTTCATGGGATTTACGTGCAAAATTTTTCTACTTTCTACGAATATCACGGTCCGCCGGGTGGCAGGCCGCTACCCTCACCTAAACCTCTCGCCGGTGAGGCAGCAGAAAATAGGTCAGCGCCGGCAGCAGGACGAGCGCGCCGAGCATGTTCCAAAGGAACATGAAGGCGAGCAAAATGCCCATATCGGCCTGAAATTTGATCGGCGCGAAAATCCAGGTTGCGACCCCGGTCGCCAGGGTAAAGCCGGTCAGCAGCACCACCTTGCCGGTGAATTTCAGCGTGCGGTAGTAGGCCTCCGAAAGCGTTGCCCCATCCGCCAGTTGCTTGAGCACGATGCTCAGCACGTAGAGCGCGTAATCCACGCCGATGCCGACGCCGAGCGCGATCACCGGCAAGGTCGCGACCTTGATGCCGATGCCGAGCATGACCATCAGCGCCTGGCACAGGATCGACGTTATGATGAGCGGAATGACCGTACACAGCACCGCCCGCCAACTGCGGAAGGTGATGAAGCAAAACACGATCACGGATGCGTACACGAGCAGCAGGATCTGCCGGTTCGCCTGCTGGATCACGATATTGGTCGCCGCCGCGATCCCGGCATTGCCGCCGGCCAGCTCGATCTTGAAATAGGGGCCCTGATTTTGCGGCTTCGCGGCAAATGCCTGAACCTCATCCACAACCGCCATGAGCGTCGCCGCCTTATGATCGGCCAAGGACACATAGATGGGCGCGAAGGAACAGTCCGGGTTATGCAGATCCGCCGGCACGGATGAGCCGCCATAGGAATCAATGACGATCTGGTTCGGGATCACCGCATACCATTTTGGCGAATCCTCGGTCATCAACATATTCAGCATTTTGTTGAACGACCCCAAGGATCTGGTAGACAATACCTGCGGCATCTGGGCGAGTTCCCACTCGAGATTCTCCATCGCCTCGAGATTCTTGATGTCACTGCAATGACCAGGCGCGGAATTCACCAGAACCACCAGCTTGTCGCTGCCGATCCCATAATGGCTTACAATATATGCGTTGTCCTGATTATATTGGGAACTCTGCCGTAGCTCCGGCGCGCCGGGGCTGAGATCGCCAACCTGGACATTGCGGCCGACATACCACCCGCCGGCAGCGAGACACATTGAAACGGCAATGACCGCGGCGGCGTAATTGCGTTGCGTCACAAGATCGAGCGTACTCCACAGATAATGATATTCCCGCCCGCCGCCGCCGGGCGCGTCTTCGTTCAAGCTTCGTAACGCCGCTGTCTTGCTGACCCCGGTATAGCTCAACAGCATCGGCAACATGATGAGATTCGTAAAGATCAGAATGGCGACGCCAATGCTGGCGATCAGCGCCAGATCGTGGATCGCCTGGATGCGGATCGTCATCAACACGGCGAAGCTGACGGCATCGCACGTCAGCGCCGCGAAACCGGCCAGAAACAGCCGGCGGAATGTATAGCGGGCTGCAATGAAGGGATGCAGGCCGCGCCCGATATCCTGCATCACGCCGTTCATCTTCTGCGCGCCATGGCTCATGCCGATCGCAAAAATCAGGAATGGCACGAGCACCGAATAGGGATTCAAATCTTCCCCGATAAAGGTGAGAATTCCAATCTGCCAGGTGACGGCCGTGAGAGATGCCGTAACAACCAGCAGCGTGCTGCGGATGCAGCGCGTGTACCAGTATAATATCCCAATGGCGATCGCCACCGAGACCGCAAAAAATCCGAGAATACGGTTAATGCCGTTAATCAGATCGCCGACCACCATGGCAAAACCGATAATGTGCAAGGTGACGCCTTGCCCGGCATATTTTGCCCGGATCTGGTTCAGCCGCCGCGCCAGATCGCCGTAATCGAGCGGTTTACCCGTCAGGTTACTTTGTTCCATTAACGGAACATAGATCAAACTTGATTGGAAATTATCGGCGACAACGCTGCCGACAATGCCAGCCTGTTGAATGTTTTGCCGAACGACGGACAATGCCTGCGGGCTGCCGTCATAGGTCGAATCGATCACCGGGCCGCCGGATATCCCGTCGGGCGTCACCGCCAGCCAGCGGGTGGCGGGCGTCCAGAGCGAGGTCATATAAGGCCGGTCGACGCCCGGCAGCAAAAACACCTCATCGTTGATATGCTGCAAGACCGCGAGGTAATGTGGATCGATGATGGTGCCCTGGTTGGCTTCGACATCGATGCTGATCGCGTTGCCCTGCGACTGCAGGTCGGTATAATGTTTGAAGTAATTGACGACAAACTGCTGATGCAGGGGCAGCATCTTGTTATAACTGGCGCTGATCCGGACGCTTAAAGCCGAAAACCCGAAGAACAAAGTCGCCGCCAGGCACAGCAGCAGAATGAGCGGGCGGTTATTGAACAACAGCCGCTCGACGATCGTACCGGATTGCCGGTCGAAATCGGAGAGGGTCATAAGGTTCATCGCTTCTGAGTCTCTGGGCGCGTCCAAAAAATGTCTCCGGTCTAATTGGTCTGCGCAAAATCGTCCGCGGCAAGGCTAACCACGCCACCCGAACCGGTCACCGCAACGCCGCCATCTGGCATTTGCACGAGATCGGTAATCGCCATCGGCACGCTTACCGTTAACGGCTTAAATGTCCGGCCGTTATCATGGCTGATATATAACAGCCCCGACTCACTGCCCAGCAGCACGGCGCCGGATCTCAGCGACAATCCCGCCAAGATATTCGTTGCTGAACTGATCACGGCATTCTGCCAGTCCTTGCCCTGATCATGGCTGAGAAAGACCGCGCCGGCCACGCCGTATACCAGGACGCTGCCGTCCTTCGTGCCGAGGACCCCGAACAGCGTCGTGCCGCTCGGCGCGGTGACGGCGGCAAAACTGGCCCCGCCATCGGTCGAGCGAAATACCGGGCCGGTCTCCGCCGCAATATAAATATCCTGGCCGATCGTGGCGATACCGTACAGATTATGGCTGAACCGGTCATCGATATCGAGGCTCATATCCTGCCAGGTTTTGCCGCCATCCGTGCTACGATCCGCCATCCGGTAGGCGCCGACGACGACAACATTGGATGGGCTGAGCGCATCGACCGCCAGAAACGGCTTATCGGGCCCCGTATCGAGAAATAAGGAAGCACGATGCAATGCGAGCGGCACTGTAACCAGGGTACTATTCTGCGCCGTTGCGGCCTGGGCGGCTGACATTGCAAGCTGGTTCACCTGATTCCCGTCGAGTTGCTTCCGCCAGGTCTTGCCGCCATCTTCGGTCTGCAGGACGACACCAAAATGTCCCACCGCCCAGCCATTTTGCGCATCGGCGAAGGCGACAGCGTTCAGCAGCACATCGGTGGGGACGAGCGCCTGCTGCCAACTCATCCCTTGATCGTCCGAATAAATAATCACGCCATGTTCGCCCACCGCGACCAGCCGGGAGCCTGCCAGGGCAACACCATTTAAAAATACATGGCTGGGCGCCTTCACCGGAATTGCCGGCTGGTTCAGATCGATCTGATCAGTCTGCGCCCATAGCGGCTTTACCGCACTCAGCGAGAGAATGACGGCAAGAGCCAGCCCGACAGCCATTCGCGAAAAGGAAAAACTGCTTTGTTTCATTGCCTTCCTATCGCCGTGAGAAGTCTTAAAAGGCATAAGGGGGACGATGCAGTACCGCATCGTCCCCAGTAAGCATCATCCGCCAACGTCTAGAACTGCGCCTGCGCCGCCATGGTTTGCGGGTTGAACAACTGGGCTTGCGGGACGCCGATAAGTATATCCGAGTTATACGGCGCCTCGTTCCATTGCCCGTCCAACGTTGCATAGCGGTTCGCCTGCAAATCGTACAGCGCAACGGTCTGCGGCACCACGCCGCAGGGATAGTCCGGCCGGTTTTCAAGGATCAGTTGCGGATGACGCCAAAAATTATTCTGCGCGTCATAGGTGTCGCCCATGCATGCAACCCAGCTATCCTCATCAAGATAATAGCGGCGGCGCGCGATCACGTTGCGCGATCCCGGCGCCACCGTTCCTTCAACGACGTGGACGCGGTGCAATTCCCAACGAGTCAGATCAGGATTGAGGAAATGCCTTTGGTGCCCCTCCGCCGCGGTCGCCAGGATCAGCTTGTTATTGTTGTACGGAACGTACATTTCCTTTTTGCCGAGATACTTCCAGTCATACCGATCTATGGCGCCGGCGAACACGCCGTATTCGTCCTGATTGGCGTAATCGTTCAGAGCTGGCGCCGGGGTGTCGTATAGCAGGTTGGGGTCTTCGCGCACCCGGCCCTGGCCTGGCAGATACTGCCAGATACGTTCTGGATTGTCGTACGTATTGGTTGGATACTTGTACACCAGCTCCTGACCAACCAGGGAGGATGGCGCCAGATTCTTGAAGAAACCAAGCTGATAGATCCCGTCGAAATCCGCCAACGAGGCGTCCTGACGGTAATAGGAATACCAGGTATATTCCCGCTCGGCCACGCCAAGGGTCAACGCGCCGGTTTCATCGACGGTGTATTGCCCAAAGCTGCGCGTCCAGCCTTCGCCTTCAAACAACACGGCATGGTTCAACATCGCCTGCGCGCCCGCGATCGCCGGGTCGGCATCCAGGATCGGGAACGGAATGGCGCCATAAGCGCCAACGAAGCCGTAGCGATACCCCGCCGGCGCCGGGCCCGCGGTCGCGACATTCTTGATCGCATTGTCATACACATATTGCGGTGCCGAAAAGGTCCGGTGCGTCGGATACACATCGATGCGGAAGCCCCATTTTTGCATCATCAGCATGGTGCCCTCGGCCAGGCGGTCCTTGTACTGGTCCATATTGCTGGCATCGATGCTCAGCACCTTGGCGTCGCTGGCATAGAAGTCCGGCATCAGCGTGCCGGGGGTCCAGCCGGCCGGAATTTCCGTCAGCCCGCCGGTCCAGGCCGGGATGCTGCCATCCGCATTGCCTGCGCGCGTCCCGCCAAACGGCGTCAGAGTCGTCGTCAACAGGCTGGCATCGGGAGTTGCCCTGGCCGGGCGGGCTTTGCCCAAAACTGCCGCGAGCGCCATGCTGGACGCCCCCAGCAGCCCAAATTTACGTCGGTTCATTATTTTCATTCCCTCTTCCAAAGCTTATTCTTAGAACGTGTGCTGGACGCTGAACTCCACAAAGCCGCGATCCGCATCCGGGTTGAGTGTTGGATCGGCTTTACCAAAATAATCCTGATAGGTCAGGTTGGCGATCCAGGTCGCGCGGTAGATCGCGGCAACACCGATGTTTACATAGCCGGTGCCGTGATTCATGGTCGAATCAACCTGTGAACGGCCCAAGCAGTTGTATTTCAGGCCAATCGGGAACGACAGGTTGAGGCTTGGCAGGAGATTGTCATAGGTTGGCGAGATCGTGAACTGGAAGGCGGCGGCGGTGTTGTCGCGTCCCGCTTCCAGCGTATCCTTGTTTTTATCCACGGACAGTACGTGATTCAACGCGAATTCACCGCTGAACGTGACCCCGCCCGGATCAAGCGGAATACCGGGCGAGACATAGGTGGTCGAAACTTGCGCCGCGAACGTGCTGCCCACCGGGTACAAGGCGCCCGCATTGGCGCTGCCCCGCCCGACGGCCACGAACGGCGCAGCCACGGAGACCAGCGGCATGTTGCGCCGGCCGGATATTTCGCCGGCGAGATTGACGCCGCTATTTAGTACGGTGGAGAACGACCCGCCAAAAATCTGGATGTCACGCGGATAGACGACCCAATATTTGCTCGGGAGCGGCGTCTGAGGGCCAAACGGGAATTGGAACGGCCCGCCGAGATAGACGCCTTCGGGCGCCTTCGCATCGTAGCGCAGCGCGTACAGGCCGAGATCGTATGCGCCGATCGTGCCCTGCACGGCCCCGCCGAACTGGCCGTTATTGATGGGCGGGCGCAGATCCTTGGTACGGCCGAAATACGCGCCACCAAAATACGGCGGCACCGGCGGCGCCACGATCAGGCGCTGACCGCCTTTATCGAGAATATCCGTGGTGCTGAAATACGAACCAACGCCCTCCAGCAAATCCGGCTTCCACTCGAATTGGTAATAGGCCTGGAAACTAATGGCGGCATTTGGCGAGTAGGTAACCACAACCTGACCAACCGGCGCCAGGATCTGCTGAAGCTGGGCGTTCGGCAGGTTCAGCGCCTTGATGACGTCGATCGGCGCCTGGCCGGCGGCAATGCCGTTGCTCCCGAAATAAAGACTTTGGCCCCACTGCAAGGTCTGCCGCCCCACCTTAACCGTGAGGGATTGCTGCCCGCCCTGCCCAAAATATTGCGTGCCATAGACATAGGCGTCGAGCAGTTCGGCGTTCTGGCCGTTGACGTTGCGCGTGGCGCTCGTGAAATGACGGCTATCGGCGGTCGCCGGATTATAGGTCGTCTCCGAGGAGTTCTGAGTCCGCCCCAAATAGGGCGTGTCGAGATAAAACTCGCCGCTGACATGCGCGCCGTAATCGCCATATTTCAGGTCGAGCACCGGCAATATGTCAAAGGTGTTGTCCACCAGCCCATGTTGAAAATTTAGATCGCCGTCATTCGCATTGACGTCGCTCGTCAAAGCGTGGGATGGGCTGTTGACCCGAAAAATGTTCGAGTATTCGACCGTCGTATCGAGATTGATTTCAAGATCGTTACCGCTGACGTTCCCGGAATACACGCTGTAGGCCTTGGCGGCCGGCGCGCCGGCCAAAACCAGACCCGCAGCCATCCCCAACGCCGCCGGCCAGCGCAGCGCCGAAAACAGCGAGCTCGCGCCGTACAGACGCTGCCGCAACGAACCATTCACCCCAAAATTCTCAGCCATTTTCCCCCTCCTCGTTTGGATTGCTCTTATATTATCGGCGCATCGGAAAATTCTTGGACCTGATTTTTCTAGGGGCTTTAGGAGCGGTTGTCAACGCAGTTGAGCATATTTATGGCGCTGTAGGCGTGATATTCGTATTTTTTATTATATTTTTCTGCAGCAAACTCGTTTCGGCCGGCTTGTTTGTTACAGAAAGCGCGGGGATCGCAGGCGTCTTGCAATGCCGATCTGCGCAGCGGCCCACCCGGTTCGCCCTAAGCCGCAGTGTAGACGGCCGCTTTGCGCTGAAATCCGTGCCGGCGGGCGATACGCCACGGCTGCAACGCCGCCGCGCGCTTTTGCACGCACGGAACACAATTACAGACGAAAAGTCAATAATATCTAGGCAATTGGACCTTTTCTAGACAACTTAATCATATTATGCGTAGAACTACTCACTGACAGTATGCGTAGAAATCCCTAATTATAGTACGAAAACACAATGAATAAGGTCGGGGAACTGATCGGGCGTGACCCCGCCGTCCGCGGCCTGGTCAAAGCTCACCCAGCAAATCCTCCTGGCAACCGGCCATAAAGCCGGGAACAATCACTTAATAAAACGCATAGCAAATCCTTTCATAAAGTATTTTATCACTATGCGTGGAAATTATCGTCATTGACAGCGCATCTGTTAAACATTATGGGTGATTGGCGTTTTCGAAGATGAACAAGCCGCGCGCTAAGCGGTATGGGAGCGGACATGGCGGTTGCATCATTGGGTTATGTCGTGGCCGAAGCCCGTGACCTTTCGGCCTGGACCGCGTTCGCAACGGATGTTCTGGGTCTGATGGTAGCGCCCGCGCCGCGCGAAGACGTGTTGTTGCTGCGTCTCGACGACCGGCCGTTCCGCCTTTGGGTCCAAAAAGGCGAGCGCGACGCCTTCGTCATGCCGGGCTGGGAATTCGCCTCGGAGGCTGCCCTGGACGAAGCGCTCGAGCGGCTCCGGCAAGCCGGCCGGCCGGTTGACATGGCGGATATATCCCTCACCCGCGCCCGCGCGGTCGCCAAACTTGCCCACTCCTCCGATCCGGAGGGCCACCCGTTCGAGCTGTTCCACGGCCGGTTCATGGATTATGTCCCCTTCGCCTCGCCGGCCGGCGTGTCCGGCTTTATCACCGGGCCGAACGGCGAAATGGGGCTTGGGCATGTCGTGCTGACCGCGCCGAATTTCAGCGCGACCTACGATTTTTATAAAACCGTCCTCGGCTTTGGCGACACCGATTTCGGGCGCTTCTATCTGCAAGGCGGCGGCCCGGAGGATGCCGGGGTCGGCTTCGCATTCTTGCACGCGCGCAACCGCCGGCACCACAGCATCGCCCTCGGCGAATTGCCCGAGAGCCCGAACGGTGCCGTGCATATCATGCTGGAGGCGGCCAGCATCGACGACGTCGGCCGCGCCTACGACCGGGCGAAGCAGCATGGCGCGCATATCTCGGCCACGCTCGGCAAGCATGTGAACGACAAGATGATCTCGTTCTACGTCCGCACGCCGAGCGGGTTCGACATCGAATATGGCTGCCAGGGCATGCAGATCGACCCCGCGACGTGGGTGCCGACCACCAGCATGGTGGTGAGCGACTGGGGCCATGTCTGGACCCATCATACCGGGTGAATGCGCCGTACGCGGCTCTAAAGGTAAAGGGAGGCACTTGGCCGGAACGCCATGGATTTGAATTACACCAAGGCCCAGCAAGAGTTCCGGCAGCAGGCCCGGGCCTGGCTGGCGGCGCATGTGCCGGCGGCTAAACTGCCGCATTTCGATGCCAGCCGCGCGGGCTTCGAGGCGCACCGGGCCTGGGAACGCACCTTG
>Ga0116227_10013709_pt1 | contig 12630 bp, 12 predicted proteins | sample S1TSphgellanicum_FD_89693 | JGI IMG/M metagenome (GOLD analysis project Ga0116227, IMG submission 89693) | Host-associated microbial communities from peat moss isolated from Minnesota, USA - S1T2_Fb - Sphagnum magellanicum MG | ecosystem: Host-associated > Plants > Peat moss > Unclassified... | reverse complement strand
GCGAGCGACTTCGTGCGACACGGCCTGCTCGTCTTCGCCGCCTCGATGTTCATCAATGTTCTGGGCTACGCGTTCCATTTCGCGATCAGCCGCCGGATCGGGGTCGAGCAGTACGGCGTGCTCTCCGCCCTCAACGCGGCCTTCATGATCAGCAGCATGCTCGGTGCGATCGGCGGCACGGTGGTCGTCAAGTACGCCGCGGAATTCCGGGCGACCGACAGCCGCGAGCATCTCGCCGCGCTCGTCCAAAAACTGACGGTGTACGGCAGCGCGGCTGCGGCGGCCGTGATGGTGTTGCTGGTCGCCGCATCGCCGCTGATCGCGGCCTATCTGAAGATTGCGAACGTGCCCGCCGTCGCGTTGACGATGGTCGTCATCGGCTTTAGCGTCGCGACGCCGTGCTTGCGCGGCGTGATGACGGGGACCGAAGATTTCACCCGCTATTCGGTCTCGATCGTCATCGAGTCGTCGATCAAAGCGGTTGCCGGCATTGGTCTCGTGTACGCGGGGTTCGGCGTCGACGGCGCGTTCGCGGGTTGGGCCTTTGGCAGCTTCGTCGCGCTCGTTTACACGGCGATCGTGCTCGGGCGACGTTTTCGCCGGGTTCCGGGCGCCGCGCTCTACATCGATTTCCGCCGCTTGTGGCGCACGACGGGAAACGTCGCACTCGCAACGGTCTTGCTGTCGCTGATCGGCTATGCCGACGTTTTGGTCGTGAAGCATTTTGCCGACCCGACGACGGCGGGACTCTACGGGGCGCTCTCGCTCTCGGGGAAGATCCTGCTCTTCCTCGTGGGCTTCATTCCGACGATTCTCTTACCGAAGGCGACGCGGCAGGCGATCGGCGGGTCGTCGCCCATCAAGGTGTTCTTGCAGGCTCTCGCTCTGAGCGCTGCGATGTCGGGCGCGGGACTGGCCTTCTACTATTTTTTCCCGGCCCTCGTCGTGACGTCGCTCGCCGGGGCATCGTTCGCTCCCGCCGCGCCGTACGTGTTCGCCTACGCATTTGCGACCGTGCTCCTCGCGGGACTCAACATCGTCGTGATGTACAAGATCGGCATTCACCGCTTCGATTTCATCGCTCCGCTCGCATTCTGCGCGGTCGGCGAAGTCGTCGGAATCTCCCTGCATCACCGTTCGCTCTCCGACGTGATCGCCGTGCTGATCGCCGGTAACGGGCTCGCGCTCGTCTGCGCGGCTTACAAGGTGACCGCGCCGCTCCAGTCGCGCGCCGCCGTTCCGGTGCCGCCCTCCGCCGCCTCCGACGCCGCATAGCCGCGGGCGATGCGCACGGCGTGCGCCGCCGCGATGATCTCGGCGGTTTCGGGCGATTCGAGTGCGGCAAGGATCTTCTGGGCGGCCTGTCCGTCGCCGAAGAGCGGCGGATGGTCGGCCGGCGCCTCCGGCGGCGCCTGGAGCGCGGCCGCGATCGCCTCCGTCGAAGCGCCGACCAATCGATTCCAGCCGGCGTCGACCGTGTTGGTCCACTCGGTCGTATCGCGCAGCGTCACGCACGGTACGGCCGCGAAGTACGCTTCCCGTTGCACGCCGCCCGAATCGGTGAAGATGGTTCGCGCCGCACACTCGAGGGCCACCATCTCCAGGTAGCCGAGCGGCTGTACGGCCGTCACCGTTGCCGGGAGTGCGATCTCGAACTCGCGCAGTCGCGCCGCGGTGCGCGGGTGGACCGGGAAAATGATGCGGCGCGTCGCGCGGGCGAGCCCGGCTACGATCGCGTCGAGGCGGTCGCGGTCGTCGGTGTTTTCGGCGCGGTGAAGCGTCACGAGATCGAAGGGTTCCGCCGCGAGGGCCCGCAGCTCGCTTGAAAGCGAGCGCGGTGCGAACTCCCGGGCGCCCAGGAAAACGTCGAGCATGACGTCGCCGCACACCGTGACCCCCCGGACGATGCCTTCGCTCGCAAGACGCGTCCTCGCCGCGTCGTCGGTGACGAGCTGGATGTCGGCGATGTGATCGGCGATCACGCGGTTGATCTCTTCGGGCATCGTCCGGTCGTAGGAACGCATCCCCGCCTCGATGTGAACGAGCGGGAGCAGCAACTGCTTCGCGACGATGGCGCCGGCGAGCGTGCTGTTCGTATCGCCGCGCACGATGACGACGTCCGGCGCCGCGGCGGCGATCGCATCGCTGAGGCCCCGAATCATTTCGGCGACTTGGGCACTCGGGCCGAGGGAGCCGACCCCGAGGTTGACGTCCGGCTTGGGAATCGCAAGGTCGGCGAAAAATTTTTCCGACATGCGATCGTCGTAATGCTGTCCCGTGTGCACGAGTGTTTCGTGATGGCGCGCACGGAGAATTCGGGACAGGACGGCGACCTGGACGAATTCGGGTCGAGCGCCCACGATTGAGACGATTTTCACTTTTTCTCATTTTCGGTTAAGGAATAGCCGGGTCCGTCATAAATCGAATGTCATGGGCGAAATTCCGTGCTACCTTCGCATCGGACCCCTTCACTCGCGAACATCGCCGCTTTGCCGATGTGTAAAGAAGGCCAGGAGGGCCGCTGCACATATGATCGAGGTTCCTCTTAACGTTCCCCTCGTCGCGCCGTTCGTCGGCGATGAGGAGATCGCGGCCGTCACCGCCGTCCTGCGGTCCGGCCAGCTTGCCTCGGGCCCGCAGACGGTTGCTTTCGAGGCGGAGTTCGCGATCGTGAGCGGAACCGCGTATGCCGTCGCCGTCAATTCTGGGACGGCCGCCAATCACGCCGGGCTCGAGGCGCTCGGCGTCGGCGATGGCGACGAGGTCGTGACGACGCCGTTCACCTTTGCAGCCACGGCGACGCCGATCCTCATGCAGCGAGCGGTGCCGCGTTTCGTCGACATCGATCCGCGCACGTTCAACCTCGATCCCGCGGCCGCCCTCGCGGCCGCGACCTCCAAGACGAAGGCCGCGGTCGTGGTCGACCTCTTCGGATTGCCCGTCGACCCCGCCGGCGTCCCGGCCATGCGCGAGCGCAACATTCGGCTGTTCGAGGACGCGTGCCAGGCGATCGGCGCGCGGCGCGACGGGCGCATCGCGGGTTCGATCGGCGAAGCGGCGTCGTTTTCGTTTTATGCGACGAAGAACTTGATGACGGGCGAAGGCGGCATGCTGTCGACGGACGACGGCGCGATCGTCGCCTCGGCGCGCCGTTTCCGGCAGCACGGCATGGGCGCGCAATACGAATATCTTTCGCTCGGTTACAACTATCGCATGACCGATATTGCGGCTGCCATCGGACGGGTCCAGCTCGGACGGCTCGCCGAAATTTCGCGGGCGCGCCGCGCGAACGCCGCTTTCTACGATGCCGAACTCGCGAATATCCCGGGCCTCGTGACGCCGTACGTTCCTCCCGGAGCGACGCACGCGTACCATCAATACTCCATTTTGATCGACGACACGCTGACCGCGAACGGCGCCGGCCGCGACGCGGTGCGCGCGTTCTTGAGCAAACGGGAAATCGGGAGCGGAATCTACTATCCGACGCCGCTCCACCTCCACCCGCTCTTCGCCCGCTACGGCTACGGTCCCGGAGACTTTCCCGTTTCCGAGCGGGTCGCAAAGCAAATCGTGGCCCTGCCGATCCATCCGTTCTTACGCTCGGAGCAACTCGCGCACGTGGTGCGCGCGCTTCGCGCCGCCGTCGGCGTTTCGGAGGTTTAACGTGTCGTCGCCCGTACGAGTCGGAGTCGTTGGATTCGGGTCGATCGGGCGCCACCATGCCCGGAACCTCAAAGCGATGGACGGCGCCGAACTGGTCGGCGTCGCAGATTCCTCGGCGCTTGCGCTCGCCCAGGCCGACGCGCTCGGTTACCCGACCTTCGCATCCACGACCGCACTCCTCGACGCCGGCATCGAAGCGGCGATCATCTCGGTGCCCACGAGCCTTCACGAGGAGGTCGCCGAGGAGTTCATCGACCGCGGCTGCGCGCTGCTCATCGAGAAGCCGCTCGCCCATAACATGGTCGCGGCGAAGCGGCTGATCGCCCGATGTCAACGCGCGGGCATTCCGCTCATGGTCGGTTACATCGAGCGGTACAATCCGGCGATGGAACTCGTGCGCGAGTTCGTCGCGGGCGGCAATCTCGGCCGCCTCATCAGTATGAACGCCCGCCGCGTCGGCGTGCTGCCGCCCCGCATTCGCGACGCGAGCGTGCTGATCGACATCGGCGTCCACGACATCGATATGGTCGCGTTCATTACCGGCGCGCGGCTCAATCTGCTGGCAGCCCAGGGCGGTATGGCCGTGCTCGATGACCGGCTCGATTTCGCGACGATGCTGCTCGACGCCGCAGGTTGCGTCGTCTCCATCGAAGCGAACTGGATCACGCCCGTCAAATTGCGCGAGCTTTCGATTACGGGAACGCGCGGGTACTGCCGGGTGGACTATATCACGCAGGAAGCGTGGTTCGCGCCGGGTCGCCAATTCGAACCGACCGGTGACTACGAAGAACTCGTGCGCCAGTACAAAGAGGGCACGTTGATTTCGCTGCCGGTGCAGAAGCGCGAACCGCTCGCCCGCGAACTCGAAGTCTTCGTCAACGGCGTGCGCGGCGCACCGTTGCCGAATCCCGGCATCGCGCTCGCCTCGCTGCGCATCGCCGAAGAGGCGACCGAAGTGATCAACCGGGCTCAGGCGCCCTTTACGGTCGAAGGCCGCGTTTGACGGTTTCCGCGACGGCGTTCGTCCATCCGACGGCGCTCGTCGAAGACGGTGTCTCGCTCGGCGAGGGCACCCGGATTTGGCATCACGCCCAGATCCGAACGCGCGCGCGCATCGGTGCCCGCTGCATCGTCGGCAAAGGCGCGTTCGTCGATTTCGATGTGGTGATCGGCGACGATTCGAAATTACAGAATTACGCCTGCGTCTACCATGGCGTGACGCTTGGGCGCGGCGTCTTTGTCGGCCCGCACGCCGTGTTCACGAACGACCGGCGGCCACGCGCGACGGATCCGAATTTCGCGCCGCTTGGCGACGGTGATTGGGAAGTCGGTGAAACGACCGTCGAAGATGGCGCCGCGATCGGCGCGAACGCGACGATTCTGCCCGGCCTCCACATCGGCCGCTGGTCGATGGTCGGCGCGGGGTCGGTCGTCACGAAGGACGTCGCGGCCTTTGCGCTCGTGGTGGGTTCGCCGGCGCGGCGGCTCGCCTGGGTCTGCGCGTGCGGCGACCGGCTCGCCGACGACGCGCGGACGTGCCTCCGATGCGGCGCCCTGCCCGAAGGCCACCCGCTTCTTGGGGCGCCCCTGATTTAGAAGCGGCGGACGTTCGCGAGGGCGGCGGTGCGGAAGGCTTCTTCGACTTTTTCGATCGTTTCGGCGCGGGCGAAATAGGCGATCACGGAGCGGCCGCGTTCGAGGGCCTCGACGTAATTGTCGATTTCCGTGTCGGGAATCTCGAGATCGCCGAGACGGTCGCTCAGCGATTCGTTGCGGAAGAAACCGGTGGCGCCGTGTGAGTCGTTGAGCCCGGGGACGCCCGTGCCGCCGCTTCCCGTGAGGAGTTCGGAGCCCACGATGCCGCGGGCCATGCTCTCGCTCGAAGCGTCGGGTCCGATCACTTGCAAGGGGTCGAGCGGGACGCCCGCGGCAACGAGAGCGGCTTTGAGCGCGCTGATGTCGCCGTTTGGCGAAAGCCCGGTGACCACGAGTGACATGAACCCTCCCAAAAGCGAGCTGCTGCGAATCGTTTCCGTTCGCGTTCGGGTCCGGGCGCCCTCGCGCGCGGACCCGGCAATGCGTTAAACCGGGCGATTGACCGGAGGAACCGCGCCCGGCGCTTGCGCGCGGTTGCCGATGAACGTGCGAAACGACGTTTCGCGAACGAGCGCTAAGAGTGCCGCACCGAGAGCGATCAACACCATGATTGCGGTGACCGCCCAGCCGACCAGCGGCAGCGTCTGCGCGGCGGTGATGACGACGAGTCCCGCGACGAGTGCCCCGAGCGGTGACGGCGTCGTATGTGGCCGAAGCAGTTCGACGACACGGCGCCCGATGACGAGCGCGACCGCCGCCCAGCCGATCCAAAGGCAGGCGAAGAGGGTCGCGAATTCGAGGACGATCAGCGGGATGCCGATGACCGTCACAAAGAGCAAGATGGCCAGCGGCAAGGCCGCCGCAACCGCGATCGCACCGGCAGCGGCCGAAAGACCGGGATGTTTTTCCACGCGGTCGAGCCCGACGCGCACGCGCATCGGGAAAAGCAAGAACGCGAAGACGACCACCACGTCCCACGCCAGCTTCTTGAAGAACTTCCGATTCTGCGCCGAAAAGTCGTCGTCGAGCGTGCCGATCCAGGGCACGACCGGCACGACGGACGCTGCGTCGAACGCCTCGGTCACGCGCCCGTCGATCTCGCAGCCGTCGCTCGCATCGAAGGAGCCAAAGAATTTGCGGACGTTTCCTTCGATGTGGCCGCCGTCCTCACAGGTGACGTTACCGAAGAAGATGTCGAGGTCGCCCGCGACGTCGTCGCCGTCACCGATCGTTTCATCGCTGAACCAAACGCTCATGCCGTGATGGAACGCGCGCGCCGAAGCTCCTGAAAGCGAGACGCCGAAGACCGTCAGGAGGGCCAGGATCGCCGCCAAGGCGACGAGTCCGCGCCGCGACGGCCGGGGCGAACGAGCCGTCAACACCGCTCGCTCTCCAAAGCGGCGCGGCGCGCCCGCAGAAACGCGTAGAGCCCGAAGATCGCCGCCGCGGCGACGACGTCGAGGGCGAGCATCGCGCTCATGGCGGTCGTGACGTCGAATGCTTGACGGCCGAAGACGTGGCCGACCGCCCCCGCGACCGTTCCGAATGCCGTCCCGACCCGAACCAGGGACGCGCCGAGCGCCCCGAGCGTCGCGACGGCCGCCGCATGAGCGAAGATGGCGAACGCGCCGATCGTGACCCAGGCGAAGGCCATGTAAGTTCCGAGCACCGCGAGCGCGGGCGAACGGTGCGGGCGCGGCGGCGGCACCGAACGGACGTCGGCCATCACGCGGAATGTGAAATTCGCAGCGGGTTCCAGCGTACGCGGCGTGATGAGCAGCGCGTCGATCACCCGAAATTCTTCGAGCAGCGCCGCGCACCCGGCGCAAGCGGCGATGTGCGCGTCCACACGCGCCCGAGCGCCGGGCCCGAGCGTTCCCTCGACGTAGGCGTCGAGATTCGCCTCAGAAAACGAGCAGCGCATGCGGCACCCCGGACGACGCGCCCTTTTGAACGCGGGCAACGGCCTCGCATTCGCGGTCGAGCATCTTTTGCGCGAGCGCGAGCTTGCCGCGATGGATCAAGGTTTTGACGTTTCCGAGTGAGAGGCCCATGGTTTCGGCGATCGATTGATACTCCATGTTGTCGTAGTAGCGCAGCGAGAGAACGGTACGGGTGCGTTCGGGAAGTTCGGCGAGTGCGGCGCGGACGTCGGCCTCGGCTTCGGCGCGCAGGATGCCGCGGGCGGGGTCCGCGTCCGGCGCGAGATCGGGCAACGTGTTTTCGAGCGTCCGATCTTCACCGAGTTCCTGGGTCCGCGGACGGCGCAGCGATTTGCCGAGATGCGTCCGCACGACGTTTCGTGCGATGTGATAGATCCAGGTCGAGAACCGCCCGAGGTTCGGATTGAACGTCCCGAGGTGGGCGTAGGCGCGGATGAAGGTCTCTTGCGCCAAATCCGCGACGTCGGCCGGGCTCCGGACGCTCGCCCCGATGAAGTTCGTAATGCCTCGTTTGTAGCGGTCGACTAGAACGGCAAAACGCTCGCGTTCGCCCCCGAGTACGAGCCGGACCAACTCTTCGTCGGCCTGCTCTTCGATCGTCATCCTCCTCCGCTTCGTACTTGCCCGCACCCTACCTCGGCGGCCCCGGAAAGTTACGTCGAGGCGCGGAACCTATCGCTCGACACATGGAACTTCGTATCGATTCCGGCCTCGTTGCCGACGCCCGGCGACTGGCCCAGGAAATCGCTCGTCCCATCGCGCGCTTCATCGACGATCATTCGACGGTGGCGGTCGAACGCTCGGTGCTGCGATTGCTCGGCGTGGACGGCGTCGGCGCGGACGAAGCGCCGGTGCCGAATCGCTTTCTCGAGCGCCTGGGCTCGGGCCGGTTGCCGTTCGGGGCCGCCCGATACGTTGGGGCGCTCGTTGCCGAAACCGGGCGGACCCCCGACGACGTCGCGAACGCCCTGGCCGAGGGGACGCTTGTGCCGTCGCTCGCGGACGGCGTGCCCGAAGCCGCGGCGCGGGGGGCGCTTGCGACGTACGTCGGGCGCGCCCTCGCGCGGCTCGATGCGCGGCGGGACGAACGGGCCCGGCTCATTGAAATGTGGCCGCAGGGGCCGCCGCCGTTGCTCTACGTGATCGTGGCGAGCGGCAACATTTACGAGGACCGGACGGCCGCCGTGGCGGCCGCTGAAGCCGGCGCGCGGGTCATCGCGGTCATTCGCTCGACCGGACAGTCGCTGCTGGACTACGTGCCGTTCGGGGCGACGACGGAGGGCTTCGGCGGCACCTACGCCACCCAGGAGAATTTTCGCCTAATGCGCGAGGCGCTCGACGCCGTCTCGGAGCGTCTGGGGCGCTACGTGATGTTGACGAACTACGCAAGCGGGCTCTGCATGCCGGAGATCGCGTCGATGGCCGCACTCGAGCGGCTCGACATGCTGCTCAACGATTCAATGTACGGCATCCTCTTTCGCGACATCAACATGAAGCGCACGTTCGTCGATCAACACTTCTCGCGACTGCTCTGCGCCCGGGCGGGCATCATCATCAACACGGGTGAGGACAATTACCTGACGACCGCCGACGCTGTGGAGCAAGCGCCTGCCGTACTCGCCTCGCAGTTCATCAATGAAGCGTTCGCCCGCGCCGCTGGGATGGCCGATGAGCAGATCGGCCTCGGGGATGCATACGAGATCGATCCGGCCCGTGAAGACGGTTTTCTCTTCGCGGTCGCGCAGGCGCAGCTCGCCCGGCAATGCTTCCCGAACGCGCCGCTCAAGTACATGCCGCCGACCAAACACATGACGGGCGACGTCTTCAAGGGTCATCTCGTCGACGCGATGTTCAACCTCACGTCGGTGATGACGAAGCAGACGATCCATCTCTGCGGCATGATGACCGAAGCGATCCACACGCCGTTCCTCGGCGACCGGGCGCTCTCGCTCGACAACGCGACGTACGTGATGAACACGGCGCGCCACTTCGGCGACGAGATCGAGTTCAAGCGCGACGGCATCGTGGAACGGCGCGCGCAAACGGTGTTGCGCGAGGCACATGCGCTGCTCGAAGCGGTGAGCGAGGCCGGCCTGATGACCGCAATCGAGCGCAAGACCTTCGCCGACGTGAGCCGTTCGCCCGATGGCGGCCGCGGGTTCGAGGGCGTGTTTGCGAAGGATCCGGGTTATTGGAATCCGTTTGCGGATGCGCTGGCGCCGGAAGCCTCGCGGGCGGCGCTCCATGTTTGAGGTGCTGATGACGCGCGCGAGATTCTCATGAGCACGTTCGTCAAGCCGTACGGCGACACGCGCGACGACGGCAAGGTACAACTCTCGTTTACGTTACCGGTCGAGTGGAGTGAAGCGGCCGACGAAGCGGCGCGGCAGCTCGTCGTAACGATGGGCTTCTCCGACGTCGCGGTTGCGGAAGGGCGACGGATCGCCACCGGTTTTTCGTTCTTTGTTGTGTATGCAAGCACGCCGGCGTCGGTCGATCTCGACGGCATCGCAACGTCGGCGAACAAGGCGCGGACGATGTCCCTCGACGAGATCGACGCGTTCGTGCGCGAGCGCGTCGGGCGCAAGATTCGCGTTGCCGGGGCGTGTATCGGAACGGACGCGCATACCGTCGGGATCGACGCGATTCTGAATATGAAGGGGTACAAAGGCGACTACGGTCTCGAGCGCTATCGAGAGTTTGAGACGTTCAATCTCGGCAGCCAAGTTTCCGTGGAAGACCTCGCGCGTTTTGCCCGCGACGAACGCATCGACGCGGTGCTCGCTTCGCAAGTCGTCACGCAGAAGGGCAGCGACGTCGCGAACTTCACGGCGCTTACGGAGATTCTCGAAGCCGAAGGCATTCGGGAGCGCGTGCTGCTGATCGCGGGTGGTCCGCGGATGACGAACTTGCTCGCCGCGGAACTCGGCTACGACGCGGGCTTCGGCCGCGGCACCGTACCGAGCGACGTGGCCGCATTCGTCGCCCAGCGCATGGCCGAGCGCGCCGTCGTCTAGATTGCGCTCGGCGCCGCGCGGAGCGATTACGGTTTGGGCAGCGATTGCTGCGGGCGCGGCTATCGCGATGGGCGTACCTGCGCTGCCGGCGAGCGCGCAGGTGGCCATCGTGCTGCCCGCCGGCGGCGGAGCGCCGTGGTCGTCGGACGAGCTTGCGAAATTGCGTTCGGACGTCGACGGCATGCTTGCGAATGCTGCGGGGCTCGCCGGGGCGCACGTCGGCATCGTGGCGATCGATACGGAGACTAATACGGTCCTATACGAACGCGACGCGGACGAAGCGTTCCAACCCGCGAGTACGTTCAAACTCGTCGTCGGCAGCGCGGCGCTCGAGAAGCTCGGGTCGCAGTTCCGTTTTCGCACGTCGCTCGGCCTGCGAGCGCACATCATCGACGGCCTCGTGCTGCACGCCGGTGGTGATCCATTCTTGAAGGCGGCGGACTTGGCCGGCGCGGCGCAGGCGGTAGCGCGTGCCGGTCTGCACGACGTTCAAAGTGACGTGTCGATCGACGACGCGCACTTCGATGCCGTGCCGTACCCAGCGGGTTGGACTTGGGACGACTTCGCCTACGATTACGCGGCGCCGGTTTCGGCCATCGGCTTGGAAGAGAACGTCGTGCACCTCACCGTGACCCCGGGCGCGAGCGTCGGCGCGCCTGCGCAGGTGACGTCGGCGCCGATCAACACGGTTCGTACGCCGATCGAAGGCTGCCAGGCAACGTCCGACCCGATCGTGCGCGACCTTGCGAAAACGGGCACTGCGGGATCCGATCCGGACGCACTCGACCTTCGGCGCGAGCCGAGCGGCTGCATCGACGTCGTCGGCACGATTCCCCTCGGCGCAGCGCCGGCGTCGCTCGACGCCGCCGTACCGAATCCCGTAAGTTACGCGTACGCTGCCCTGATAGCGGCGCTACGCACCGCCGGCGTCGCGACGTCATGGACATTGTCGGCCGCACCTTTTGGGGATGCCCATCGCTTTCACCCGATTTCGAGCACGCCTCCGAACGAACGGCCGTTGTGGTCTCACGATTCCCCGCCCCTCGCCGACTTCATCGGCCCGCGCTTTTGGATCCCAAGTGATAACTTCGTGGCTGAAGTTCTTCTCAAGGAGCTGGCAGTGGCCGCGAGCGGGCCGCCCGGGACGACCCTCGCCGGCGTCGCCTACGAGCGCACGTGGCTGCAATCGATCGGCGTCGATCCGGCGACGATGACGCTCGCCGACGGTTGCGGCATGTCGCAATACGACCGCATCACGCCGCGCGATCTGGTAGAGATTTTGCAACATGATTGGAACGGGCCGAATCGCCGGCTAATCCTCGACTCGCTGCCGGTCGGCGGCGCCCGCGGCACGATCGAAGGCATCGCCGGCACGCCCGCCGCCGGCCGCGTCTTCGCCAAAACGGGCAGCATGATGCACGTGCGCGGCCTCGCCGGCTACCTCGCAACGCAGCGCCACGGCGCCGTCACCTTCGCGTTCGAAGTAGACGACTGGCTCGGCGACTACTCGTCCCTCGCCGCCACGCGCGCGGCCGTGCTGTCGCGCATCGTTTCCGATTGAAGTCAAACGAGGGAACCGGCGCGTCGCCGGTCTGTCTCCCACTCGGAGCGCTTGCGTTGTTCGCGATTTGTTATGGGGAACGTTGTACGCTCAAGCCCGATGTGAGTTCACGCGGAGGTTGAGGATGCGCTCGAAGAATCGTTCTCTGAATGGCCGACTGCGCCGCGCCGCTGCCATGCCAGCCGTCGCGGTCGTCGGGGGCCTGCTCGCGAGTGCCGGCCCCGCCGACGCCGGCATCATCCCGTAGCCCGCGCCGAGCGGCTCGTGCTTGGATCGGCGCCGTCGGATCCGCCGCGTCTGAAAGGGAAGGCAATCGGTTAAGAGAACCGCGACTGACCGCCTGTTCCATCGTCTATTTTGACTCTGGTCAATCGAGAATTTGACGGTCGTTTTCGAGGTGACGCTGTTGCGAAACTCTGTGGCGAGACTAATGGCTGCGCTTGGGGCGTTATCCGTAACGGCGTGCGGCGGGCAGTCGAACTCGATCCCGGGCTCGGCGGTGAGCGGCCCTACGTACGCGACGCGGGCTAGTGAATCGCGGCCAGTAAGCCTGCTAACCGGCAGCGTGCCAAGGCTGGCGCAGGAGACCGTGCTCTACAGCTTCGGCGACGACGCCAGTCCGAACGGGGCCCTGACCAACGTCAATGGCGTGCTTTATGGGACCACTTCGGAAGGCGGTGCGAACGACGCGGGGACCGTCTTCAAGATCACGACGTCGGGCGCGGAGACCGTGCTCCACAGCTTCGGATCCGGAAACGACGGCGCGGAGCCTACGGCGGGCCTGACCAACGTCAACGGCGTTCTCTATGGCACGACCTCTGGAGGTGGTGGCGCTACCTGTGGTGGCGGC
>Ga0116227_10013707_pt1 | contig 12632 bp, 7 predicted proteins | sample S1TSphgellanicum_FD_89693 | JGI IMG/M metagenome (GOLD analysis project Ga0116227, IMG submission 89693) | Host-associated microbial communities from peat moss isolated from Minnesota, USA - S1T2_Fb - Sphagnum magellanicum MG | ecosystem: Host-associated > Plants > Peat moss > Unclassified... | reverse complement strand
GAATTTAGGGTTTGATGAATCCCTTAGATCTAGGGTGTTCGAGTTTTGATAAGGTTCCGCCGTCACTCCCACACTTTACGCCTACCCTAATTTGTTAAATAAAAGGCCTTAACCCTTTTTGAATGCAAATATCACCTTGTTTGCACCTTCTTGGTTTTTTGTTGATGTAGGCGCAACTAGTCATGGCGGACGATGATGCTACGCCTTTGAATCCTCCAGTCGCACCCGTACAACAAGAAGAACTTGAAAAAGCACCGCTCGACTTGAATGTTTCTCAACGGCCGTGCGAAGAAGAACCGCCCAGGAGAGTGGTGCGCACTCAAGTTGCTCGTTCGGTATGGGATCATCGATTGTCTCCTAACCCGCGTGCTCTAGCAATTTATTTAGAGTTTGTTCCCGCTCGTGGAGCCGCGCCAGAAAGATTTTGAAAAGTGCCAGTGCGAAGATGATGATGTCCCTCTCCGTTGTCGAACGTGGGTTCCCGGTGATGGCCATTATCGTTGGCTACGAGGCCCGATCAACCCACTTCCCCTGGAGCATCAAGCCGAGTACCTCGCTCGCACCATTCGTCGCATCCTAGATTTTTTACAACTGTGATCTATCCTTTAAGTCAGTTATTCAGTTGTAATTCACCTGAGGCTATTCAGGCGGAAGTGTTTAATACTTAAGTTTGAATTGATTCTATTTAGAGGTCTGATAGAAGTGGAACTAAATAAAGATGTACTAGGATTACATCCTAACAATCTTACAAGTACATCATTAGTGCTTGAAGATTTTTTCTACAGACTAACTTAACCTTGTCATGGCGAAATGTTATGGTAAATTATGGGCTTATATTTCTTATCTATCAATAAATCACATGTAATTCTACATCCCCTTTCCCTTCTTTTCAACATAAAAGGGATGATGTACTTTAAAAGGTTTACTAGGTGTTTAACTGATTAAGCGTTACATCAACTGAAATAAAGAAAATATTATATGCCTGCAAATATCACAAAGACTGATTCAACTATTAATAATCACTACTTGGAGGCTTATAAACATTCCAATCATTAGTACTAAAGAAAATTACGGAACTAATGCTTAACTAATTATTGAGCTATAATCCATGGCTCACACATACATGTAAGTATCATTTTGAGAAGCATGTTCTAGTTCTAGTTCTAGTTGACTTATGTGCTTTACAAGTTCATAACCAAACATCTAAACATTGGTTACTAGTGAAAAAGATATATATTTGATTCAAAATTCCCTAGGGTTCATTTTCTAGAAACTTGTGTTTTGAATGTTTTTAATTGAAATAAATTCACTAGGGTTCATTTTTTAGAAAATTGTGTTTTTAACACCCTTGAAGTTTATTACACTCAGGCCAATGACATAAAGGCCCACTTGTACATATTATTTTGAACCAAATAAATCTTAAAATGCATAAAAATTTTATTATCAATCAAAATAAATGGTTGGTAATACTAACTTAATATTTGAAATAATTCATAAGGGTTCATTTAATAAACATGGATGTTAGATTTGAAATCTCAATATTTGGGCATTTTAGCCTATTTAGAATAATCCACATCCTTTTCAAATCCTTAATAATAGACTATAGATTGAAAGACTACATTCTTGAACACAATCAAATCATTGACCATTTGGGTGAAAACACATTACAGTGACGCCCTTTGGGGTGTCATATTGTACTATTTTCTAAGGATGTGCATGTTTGAATGTATTTCACTTCAAACTTTTGAAAGATTTTCACAATATTTATTCATATTATGTTAAAATAGAACTTAGGGAATAGATTACAAAAAGAACTATTTCATTTCATTTTATAAAGTGGGAAATTGGAATATATTTGTGAAAACCATTGTAATGTATTTGTCATTAGTAGAAAATGACCATTTTATAACTAGTCCTTGCAACTAATTTTTAGTTGCAAGCAACATTTGCAACTAAAATCTTAATAGCTGCATTGGGCAAGTCGCATTGACATTAGTTGCAAACGACAACACATTTGAATGAAAGAAAAAATCAACAAAATATGCCTTCATCTTTTGATTGGTCATGTATGTATTGTCATTTGTAACTAGGATGCGATTTTTTTGGTGAACGATGGGAACAAGTTATGTGTTGCCATGTGTCCCAACTTTTAATAATTAAAAATATTAAAATAATATTTTGAAATAATTTAAGATGTTTAATTTTTATGTTTGGATGGTTTAAATTGTGACACATGGTGCAATAGAAATTTGCCATGTGGCATATGTAATTGAATTTGTCCAAATTAAATTTAAATCAATATTTAGGTATGTAAGTTGAATTAAGTGTCTACCTACCTATATACCTACCTACCCATCTAGGTTAAACACCTATTTAGATAGGACCTATTTACCTACTTAGGCCAGATACCTACTTAGGTAGGTAGGTAGGTAAAAAAGTAGGTAGGTAAATTAGGGAATTAAGTAGTTAGGTGTACATGAATATTTATATTTTATTTTGGGTTAAGTTGCTTTTATTGGCTCATCCCATAATGCCCATGTTTTAAAATATGAGAATGTAAAGATAAAACACCTTGTTTATATATTTTTCAAGATGAGAATGAAAGCCAAAACATCTAGGATAAATTTTTAGTTAATCATTTACGACTAAACATTTTTAATTGCAAACAACTTATAACCAATAAGTTAATCCCATGTGTTTTGGCTTCATTCTCATCTTGAAAAATATATGAGTAAGTAGGTAATTGACAACCAACTACTTAATTAATTAATTAATTAGTAAAACTATTAATTATTTAATGAATAAAATATAGAAAAATATTAATAAACTTTCTAATTAACTAATTAACAACCAACCTAGAAATTAATTAATTCACTTTACAAACTATCCAATACACTATTTATTTATAGTAATAATCATCAATATATTATGATTATTAAAGTAATTATATTATTGGTTATTATTATTAAAAATTACTTAATTTATTACCTTGATAAACAGTAATAATATTTATTTCTAACTATATATTAACTATAATGATCTATCAACAATTTAAATAACTAGTAATTGGCTGATATTGAAATAGTTAAGTAATTATAATAAATAATAAATTAATATTTCATAATAAAATAAAATAAAATAAAATAAAACTGAAATATTAAGTAATTGATAATTATTAATTATAATAATTAAACACCATTTCATTTTAATCTAATAAATAAAATTAAAACCTAGCCTAGGCTAACTATTTTATTATAATTATTCCCGTAATTATATTCATTTTTATAGTTCACAATAAATATAAATGTAAATGTTTAATAATAACAATAACATTAATTCGATCATTATTGTAACTAGTTGGTACCCAAGGTTAACTATTTTAATTTTATTATTCATATTATTACTTCATTCACTATAACTATTTATGAACTATTGTAATATATATTTTATGTTTTTACTAAGTATATTTTTCCTACAAAAATAATTTCTGCATTTGTATAATAATTTATATATTTCCATTCTAGCTACTATAGATATTATTGTAAAATAATAAAACTGAAAATAAAAAATACATATCATAATTGATTATAATCATTGACTAATTAGTAACTAATCAATATTAATTAGAATTTTGAACTATAAAAACTTAAAGGTATATATTGATATTTCTTGGTAATTATTAGAATATAGTAATACCTCATAATTGATTACTTATCATAATAATAATAATAATGTAATTTGTAATTAGCCTATGTTAACTATTTTATTATTATTATATATTATATATTATTATGTCACTTGTTAGAGCCATTGTGATTTATTATAATTAATTCTTTAAAATGAATAACTAAATAATTTTTATTCAGTAACTTAGTCAGTTGAAAACAATTGAATAATATTGTAATAATATATTATATTCATAGTAATTATTTCAGTAATTGTCTTATTATTTTTCTTATCATTCTAATATCATCATCATCATCATCATCATTATGATCATTATGTCATAAAATATTATTGTTTAAATTTCTTTAATGAAAAATAATATTGAAATTTATTTTTTATGGCATCTAATTAATATAAATATAAATATAATAATATAATATTAATATTAATAAATGTCATTTGTAATAATTTTAAGAAGTATGATAAGATGGTTTGGATAAACTTGGAATATGGGCACAATATATTGAATAAATATCTTACATTAAATTTTAAAATTTTCAAAATATACACTAACTAATGTAACCATAATATTGAGGCCAATTCTGGTAATAATAATATTTGAATACACTTGTAATATAATTGTTCATATACATTCAAAATATATATTTATAAATTTTAATACACCCAACTATATTTTTTAGGATTCACAAAATATACCTTTGTATACTAATAGAGTTGCCACTAAATTGGTCACATTTGCCATTAATGGCACATAAATTGTTCTTCTTGGATGAAAACCACACTAAATGTTCTTCACATGGAAGGATGAACACTAAAATAGTTGCAAATTAGTTGCAGTGTAGCCACATATATGATCAACACAAGAAATAGTTGCAAAAATGTCTAAATGAAATTACAAATAACAAGTAGTTGCATGTAGTTATAATTAAAGTGGTTACACTTTGGCCAATTTCTACTAGTGTTGTGTTCAAAATCACATATATATTTCATAAAGAATTTAAATGATTTTTTGTTTTTATGAAAGTTGAAAATATATTGAACCATGTCATTTCACATAATATGAACCATGTTTGGATACTATGTGACTAATTTTAAAAAATTCATTTCACAAAATAAGTTTTTTAGCAAAAATGTGATAAATGTGTAGTAAATTGAAAATTTGACAAATAATCACATCCACATAAAAGATGAAAATCATACATAGATGGGCCATTATTAAAATTTCATTAAAATTGATTATTATAATGGCTAATGAAGCCTTAAAGTTAGTGCAATCAAAATGAGATTGTGGCCTTATTATACCAATGTATATTATAAATACACTCATGGATCTTTCAACATAGATAATGAAATTTATTATTAATTTAAAATTAATTTACATAACATTAGTTTCGTAAAAATAATTATTGTAAGGCCCAAAATCAAAATTCATACTCAAAATAAATGTACCATGCTTTTGGAACAATTATATTATATATATTATAACATTGGACCCAAAAGTGCCCCAAAGGGAGTCATTGTAGTGTGTTTTCACCCACCTACCATTTGAATGTGGCCAAAACCTCATGCTTTATATCACTTTCCATTAAGGCATTTCAACTTGATGAAAAATGTTCATAACTTAATGAACCATTTACATTTCAAGAATCATTAACACATAAAAAAAATACAACAATAAATCTTAAACCATTTAGTCCACTAAAATAAATTGATTTCAAATTGGATCTGTGGTTATATGATTGTAATAACACTTGCACAAATTCAAGGAATACAATATTGGAAATGAATTTGCAATTATAGTCATTCAAATAGTATCTAAAGAGCAACATCTTAAATAGGACGAGTATTTGGTATAAAATAAAAGATTAGTTTCATCAACAACCAAACAAACTTGGGATTTTGTGGATTTAGTTTGAAGAAAGGAGCCCATAAGTGCAACTTGTGGATCAAGAAGTTTAAAATTAGTCTTGGTGGGAATTAGATGAATTGAAAACATGTCTTATGGCTAAATGGTGTAATATTCCCAAGTACTCCACTTGGAATCCATCAAATGTTTGTTGGTGTCCGAATTGTTTTCATAGCTATAGAACATTAACAAATAGATCTAAACTTCATAATAATCAACTTGGCTTTTGTATTCATGCTCAAGGAATGAGGTTAGGTCATAATTTGTAAATTGGATTTTTAGAGATAGTTGATGACTCACAAATGTAGTTTTACATTATTCCAAGAAACATGAGCATAAGCTTTAATACTAGTGTTGAACATCTATCATTTAAGGGACTAGTTTTGAAGTTAGCTATCAAGTTTTCATTATTGGACCAATTTTCAAATTAGTTCTAAAGTTGGTTTTTAGGGGACAAAAAAAAATGGTTTTCATTTTAGGTGATAATCATTTCCCTTATAACCAATAAGATATTACATGAGCTTCAATTAGATACCCTAGGAGGCTACAAAGGAACCCAATGGGTCAAATTTTTAGGCTAGTCGAGAGGCTATAAAAGACCCTCAAAATAAATGTTGAATAAGTGTGATTTGGACTTAAGACTTCTTTGGTTTCAAATACTGTGTTCACTAGTATGCAACAAGCTTTCGTTTGAAAAAACTTGGAAAAATGTTTTTATTTAATGTTAAAGCATGAAAATGGTTTTAACTTTGAAATTGGGATTAAGGATATTTAGATTTAAAAACTATCTTTATTATTACACATGTGAAAAGTTATGTGTTGTGCTTAAAACATTTGTTTCATTTAAGGGAGGTCTTGGCTTCAAATTTTAATAAGTTTGAGAATCAGTTTGATTATTTTTTAAAGTAAAAATTGGGGTGGGTATGACATTCTTGAAAATAAAAAATTGTTCATTCAAGAATTGGACTAATTCTTCAAAACTTTTATAAAAACCAGAATCAATGATTTTCTTAAAAAGTGAGAACCAAGCAATGTTGTTTGATATCATATGGGAATTGCATCATAAATTCATATTGGAACGAAAGCAACCAAAAAATTGCAACACAAGATTGTGTTGTAAACAATACTACTATATTCAAACTACCTATGTATGTGGCACACAATGAGATAAAGGATGTAATTAAAGGGTTGAATCCAAAGAAAGTTAAACTTTGAACCAAAATAACGATAGAGATTTGGCCTTGTAAATATTTGAATTTATTTAGTTTAACTTGACTTGATTGAGACAAATGACTATTCAGTTACAACTATTGAGGGGGTGGTGTAGGAGGAATTGTTGTATTGTGAGGAGGATCCCTTGGGGGTGGTGTAGGAGGACTTTTTGAATCGTAAGGAGGATCCCTTGGGGTTGGAGGTCTTTGTATCGGATATGGTGGTGTATTATGGAGTGGTCGCCTTGCATGAAACTGAGCTTCTTGGATGCATTTAGAGATTTCATTTTGGTCCTGTCATAATGAAAGTGCAATGCTATTGTAAGACTTAGCTATCAATCACTTCTTTCCTCTTTGGAGGTGAGAGAGGTTAAGAAGATGGGGAAACATAACATAATGAAAACCACACAAGCAAGCTTATCATCCCCAAACAAATGATGCCAACAAAAGATGATGCCTACAATCCATACCTTGAAACAATTTTGAAGGAGGAGTTCATGTGGCACTCGTGTGCCAACTACACCCACCATATCATGAAGCTCCAAAATTGTGAGTAATGTGATTACAGCGACCAGCCATGAGGAATGCCCCCAACCTCCTCGCATCATCCAACCCACCATTGCTACCAAAGCCTGAAGTTGTACACAATAAATTCTGCACAAACCTGTAAAACTAATATCACTTAGAGCTAACAGCTTTGTAATGAACTTGCTCTCACAAATCTAGATGTCAAAGAAAGTCTGAAGGAGGTTCTGCAAGTCCCAGATGTATAAGTCCTAGAGAAGCTAAAGAGTGGGTGTAATATGTTTGCAGGAACAATAGAGGCAATGCATTATGATGTGGAGGTTGGTGACCAGTCAATTTTTGCAGACCAAATTAGGTCGTTGGTGTAAATTTGAGTTGACTAGTTGTCGGGCGAAAAATTAGCAAACTATGAGTGGCACAAAATGTCAAAGGTTGTGATTGCTGCCAGCTTTGCTGAGCTTTGCTGGAGAAATCGGTTCCTAGTATTGACTTATTTGGCCATTTTGCGAAGTACTAGGTCTAGAGGTTATGCAGTGTGTAGCAGTCTTTTTCTTTTCAAATTCGTGAATTAGGTGCACTGGGTGAGATCCTCAGCATTATCTAGAAGTAAATGGTGACTGTCCTGGTGGAGTAGTAGATGTTTTTTGGAATCCTGCCTAGTTCTAGCGACCTACAGGTATACACTATGCAAAACTGGCGACATCTAAGTTTTTTTGGTCAAGATATTGGGAATGTTTTTTTTAAGATCTCACAAATCCCTTTGTTGGATTCGCCACCCCTTTTTTTTGTCGTCAGGATGCGAAAATTCGCAAAAAAGAAAAGAAAAAGCAAAAGACATTGGTATGTGGGTCAGCATTCAGTCCACCAATAAGTAGTCTCTTAGTAGCTAAGCCACAGCAGCTGAATCTTTCTGCTCTGATGTGAGAAATTATCCATATTTAAGTATTGTGGGACAAAATATTTGGACAGTGGATTGTCGTGTGAAAATGGTGTCTTGTACAACTTGGCAATGGATCTCAAGAACAGGGATAATATGAAATGGAACTTTCTTAATTGCTGAAAACTCAAAGCTTGGCGGGCTTACACTGGGACCTAAGCCCAAGAAGGGCAGAATGAGGTGGTTGCCTACATGGTGTTGAGCTCATCCCAAGAGTTATATCATGAAGAAATAAATCAAAGAAATATGGATATAGGTATATATGTGTTGTGGTTTCACACAAGTTCTGGCTCTTCTGTGATCATCCATTTAGATTAGAATGTTGCAGCAATTAGTTTAGATTTATCTACCAGCTCTTTTAAGGGTAAACCACGTTGATCCATCATCTCCTCACATTATTGTGTGACTTACTGATGAATTAGCTACTTTAGCAAGATGATCTAAATTATACAGTCATCCTGATCTTTGAGGTTTTGGCTTCTGCCTCTTTTGTATTTAGCGTAGTTTTGCTGTTCAGCCTTGTTTTTGTGCAGTTTGTTTCAATTATTTACAAGATGTGCATAATTGATGCATAAGAATACTCTGTGCAATATTGACATATACTCTTCAGTCTTTGGCATTGGATGGAACACATCTCATAAAATATGGAAGGAAGGAGGTATGTATGTAAGGTACCGAGCAGCAAGTACCTACTCTTCAAGACGGTATGAGCCTTGAAGCAGATATGTCAGTCAACATTATTACAATGACACTACCCAGGGTCAGCTATTTACTATGGAACTGGTAAGTCGTGTTCTGCGTAAGAGCATCTCCACCGCACAGCTGTGAGCACAGCTTGTTATTAAATCTTGCAGGAGGATCGCGTAAATGCTTCTGCCGTCCTGTATTGAAGTCCATTTTGCAGTGGTCGTTTTAACCGATTCTACTCCGGATTTGGACAGTACCTATTCCGGATGTAAAGACAGGAATGGTGTTTGAGTTTTTTAAGGACTTTTTTGACGTTTGTGGGCGGGGACAGTGATGATTAACCACTATTCTATTTTAAACGAAAGGAGTTGTTTACAGTTTTGGGGTGGAGATGCTCTAAGAACACTTTGAGCCCCTGCGGCTATATACAGTTTGATCAGGTGGTAATGGGTTCCACCAGAGCCTGATCTAGAGTTCACTGGTACTCCTTATCGTGGTGACTTCACATCATAAGTAGAACCGGCAGAACTAAAACTGGAATGAGCATATCAGCAGCACATGGCCCACCTAGCAAACAACCTCTAAAGCCTTAATAAGACACCAAAACCAGTTAGGAACAAGGCAAGACTGAAGAAATGGCAACGTTTCTTTCCAAACTGTCCTTATCTTTCCAATGCCCGACTTTTCTTCTAGGCCCTTAAGTATAGGGTAAGGCCCTGCTATCAGGAACTTACTGTGTGAGCACCGAGGGAGGAGCCCGAGGTCCTTATAGTAATTCCCTTACAGCAGGGCCTTACCCTTTGTAACAACTGAGGTAATCAATGGTTTAAAAAATAAATGTTTTCCTTCCAAAGATTCATTGGCTTACATCTTGTGCCCTAGAGATCTTACAATCTCACACCCTCCGCCCTAGGGCTCTTTTTGTAAGCCTGATTACTAAATGTAATCTGCCGTCTAAATACACTAAGAGTTCTCTCTGAGGTTGTTACGTTGTAAGGAAGGTGCATGTACAAGTGGGTTCTGTTGAGGGACTTTAGGCCGAGAGCCCAAGGGTTTTCCTGAACCTCAGGAGAACCCTTGAATACAAGAACGTTCAGACATGCAACGGACTGTCTTTTTATGGGAACATAGGAACAGTTGAAAAAAGCACGTTCTCATGTTGGCATAATGCCATACGGTTCTTCTGTTGGGGAAGATCCTCGAAAGTACATACACAAATAAAACGACAGTTGTTTTTGGAACTTGCACTCTTGCTCTTTCAGGGTTGGCCATTGAGCAGATCTTTTCCCATGTGCTTGTCAAATCTCCTTTTCACATTGTCTTTTCTCATTTGTAGATGCTCATTTCTTAAACAATTGGTTGTAAAGAAAAAAATAGTGTGTAAAAGGAAAGAATCCATTTGCGAAGACATGCATGCAAGCTTTCAAATTTTGTATAGGGTATTTGCATGAGGTTGTGGTTTTTGGTATAAGGGTCTCTACAAGGCAAAGACAAGGTAGGTGCAATTCTGGTAAACCCTTGATAGGAGGTAGGTAGCAACATCAAGTTGAAGCAACAAAAACGAAGGGTGCATTATAATGGTCATCATGGGCAACAACTTTTTTTCTTTTTCTTTTTAGGGCACACAACACCAGACTTGACTCACAAGCTGTTGGTCAAGACCCCAAGTCAGCCCAATGGCAGAGGGCTGGGAGGAATTTCACCTGCACGCCGCTGGGTTTAAACACAGGAGCTTTTAAGTCCCAGGCTCCCAGACGGGGCTATAGAAGTGAGTGAACACCTCAGGGGCCATGCTGACAACTTTGGTAGTTGGATTCATCCTACCGATTTTTTGCGTTGGAAAAGAGGTTTTTTCAAGGACCTAATAATGACTCAAAACTATCAAGTCAACAAGACAAAAAGTAGATCAAAAGTCAGCATTAAGTAACGTGGTAAGTTTAACCCAACAAATTTTACGTATAGAAACTCTCTTGTAGGATGAATATGTGTTATCAATTGTGTATACAAAAAAATGTCATAATTTCATAGTTTTTAATACATGTTCAAGTTTGATGCATCATGATGAATATTTGAAAAATATTTTGTGATGAAAAATTGCAATAAGTGATGGTTTTATATTTTAATCTATCATTATGATGTGAAATTATTGCATATATTAATGATTTGATAGTTCAACAAAATATTATTTTGATTTGTAATGTTTTGAAGCATCATTTTAATTGCAACAAAAAGACTAAAAAGATTAGTTTTAATGAAAAAAAATCCATGAAATTTTATAGATACAAAATGACAATCATAAAAAACAATTTTTTTCAAAAATGTTTGAAGTTGTGAAGTTTAGATTAAATGATTATGAAATATTCATTAATAATTAGGATATCATAATGTTGATGATTTTGATTTTTTTAGGTTGGAAATTGTTCTTCCATTGAAGATGCATTTGAGCTAAGTATTCTTTAATCATTTGATAAGAATAAGGTGGTATTTTAAATTAATAAAAAAAAATTGTTGTGAAATAAGGGTTTTAAAAAACTTCTATAAAACTATCTATGTACATTTACACAAAGATAAAATTATTGAATCAATTGCATATTCATGATCCTTATAATTTATTTTAAATTTGAAGCCCAAATCACTTATATGTGATCTTTAAAATAATTTTTAAAAAAGTTATTGGTACTTATGATATTATAGATAGTTCCATTTTTTTCCCAAATCATATACATTTGAATGTACATTCACCTTTTACCAACTTAATTAATGGGTGGTAATTTTTAATGTTGGTTGGTTTTGTTTTCTCAATAGAACCTTTGTCCTAGTTCCAACCTTTTCAAAGTTATTAAAATAATCTATGGTTCCTATTAAGGATTTAAATTTTTTTGATAGAACTTTTGGTTTGGTTTTGGACCCAATTGTTCACATTCAAGACCCCTAGTTTGTGATTTTAAAAACAAATTTTCTATGCAAGTCTAGTTCCAGAATGGATTTTGTTTTACTTCCCAACACATAGCTGAAAAATAATCTCTTTTTTAGGTAGTAACACTTACCATGAATAAAATATGACCACTTACATCAACTACATGCCTAATTCCCCCCCTCCCCCCCCCACACACACCCACACCCAACTACCACCCAACACGTCCTCAAATTATCGTTCAGAAAAATGTTGTTATTGGAGTTAGCATGACTTTGTAATCATTTTTACCTATTTTTGACAATTTGAAATGACCATAATAAACAACAAAAGGTAGCAATGATTATTTTTCTAATCAAACAATTTGCCTTATGGTTGTGATTTAGTAATTGGGTCCATTGAAAGTTGGTGTGTAACCCTAAATTAGGTTACATCAACTTCTGGGTGTCACTGATTAGGGAAGTGGGCTATTGGTTAGTTGAGCCGTTTTGTCTCTATGACGGCTACCTTTGCATTACATCTGCATGGGGAGTACCATTTGGTCGGTGTGGGGTATTTTTGTTGGGAGATTTTGTTGGACAACTGCTATTGAATGGAGGCTGGATGGCGGCTCCAGCGTTATGATCTGGGTCGGCGCTGCAATTATGAAATGGCGGTCTGGGAGCGTTCCGGAGAAGAAACTTCGGGAGGAAATGAACGAGGTTCTTAAAAGAAAAAGGTCAGGAGGGCTATTTTGGGGGAGAAGCAGGAGAATTTTTCAAGAAG
>Ga0116227_10013704_pt1 | contig 12633 bp, 12 predicted proteins | sample S1TSphgellanicum_FD_89693 | JGI IMG/M metagenome (GOLD analysis project Ga0116227, IMG submission 89693) | Host-associated microbial communities from peat moss isolated from Minnesota, USA - S1T2_Fb - Sphagnum magellanicum MG | ecosystem: Host-associated > Plants > Peat moss > Unclassified... | reverse complement strand
GGTTCCCGCGCTGCGCGGCGTGCGGCGCTGTTCGCGAACACGATTCGTAACTCGGGTGCGGTGGCGACCACGATGACGCTGAGGGAGTGATCCGCAATCTGTCTCAGCAAGTCGACCGGGAGCGCGCCGTATTGCGTCGCATCCAGTAGGCCATCCATACTCGATCCCTCCCACTTCAGCTGGAACGCAGGTTCCTCGTCAATCGGTGCTTCAAGAAGTAGGTACCAGCCCCCACGAGCACCAGGACGATCGGGATGCTCAAGCCCTCCACCCATTCGGGATCGACAGCATAACCCCGCGAATGGCAGGCCTTCGCAGCATAGCCGATCAATCCCACCACATAATAGGTGATGGCGGCCACTGAGAGCCCTTCCACGGTTTGCTGCAACTTGAATTGAGCCTTCGCGCGGCGATCCATGGACTCCAGCAGCGCTTGATTCTGGCGTTCGACCGAGATGTCGACGCGCGTGGTGAGCAGTTGATTGGCGCGCGCGATGCGCTGGGATAAGGACTCCTGCCGCCGGGCGATCGTGCGGCAGGTATTCATCGCGGGCGCCAGGCGCCGCTCGATGAATTCTCCAAAAGTCTGTACGCCCGTTATGCGCACCTCCCGCAGTTCTGCGATACGGCGCCGAACCAATTCGTAGTAGGCTGCCGAGGCGCTGAATCGGTAGCTATGCTGCGCATCCCATCGCTCGATGCGTGCGCCCAAGCGGGTCAAGCTGTCGAGCAGGTCCGATTCGTCGCTCTGCTGGGCTTGCTCGAGACGAGTCATGCACGCGCTCAAATCCGATTCCGCCAATTGGATGACAGGGGCCAGCTCACGCGCGATCGGCAGCGTCAACAGCGCCATCATTCGGTAGGTATCGATCTCGAGCATACGCTGCACGGTACGGCCCGCCTGGCGCGGCGTCAGTGAGCGGTCGAAGATCACGAAACGGCTGAAACCGTCGGCACGCACCCGAAAATCCGTGAGCGCAATGGCGGCGCCATCGCCCACGGAGGACCCGACCACGACATTACCGTCGAACCACCGGGCGGACGCCGCATCGACGCCGCCCGCGTGATCCACATGCCTGACGATGCCCCCGTGCGTGGCCACCAGGACACGCCCGGGAATCCGCTCCACCCACTCCGCCGGCACGAGGTCGAGAGCGGATGATGCAAAGATATCCCCACTGCCCGGAGTCCAAAAGGTGTAACGCGTAAACTCCGCGTGCCGCTCCCAGCGCATCGAAAAACCACCGAAATCGGCGCTGAAGTGGTTGGCGGAATGCTCTGGGATGTCCACATCGCGGGCCTTGGCAAAGGTGAGCAGATGCAGCCATTCCTCTTCGCGTGCCTCGCTCGGGGTCGACATCGCCAGATAACTGATGCGCACGGGCGCCGTCAAGGATTCGGACGGACGCGCATGGACCTCATCGTTGAGTGCGGAGCGTAAAGGGTGATCTGCGGGACGCATAGCGTCAGTAAATCATACCTCAATCCCCATCAGCGCCGCGCCCAGGAGGGAGGCGTTTACCATGATGATGTGCACGGGCACCGCCCGCATGATGTTGCCAAAGCGCCCCTTCGCGGTGAATGCCTGCATGAAGGCGCCGTCTTTCAGCTGTGGCAGCAATCTTGGCGGCAGGCCGCCGGCGAGATAGACACCTCCGGTCGCCATGACCTTGAGCATCAGATTGCCCGCTTCGGCGCCCCAAACATCGATCACGATACGCAGCGTCTGCGCTGCCAGTGGATTTCTGTCAGGGTCTGTAATGGCGGCATCGACGATCAAGGGGGTTCGATCTTTTGCCTTGAACAATGCCGCGGCAAACTCAGGACTTTCGGATGCCGGGTCGAGCGAGCGCAGGTAATCGTAAACATTGGGCAATCCCGAACCCGCACAGACTCGTTCATAGCCGGCGTGGCGAAAGCGCGCAATCAAGAAAGCCCACAGACCGCTCTGAATTGCGTTGATGGGTGCAAAGTCGCTGTGACCGCCTTCCGAGGCGCAGGCGATGTACTTGCCGTCGTTCCAAATCAAGAAGCCTTCGCCCAATCCGGTTCCCGGCGCCAGCACGGCGATCGGTCCATGCTGGTCGGGGACGCCCGCGTTGACTTCAACGATTTCCTCAGGCAACAAACTGGGCACCGCGTGAGAGATGGCCCGCAGGTCATTCATCAAAGTGACGCGGTTCAGCCGCAAGCTCTGGCACAAGAGAGCCTCTTCCAGGTGCCAGGGCAAGTTTGTCAGGTGCGCGCGACCGTCGATAACGGGTCCCGCCACCGCGAAACACGCCGCAGTGACAGGCTCTGTCACCTCGGCCAGGAACGCTTCCACGATGGGCTGAAGCGCAGGATAATCCGCGCTCTTGTATTCCCGCTCCGCGATGAATTTACGCGGTCCGGATTCTGCCGAGACAAGCGCGAGCCGAGTCGTCGTGCCGCCGATGTCTCCAGCGATCAGCACGGCATGGCTACCTAGCTTCGCGGTTTGAATGAAAACGACTGACCCTCGACGGAGACATCGAACATCGCACCTCCTTTGGCCACCGTGAAAACCACCATCCCCTTTTGATAGGAGCCGGCCGTTTCGGCGTCATGTTGCCCACCACTCGCGCCCGCGCCTCCGCCCGTCGTTCCTTCGCTGGCCGACGCGCCCGCCGTGATGGCGACGACGCTTGCATCCGCGCCAAATTGAAAGTGACCTGATTCGAATTCATTCAACGCGCGCTTATCTTCAAAGAAGATGATCTGGCTGAACGCCTTGCCGCCGGCGAGGAATCCGACGCTGACTTGCGACATGGAAGTACGTCCACGCAAATGTCCATGGACATAAACATGGCCATTGCCGTGCGCGCCGCCCACCACGAAACCGCCTTCGCCGATGGTGGGAAATACCGCATAGGCGTAGCTATGATCGAAATAATAGGCGCTCTTGCCGGCATTCTTGAATACCGAAACGGTATCGGAGTAGTCGTCGGCATGTGCCGTGCCAACGGACAGACCGAGCCCTAGGGTGGTTGCCGCCAGAAGTATGCGATTGCGATTGATCATGGTTAAAACACTCGTTATTGGAAATCTTCATAAATTCTGTACCCTCCAGTAACGCCTCTCTGTGCGATGGCGCACTTATGAGTCGAAATCAGAAAGCGCCTAGGTGGATTTACCGAAAGGCCTACGTTCGACCAGGCCAAAGTCGCCCTTGTGAACAAGGGCTTCTGTGTGTGTCATGCCGAACGGAAGACGCAGACCGTCCATGCTTAACTATCGCCAGTCCTTTCACATTTCACCGGATCAGGGAGATGAAACATGAAACTCGAAGTTGACGGCGCCGGGATTGTAACGAACACCATGCGGCGTCGTAGTGGAGATTTCGCATTCCTCACAATGACGTTGGAAGCAGCGGACGCCCTTCTCTCGGAAGACATCAGATGTGCGCAAGACTCCTATGTGCGCCAACAGACAGAAAACAAACCGCCACGGGGCATAGCATCAGGCATCATGTACGCGTGGATATCGGTGATGAATGAATCGGGGGAAACGTCTCCCGGACCTACGAGCTGGCGGCTCGTCGACAGCCTGGCGCTGCTTGATGAGGCGGCCGGCGCACCGGCGGCCGGCGCACCGGCGTACTGTGAACCTGAGCCATGGCGCGAAGAAAGATAGATGTCAGCAAGGTGGATCCTTGCGTCCTCACCGTATTTGGCGTCACGGGCGATCTTTCCAAACGGCTGTTGTTCCCTTCGCTCTATAACCTGGCGTGCGCGGGCACCTTGCCGGACGACTTTCGTCTGCTTGGCGTGGGGCGCCGGGACTGGACCGATCAAGTCTTGCGTCAGTATCTGACCGACACCCTTGGCCAATTCTGGGGAGCCAATCCTGACAGGAAGATCGTGAGGTGGCTCGCCCAGAGAACCTATTATCAAAACACCAATTTCGATGATCCGGCATCTTTCGACGCACTGAATCGCAAGATCCAAGAAATCGGCCCGCGCCAGCGCTCGCCGGTCAATCGACTCTTTTACATGTCGGTTGCTCCCGAGTTCGTGCTGAAGATTGTCAGTCAACTGGGCCAGTCGAACCAACTTGTCGAGCAAAACGGCGTTTGGGCTCGGGTCATCGTCGAGAAGCCGTTTGGTCACGATCTCGCCTCCGCGATCGCGCTCAACGAGGCATTGCAGAAAATTATGGCTGAGCGGCAGATCTACCGCATCGATCATTTCGCGGGCAAGGACGCCGTTCAGGATCTTGCGGTTTTTCGGTTCTCGAACGCCATCATAGAGCCTCTGTGGAATCGGTCTCTGATCGACAACGTTCAGATCACGGCATCCGAAACCGTGGGACTCGAAGGACGCGCCGGCTTCTACGAAAAATCAGGCGCGCTGCGCGACATGGTACCGAACCATCTTGCGGAACTGCTGTCGCTCATCGCGATGGAACCGCCCGTGTCGTTTTCAGTCGAGCACATGCGGGAAAAACAAATCGAGCTGCTGGAGTCGGTGCGCAGAATCAAACCCCGCGAAGCGAGTCGCTATGCCGTCAGGGCGCAGTATTCGGCCGGCAAGGTGGGCCGCAAGTAGATCCCTGCGTATCGACGCGAGCCCGAGGTAAGCCCTCGCTCGCAGACCGAAACCTATGTCGCCATGAAAGTGGAAATCGACAACTGGCGGTGGTCCGGTGTGCCTTTCTTCTTGCGCACCGGCAAGAGTTTGTCGAAGTCGGTCACCGAGATCGCCGTGCAATTCCGGCCGGCGCCCGCCCGCCTCTCGCCGAATATCGCCCCAAGCGCGTCTCCGCCGAACCAAATTGTTTTTGAAATGAAGCCGAAACAGGGCATCCATCTGTCGGTGTGCACAAGAGCGCCCGGTCTCGAGACCTCGATCATGCGCGGCGACATGGCCTTCGAGTTTCCCGGTGGTCCGTTTGGGGAACACGCCAAGGGCTATGAGCGACCCTTGCGAGACGCCATGTTGGGAGATCCTTTCTTGTTCCCCAGCGCCAAGTTCGTCGAGCAGGGATGGAGGTTGATCCAACCCTTGCTGGATGCCTGGTCCCGTAAGTCCGATCGCGATATTCCAAAATATCCCGCCGGTTCCCAAGGCCCCAAGGAAGCAGATGAACTGCTGGCGCGCAGCGGGCATTCATGGCGCTCATTGGCCAGCGGTCCCTAACTCACTGAGAATCCGCCGAAACGCGCCATACGGCATCTCCCACATCGTCCGCGACCAGCAACGCACCGTCCCGATCCTGCGTGATTCCCACCGGCGCGCCGAACAGTTTTTTCTCGTCGTTCGAATAAAACCCGGACACCACCGTCTGCGGTTTTCCAACCGGCTTGCCTTGCTGGAACGCGACGAAGACCACCTCGTAGCCGCTCAACGGTGAGCGGTCCCAGCTGCCGTGCTCGCTGATAAAGGCACCTCCCTGGTACTTTTCCGGCAGAGCATTCTTGGCCGAAAACCACAGGCCGAGCGGTGCCACATGCGACCCGATGGCATAGTCCGGCACGATCGCCTTGGCGACGAGATCCGCTCGCTGCGCCTTCACGCGTCGGTCGACGATCTGGCCATAGTAACTATAGGGCCAACCATAGAACCCGCCGTCCTGCACGGTGGTCAGATAATCCGGCACCAGGTCGGCACCGATCTCGTCTCGTTCGTTGGCGATGGCCCAGAGCTTGCCGGTCTGCGGCTCCCATTGCAGTCCGGTCGGATTGCGGATGCCGGATGCGTAGATTCGGCTGCCGCGGGTGGCGACATCCACTTCCAGTACCACCGCCCGACGGTATTCCACTTCGAGCCCGTTCTCCGAGATGTTGCTGTTGGAGCCCACCCCCACATATAACTTGGCGCCGTCGGGACTCGCCAGCAGGGCTTTGGTCCAGTGATGATTGACGGCCCCCGGAAGGTCCGCAAACTCGACGCCGGGCGCAGTGATCGCAGTCTCCCCCGAGTGGTAGGGAAACTGCACGATGGCATCGGTGTTAGCGACATACAGCGATTCGCCGATCAGCTGCATGCCGAACGGCGAGTGCAGATGTTCGATGAACACATGCTTTTCCCATTCGCCGCCGGCACCGTCCTTCTTGCGCAACAGCGTGATCCGGTTGCCGCCCTTTCCGCCCTTACCCGAAAGATTTTTCACCTTGTTGGCGATCAATTGTTTGGGCGTGGTGATCGGCTCGGTGCCGGGCCCATTGGATTCAGCGACCAGCACATCGCCATTGGGCAGCACATAGACTTGGCGCGGATGCATCAATCCGGCGGCTATCTTTTCGATTTTGAGCCCGGGCGCAACTTTGGGGGATTGTCCCTGCGCCCAGCCGACGCCGGTCGGAACCTGCATGGGTGGCAACAGGAAGTCCTGCGCCGCTGGCAACGGTGGCGCATTGCCGGATTGCTGTGCAGGCTCGAGCGATGCTTTTCCACCGCATCCGCTCAACGCGGCCATCAACGCGAGTGCCCACACGCGCCGCGCGCCGGCCTTACTCATTGACGTATCCTCCCCGAGCGGCGCGCTCCACGGCAATGACGATGTTGCCGATGGATAGCAGCACAACGGTGAAACCCGAGAGCCAAAGGCCGGAAGGAACCACGGCATAGGCGTCGCGGCTGTGCACGAAGGCGTTGACAATGGCCACGACAATGGCCACCAAGTTGAGCCAGAAGTCGAGCTTGTCGGCACCGGTCGCGCTGCTCCGGGAGGTGACCCAGACCTGCAACAGGTTGACCAGCCGCGGCACGACCGCGAACAGCAGGCCGAAGACGATCAGCCACGCAGCCCCTTTGTCCCATAGCATCACGGCTGTTTCGCAATAGATGATGTCGAAGATCAGGGCAGCAACGAAACAACCGAAGGGGATGGGATTGAGCAGGCCGTAAATACTCTCGGCGAGGAGAGAGCGACGGGTTTCAGGACGGACGGTCATGGAAAACCTCATGGTCATCGGACTTGTTAATTGCGTTCGCGGAACGTCTTCGGGGACTGTGAGCCGGAAATCTCCACCGCCAACGGGGCATGATTCAGCAGCGCCACCATGGCGACACCACCGATGGTGTTGCCCAATAATGTCGGCAACAAAAAATTGAGGCAATAGGCCCCGAGGGTTGCGTGGCCCGAGAAAACCGCAAAAGCACTGTCGACCGAGCCGGCGATGATGTGCGAGAAACGGCCGATGCCTACGATGTACGTCAACAGCATGATGACGAACATTTTGGCTGTCTGAGCGCTGGGCAGGAGCCAGACCATGAGGGCAATCATCCATCCCGCGAGGACAGCCTTGATCACGGTCGGCCAGAATTCACCTGAGACCGCCTCGGTACCAATCGACACGAGACTGTTTTGTACTTCCGGCGGGAATGTGCCGGGAATGCTGACGAGTCCGGCAAAAATAAACGTGCCGATCAGATTGCACGAAAGCACCACGGCCCAGAACTGCAGTGCGGCGCGCACGGTTTTGGCGTCGCGCCGCACCAGCACGGGCAGCACGGCCGTCAGCGTGCTTTCCGTGAACAGCGCTTGCCTGCCCAGGATCACCACCAAGAACCCGATGGTATAACCCAGGCTGTCGACCAAGCGGGTCCAGGGGCGCTCCGGCAGAGCGCTGCGCATCAGGGCAAGCCCCAAGAAAGAAAATCCCATCGACATGCCGGCCGCAAGCCCCGACCAGGCGAGCGCCGCGGCGGGACGCTGCAGTTCCTCTTCACCCTCTTCCCGGAGTACCTCGTGAATGACCATCGCGCGGATGGAGGAGTGCTCCTCAGCCTGCGTCTTCTCATGCTGATCGAGCAGCTCACCGGGTATCTTTTTGGAGGGCACGATGGATTGAACCATAGGCCCATGACCTCATGGAGGTTCGCAAAGTCTGATTCGGCTGTCAGCAAACTCGCGCAAACCTCATGGCCCCGCGACAGGCTGCGTGTAAAATCCATCAGCACATGAGACTGATGATAATGGCAACGATGGGGGCAGCCCTCTTGGGGTGCGCGACGGCGCGACTCTCCCATGAGGTGAAGCCCTATGTGGGCCGGGACATCCACGAACTCACCGCGCGCTTGGGAGGTCCCACGGGAAAGCGTGAGACCGACGGAGATCGTGTATTTGTCTGGTCCATCAGCAGCGACGGGGTAATGCCCAGCGGGTCGGGAAACGGCGGCACGATCACGGTCCAGCATGAATGCACGCTGGAGGTCACTGTCAGCGCCCAGAATATCATCCAGGCTTACCAGGTCGAGGGCAGCGATGCCGGATGCGCTGCGTTCCATCGTCATTTGAGCCGCTGAGCGTAAGTTTGTTGACCCGCGCCGGCGCGGCCAGGCTTCTGTCGTGGGCGATTGCCACCACATGGATGGCAATCACCCCACCGGCCGTGGCGCAGCAGTCGCCGCAAAACACGCCCGCTCTCGAACAGATCGTCGTCGTCGGCGTTACGCCGGTGCCGGGATTCAAGATCGATAAAGACAAGATACCCGGCAACATCCAGACCTTGAGATCTGGCGACCTGACCCGCAACGGCGCAGCCGGCGTGCTCGGCGCTTTGGACCAGCAAGTCAGCACCATCAATTTCAACGATGCGCTGGCCGATCCGTTCCAGCCTGACGTGCTGTTTCGCGGCTTCGAGGCCTCGCCGGTGCTCGGTACGCCGCAAGGCTTGGCCGTCTACCAGAACGGCGTGCGTATCAACGAGGCGTTCGGCGATACGGTGAATTGGGACCTGATCCCCGACATCGCCGTCGACCGAATCGACGTGCTGAGCGCAACCTCCGTGTTCGGGTTGAATGCGCTGGGGGGCGCGGCGACGGTGACGATGAAGAACGGCTTCACCTATCGGGGATTTGACGCCACGGTGTCCGGGGGCTCGTTCAATCAACGTCAAGCGCAGGCCGAGTATGGCGTCAACGACGGGCCCTTGGGCGCCTACGTGGCCGTCAATTCGCTGAAAGAAGGCGGCTGGCGCCATTTCGCACACGATCGGATCAAACAGTACTATCTGGCCTTGAGCTTCCACACCGACGCCATCACCTCCGATTTGAGCTATTCGCGCGGCAACAACCGCCTGTTCGGTCAGGGCCCGGCGCCGGTGCAATCCCTCGCGATCAGTTCCGAGAACGTGTTTACCGGTCCGCAGAACAACATCAACGACCTCGACATGGTGGCGCTCAATACGACGTACTCCTTCACGCCGACGCTGTCGCTGTCGCACGTGGTGTACTTTCGCAACTTCCGGCAAACGGTGGCCAATGGCGACAACAGCGACTACGCAGCCTGCGATGCCGACGTCGCTGCAGGCTTGTTGTGCGACGGAGACTACGTGCTGACCGATACCCTCGGTCAACCTATTCCAGACATCACCAACGGCGGCTCGACCATCATTGGTCAGAACGATTACGAAGCTGTTCACTCGCAAACCTGGGGTGGCTCGCTGCAGTTCTCCAGCGTCGACAAGATACTCGGCCACGGGAACTCATTCGCGATCGGTGCGTCGCTCGATACCTCGACCACTCACTTCTTCTCGGGGACCCGGCTCGGCGTGATCAATGCAGCTCTGTCGGTCTTGCCATCCCCCTATGTCGTCGCAACACCCGAAGGAGTCGCCAGCACCGCGACTCCGGTCAACCTCGATGCCAACAACAAATACTACGGCGTGTATCTCACCGACACGTTTGACATCACCGACCCGCTGTCCGTCACGCTCAGCGCTCGCTACAACATCGCAAAGATGGATCTCGACGATCGCCAAGGCGATGCGCTGAACGGCAACAACCGGTTCACGCACCTCGATCCATCCGCCGCCGCCACTTACAAGTTCATGCCGGCCTTGACGGTGTATGGCAGCTACGCGATCAACAATCGAGCCCCCACCGCCAGCGAACTCGAATGCGCGAATCCGGCGGCGCCTTGCTTGTTACCCACCAACTTGGCTTCAGATCCGCCGTTGAAGCAAGTGGTGTCGCATACTGCCGAGGTCGGCGCCCATGGCACTTTATCCGACGCCAGCCTCGGCAAATTGACCTGGAACTTCAGCCTCTATCGAACCAACTCCGAGAACGACATCTACGGCATCTCGACGACCCTGGCTTCCGGCTACTTTCAGAACGTCGGATCGACGCGCCGCGAAGGGGGCGATCTGGATTTGAATTATCAGACGGGAAAGTTTTCCGCCTATCTGCAATACAGCTACCTCAAGGCCACTTTCCGATCGGCATTCCTGGAACCCTCGCCCGCCAATCCCTTTCAGGATGCCAACGGCAATATTCAAGTCAGGAGCGGCGATGAATTGCCATTGATTCCCAAGACCCGCGTGAAGCTTGGTGCGGACCTCAAGGTGCTGCCAGCCTGGTCAATCGGCGCCACGTTGAGCATCCTAGGGCCCTCCTTCTATCGGGGCGATGAGGACAATTTGAATGCGCAATTGCCGGGCTATACGCTGGCCAGCTTGCGTACGTCTTATCAGATCAGCCAGCATGTGGCTGTCTTCGCCAACATTCAAAACCTGTTCGACCGGCGTTACTCGACATTCGGCATCTTGGGCGATCCGACGGGCGTCGGCGCACCGGGCGTGCCGTCCGACGGCCAACTGGGAGACCCCGACGTCGATCCGCGCTTTCTGAGTCCCGCGATGCCGCGTGCCTATTTCGGCGGCGTCAAGATAACGTTCCAATGACGCTGCCGACTTCGGCTACCATCGCCCCATGCTGAAGTCCGTCGTCGGGGTCATTCTGGCGTTCATCGCCGTCGCCTCGGGCGGATGCGAGTCCAAGGACTCATCGATCAAGCTGACGATCGCGACCGTCAACAACGACGACATGGCCGTCATGAAGAGCCTCTCTGCCGACTTCGAGCAGGAGAACCCTGGCATCCATTTGAAATGGGTGATCCTCGAAGCCAATGTGCTGCGTCAGCGCGTGACCACCGACGTGGCGACCGAGGCGGGTCAGTTCGACGTCGTCACCATCGGCAACTACGAAGTACCCATTTGGGCGAAGCAAGGTTGGCTCAAGCGCATCGATGACCTGCCGGCGGATTATGATCTCGATGATTTGCTCGAGCCGGTTCGAGAATCGGTGTCTTATCGAGGCGAGGTGTTCGCTCTGCCCTTCTACGCCGAAAGCGCGATGACTTTCTATCGCACGGACCTGTTTGCCAAGGCGGGATTGCAGATGCCCGATCGTCCCACCTATGCGGACATCGCACGACTTGCGGTCAAGCTCAATGACCCCGCGCATCAGCAATATGGTATTTGTCTGCGGGGCAAACCCGGATGGGGCGAGAACATGGCCTTCGTCACCGCCCTGGTGCACGCCTTCGGCGGGCAATGGTTCGACCCGCAATGGCATGTGACCATCGATTCCCCGCCATGGCACCGCGCCATCGGCTATTACAGTGATCTGCTGCGCACTGCGGGGCCGCCGGGCGCAACCTCCAATGGATTCAACGAAAATCTGGTGCTGTTCGCGAGCGGGCATTGCGCGATGTGGATCGACGCCACCGTGGCGGCGTCGCTGTTGTACAACGCCAAACAAACCCAGATCGCGGGTCGCGTCAGTTATGCGGCGATGCCGACGGGGGAGGACGTGGAGGCGCCCACCTGGCTGTGGAGTTGGGATCTTGCCGTGCCTGCGGCGTCCAAACACGCAGAGGCCGCGATGAAGTTTGTCGCCTGGGCGACTTCCAAGCATTACATACGCTTGGTCGCACAGGCGCGGGGCTGGATCTCCGTGCCGCCCGGCACCCGCTACTCAACGTACAGCGCCTCCGAGTATCAGCGCGCCGCGCCGTTTTCCGGCTTCGTTCGCGCCGCCATCGATACGGCCGATCGTCCCTCGCAAGTCCTGCCCCCGCGGCCGAACGAAGGTGTCCAATTCGTGGCCATCCCTGAGTTTCAAGGCATCGGCACTCAAGTGGGGCAGCTCATGGCCGCCACGCTGAGCGGCGAGATGAGCGTTGATGCGGCGTTGAAGGAGTCGCAAGCGACCACGCAACGCACCATGCGCCAGGCAGGCTATGCGCGATAAGCACACGGTCAGCCCGGCGCGCCTGCTGGTGGTACCGGCCGTGGTGGTGCTGGCGGTGGGTTCCATCGTGCCGCTGCTGATGACGCTGTGGTTCTCGGTGCAGCACTACAACCTGATCAATCGGGCATTCAGTGGGTTTGCCGGCATCGAGAATTACACGTTCGTGATCTCGGAGCCGGCGTTTTGGGCTTCCCTGCGCAACACCCTCACCCTGGTCGGATCGGTGCTGGCGGTGACGGTGGCGCTGGGGACATTGCTCGCCGTGCTGTTCAACGAACCGTTCCTGGGCCGCGGTATCGCCCGTCTCCTGGTGATCGCACCGTTCTTCGTCATGCCCACCGTGAGCGCGTTGGTATGGAAGAATCTGTTCATGCATCCGGTCTACGGTTTGTTCGGCTTCCTGGCGCGCGCGCTTCACGCAACTCCCATCGATTGGTTCGCCGATCACCCCATGCTCTCGCTGGTGGGAGTGCTGTCCTGGGAGTGGCTGCCTTTCGCGCTGCTGATATTACTGACGGCCATGCAATCGCTCGATCGGGAGCAAATGGAAGCGGCACGCATGGACGGCGCCGGCGCATTGTCCCGCTTCGCCTATATCACGCTGCCGCATCTGCGGCGCGCGATCAGCGTC
>Ga0116227_10013703_pt1 | contig 12633 bp, 14 predicted proteins | sample S1TSphgellanicum_FD_89693 | JGI IMG/M metagenome (GOLD analysis project Ga0116227, IMG submission 89693) | Host-associated microbial communities from peat moss isolated from Minnesota, USA - S1T2_Fb - Sphagnum magellanicum MG | ecosystem: Host-associated > Plants > Peat moss > Unclassified... | reverse complement strand
TTTCAAAAGGAAAGACTTTTTTTTTTTTTTCTTTTTTTTCTTTTGGATCCCACCAGGTACTGTGGGGAAAAAAAAAGAGGGCATTCCCCTTTCCCCCCCCCCCCCCAATCGCAGAGGCAAGATTGCATAGGGTAACATGCTCTCCAATTACATTAAAAGAATCGGAGTAGGTTTTTTGAAGCTTCTTTTCATGTGCATGAAGTGGGCTTAGATCAGTTTTTTTTAGTGAATTGTGATCAAAGAACCGCCATTGGCAATGGGCTTCATGTGCAATACCCTAACGTGGCCATGATACATCCATCATACACACTTTTGTAGAATCCATGTGAACATGATATGATATGGACTTTGGACATATAGACAACATCAAATGTGTAATGACAATTTTTATGTAAAGGCCAATGATGAACTTAATAGCTACCTTTTCACTGCATTAAATGTTCAGCGAATGTAGTTGTTGATTATGGAAACTTCAGACTACCTGCTTTGTGAACCATTTCATTATTTCTCCAAATTGTGCAATGAGCTTCTCCCCTGGTGCTCCCATCACATATGTAATTGTGTCCCCATCACAACGGACATGGACATGGGACATGGGTATTTGAACCTCCTTGTAATATGTTATTGTAGTTGTTTCAATTATTGTCCACTTGAGTTCATCATGAGTGAATGTGCTTGCGAGTGGGTTGTTGGATGCTAGCTATCGTGGTCTCCATCATGTGACTAAATTACAGTTCATGATCAATAGATTTAGAATTTAGTTCAAGGTAGCTTTGGTTGGAGAGCTCCAAAATTATGCTTTTCTATGACATAGCACAAAAGAGAAACGCATTCTAGCTCTGTCTCTAGCTTGTTTATTCAATAGCACTAGGAAAAAACTTATCATTCCTAGTGATCTACATAATGTTGTTGGGTTTCATAAAGACCTTGTTGAAATTTTTTGCAGGGGAGTTGGAGGCTGCCTTCCTGCACATAACTTTTTCCTCCATGAAGGGTGAGCATTAGAAAAATATAATGGCCGCTCCTATGAGCATTAAGTTTTTGGAAGTGTGTGCTTTTTTCTTCTGGGTCCTATGACACCCAATGACCCATTGGGTATGGTGGAAATTTTTTTCATGATATTTTGATGAGATCTTTACACAGGATACAACCCTCGGCCACAGGCTTCACCAGAATCAGGCCCACCTTACACAAGTCCTCATTCTGGTAGCTCATGGCCTCAGGCTTTAAGTACCACCTTAGGTTCCAGTTGATGTAGTGCTTGTTATGTGAATAATTTTTTTACTTAAGAAGTTCGTCCCAAAGATAATAAGTACATAAAAGAAGTTGGTGATATTCCATAATGCTAGCCTAGCATTTCAGAGATCCAGCTGCTTTGATACTCCTCACCTTCTCTGTCGCAGGGTTGAGGCCTCCCAGGCAACTAAATGCCCTTGTCCTCTTCGCTCTTTGGTCTCAATCGATTCAGTTTCAATGCATTCACTTGGTGCCTTCCATAACCCAAGCTCAAGAATATTCATGATAAGAGAGGTTGGTGTGGAACCAAGCAAATGTAAACACAAGTGGGTGGATGTCTTAATTGAAGTCTGGAGAAATAATGAAATGATCCAGCATGCCACCACTGAAACTAAGGTTTCCTCGATGGGAGATGGAGCTGTACATTATTGTTTACTCTAGTGGGAATGTGAACTTTGAAGTCAAATTGTGAGAACATTTTCCAACCATGCCAGAGGAACGAGACAAAAACGTTAGCTTGAGAACAGGACCTATTGTCTCCTGTTTGGAACAAGTTTTGGTGTCTAGTTTGGGTACTTTTTAAGGCTTTTTCTGGCCAAGGAACCAGCACCCACCAGCACACCATGAAGGATGGATGTCATGTGGACAGGAAAGACTTCTTCTTTGTATTTCTGTCCCATAGCTCATCATAGTGGTTAGCTATGTACTAACCATCAACATGTATCTACCTAACTAAAATAGCCTTAAAGTGCCTTACCTATTTACTTGCCTACACTTACATTGCCTACTTACTCATCTATGATGCTTACCCACTTACATAGGTAGTTTCTAGTGACATATGTAGTGTGAGATGGAAGTAGAAGGGTTTACAGAAGAGGTTACCATAGTGAAAAACTGAGTTGTGATATTAATCCACAACTGAGTTTTCAATGGATGGTGCACTGGTTGGAGCAGGATCACATAATTGCCTTTTTCCTAGGTCGGATAGGTGGTGATCTTCTGGTCCCACTTGTGCCAGTTCTACTTGTGATGTGAATCAACAGTGCGGAACACTCCGGTGATGTTAAAGGAGTGGGGGAATGCTGCTATGCTTTGGAACAGGCCAGTGTAGAACCCATTATCACATAAGCCTGATGGAACGGCATCTCACCCTTCCAGGGTCAATATGCAAATTCATGCCCTGCAATGCACACATACATTGAAATTTTTTGTGATTCAGATATTGCACAGCATGTAGGTAGTCATAGATATGGTTCTCTAAAAAAGTTTTTGTCCTTTATCTGTGACCCTAGAGAAACGGTACAGGAACCATTCTTCAGTGGAAAGTTCGAATTTGGTTATGGGTTGATGGTTGAACCCAGGAATGTTAAAACTTGGAATCACCATATACAGCATTTGGAGCTGATGGTAACTGAATGGTGAGTTGATGTTACCATGGCATGTTACTTTATTTTGCATTCACATATGAGATGCTAATTACCACAAAAACTCAGGTGGAGTCCTTGTTGGCAGCCAATGTTTACTGAGTGTTAAGAAAATATTTGCACTAGCATCCAATCTTTAAGAAATGTTGATTTGTGATGAAAATTTTTGTTGTACATAAAATTGTTGAAAAGGAGTGTGTAAATCAATGTTAAGCAAAGAACCTCCACCCTTTTCTTGTCCCACCTTCACATAAGATATTCATGCAAACAAGTGTAGACTTTGCATTGCTAGAAAGCTTGCAAAACACACAAGACACAATTTTGTCTCTTAATCTATTGTAGTAATACACAAAAGCAAATCTGCGACATTTTTACAAATGTTTGCTACACTTTTATAGGACATCTCCTATGCTTCTACAAACACACAAGATCAATGAACCTCCTTAGCACCATGCTTTTTTATTTTGACAAAACATGGGAGGCACAAGAAAATAATCCTTAAGTCTTTTGTCTCCTTTTTCTTTCATATCAACTATGTTTTGACTCACAGAAGCAAGTTCACCTACACCTCAAACATCTACACAAACAAATCATGAATTAGCATATGCAATTCAAAACTTGAAAAAAAGAACAATTTACAATTCATTTTATCCAACATCTTGTCCCGATAATACAAGTGCTCAAAACAAGAAAATCAACAAAGGTTGGAAGAGGAAATAGGTTCCAAATTCTCAAGCCAAGAATTCATAAGATTCAACCATGTGGAACCTTTATCCAAGAAATCTTGCCAACCAAATTGGGAACATGGAAAAATCATTATACTCATTGAAGCAAAGAAACACAACCATCACTTGACCAAGTAGATCTTTGAGACCGATTCCAAACAACAATTACTAAATGGAAAACAATTGTTGCTTCTATAATGAAAGTAGGTTGCTCACCACACATGTGGAATGGGCATGCTTGCAAAGAAAAGTGAGGAACATTTAATGATGACTTCAAGCAAATTTTCAACTACATGGTTAACACAAACAAGGAATACAAGTCCATGAACGCTCAAAATAGAATAACATTGCATTGCATTGACCACCTCAATTTGGCAAAAGAATGTACAAAATGATGAAAAAAATGTTAAGTATCTGTTGCTTCATGTGAAGATCTCATGAATGACCTAGACAATGTTTACAAACAAGAGGTTTGACACCAATAAGTTTGATCAAGTACCTTGATGATGACAACAAAAATTCAAGGATGCATTGAAAAGATCACTACACCCTTGGATCTACCAATGCATCACCCATAGCCCACCCAATACTGCTTGAATCCACACCCTACCCCAAAGGATTCACTTGTTCACAACCCACACCACAACACGAAATTACAATAACTCTAACATCAATCAATAGATCAAGGCAATTAATTGGGATCGTGGGTATTAAATAAGCCCCCAAGGAGGCCATTACTTGCATATTTTAGGAAACACTTAAAATTTAAAAATATTTTTTAGGTTGCTATGAAATAATGGCATGTTTTTAATACATCTTAGGTATATATTAAAATGTCTCAACATATTCCAAGTATGTTCTCATATTGAATTATATTCACCCCAATTATATTTAAGAAAAATAACTTTTCGTGCTTTTTAATAAATGGCATTTTATATTTTTTTGCACATTGTTTCGAATAAAATGGAAGTGACCCCTTGAGAACAAGCCCACTTGTTAGCTCACAAATTCCAAACAAATGAAACTAAAAAAAGAAGTCAATTATTGGTTGAGTCAATCAATTGAATGTATGAAACAACCCTTGTTGTGAAAGAAAAGTGATAAAAGACCCAAGAAAACCTATAATAGAAATAGCTTGAATACTTCAAATCAAAAGATGTTATGATTGACACAACCCAAACAAATTTGGTCAATGCCATTTTTTTGTTTGACACAAGTTTTGAGCATGGAACTCTTAAACATGAAAAGCACCAAAAACAATGAAATTGATGATCTATCACACAAGGAAACATTTAACCCAAATTATTAGAGGGTGGAGGTGTTCAAAAGGATGTAATGAATGAAAAACTATGAATGTTGTAGATGGCAAGTGGATAGTAGCATTCAATTTTTTACCTAAGGCTTCAATTGTTGAGTTGAAAAAAAATTCAAAAAATTTGATAAGCTTGATGAATGACATTTTTTTTAAAAACATGGTGATTGAATTCACTTGAAATCATCAAATATTGTGTTTTTTTCCTAGGAATAAAATCAATTTTTTACATAATATTTTTCCAAACTTTCTTGGCCTTCAATGCCATGAGCTACTAGCTCAACATCAACTATATGCAATCAATGCATATATTGAGTATCTTCTTGTCCTTCAAATTCAATATTGCACACAAGCTTTTGTATATGAGGTTTTCCTTCTAATTTAAATATGTTAAATGTTAATTATAAGCACACATAAACAAATCAAGTATGAAAATCACATCTAAGTCAAATTTTCCAAGGAATTCCTTGAAAGACTTGTTTAAATTTGCAAAAGCATTTTCAACAACAAAAGCATGTGCTTGTGCTTTCAATTATAAAATAATTCAAGAATTGTGTGTTCACCTTCCTCTTTAAAAGGGTTAAAATCCAAAAAAAATAAAAATACCATGTTATGAAAAACCAAAAAAACCACATATGGTTGATCTTGGTTTCACCCAATGGCTAAGTTCATTGTAATCTAACTAATTATTATGAAGCATAGAGGTAGTGAAAATTGGATTGGGTATTAAAAAAATTATTTACACTATATGCAAAATGATTATCAAAATTCAACTAAGGAAAATCAAAAAATTATCACTTCAAGAAGTTCTAGTAAAATGATGACCAATAATAAAAATCCATTGATGTTCCATGTTGTCCATAACAACAAAAAGATAATGAGTGAAAACAAGTAGTTGGCATTTTTAACAAACTTGCAGGGAAACAACTTCTAAAACAACTTGTGCAATATGCAAACCAAAAAAACCAAAAACCTGTGTAAACAACCAAATAAGAAACACAATCAAAATAAAAACAAACATATAAAGTGAAAAAAATGGTCATAGCAAATGCAAATTTGCACACCATAAAACAAAATTATGAAAACTTGCATCTTATGAAACAATTCAACACAAAACATGATTGTCAACATAAGCAACAAAACAAAACGAATGTAATGAAATAAAGCAAAAAAACAAAACTTACTTGTGCAACAAAAACCACGATTTAGTGACGACACATGAAATCAATAAAAAAAACAAAACGAAAACAAAAATGATAAATAAACCTAAAAAAAACAAAGCAATATATAAACTCAAGCAAAAAAAAATGCAAGCAAGAAAACAAAAAAGCAAGAAATGCAAAGAAAAGTTAAGGATTGAAACAAAATTAAATAAAGCACAACATCAAACTTGCATGTTGAACATCACATCAAATTTGCACATCAAAAAATGTAATTAGAATGGATGTTAAGAAGCACATCTTTGTGGAGCTAAACAAAAAAAACACAATTAGTGTGTCACTAAGAACACAAAAATCAACACAAATGGAAAAACTTGTCATCAAGAACAAAAGAAAGTAGAAAAGAACAACAATGAAAAAAAATGATCTTGACTATTAAAAATTGGATGCATAAAAGAAAATTGATCAAAGATGATAGTGAGGAGGGAAAGAGAATACTTGGGCATAGTGTCTTTCTCATTGACGTATAAAATGCTCTATAGATATGAATTGTTGGTAGATGCCATCAACCACAACAATCGTATGTCAACAAACCCTAAAATTTGAGGGTTAGGTCTGAATGTCAATGCAAAAAGTTAAAGTTAGGTTACTGTTATGACAACAAGTTAACTTAACCCTAATGTTAACTTTCTTAACACTCACAGCCTAAAAACATCATGTGTGAATGAAGCTTTGTTATGTTAAAATCACAATTGAACTTGTAAAAACCTCATTGGTTATGAGCATCCCCAGCCACACTCCTTATTGGGGCCTGTATGAGCATCTGCCACATTCAAAAACACCCCAAAACATGAAAAAGTGGAAAGTACAAAGTGAGAGAGTATTTAAATGTGACCACCTGGGCCAATCAACAACTGTCACTTTTATTTTACTGTCCCTTGTGGAGGGCACTGTACTTGGACAAATTTGCAGGCCCAAACTGAGTTTGACACTGTTCCACTGCTCTACTGAATCCAAGGCCAGTTTACTCCTGTGGGTGGAGATGCTCTAAGCATCACCAACTTCAAAGTTACACTATAACCATACCATACTGTCCCTGACATTTAGGCTATGGGAAAAGGACTACTGGACAAACAGATAGGAACACAGGTTCTTGGCACCAAGTGAGGTGAGCCAGCATGCACTCAAGGGGCTCAGTTTTTCCTCTTTTGAGGAGGATCAAGGGGAGTGTTCGATTTTTAGGTTCTTTGTTGTTCATAATGTGTTCCCATCAAGTTCTCACTGATTCCCAGCATGTTCCCCAAGTTCCAATGTGTTCCTCAGTATGTTCACATCAATGATGCCCATCACAAAAGGAAAAAGAAAAAAAAACTTGGGGGCTCCTCACAACAATTTAATATGTCACTCTATAGAGCTCCATAGAACCTCTCTTAATTCTCCTCATTTTGTTTGAAGTTGCAAAGAAAACTAGAAGGTTCTCCAAGGGGTGATGGTTTGGTGGTACAAGTTTGATATCACAAAAGTCCCAGGTTCAAACCGGTTGGTGGCTGAGTGGAAAGCCCTGTTGTGTCTTCTAGCACTGGGCTTTGACTTGAGGCTTACTACCAGCTGCTTGTCAGTCGAGTCCGCTACAGTGATTTCACCCGCCCACCAAATAATAAATAAATAAACCATGATGTGGTGAAGTTGCTTTCTCTATATATTCTTTTAGGATGGGGAGCGGTACAGACTTGAGGTAGAAGGGGGAATATGGGGTACCTATTTCTTAGTTGTATTCATTAGTTGTGATGGTACATCCAAAGTGATTTTTATTTAATCATGGGCCTCTTTTATTGGCCCCTCAACAAGATAAACACTCACAATATGGACATACCCGAAATAAAAGATAATGTAGCCTTTTCCTCTAGTCTAGTTATATAAGTTACAAGTGTAGAATTTTCGTAAAGGGTATGGGATGAAATGTGGTGTCATTGGGAACGTCTTGGGGAACACATGAGAACTTGAAGAACACATTGAGAACATCATGGGAACACACTAGGAATGTGGTGGTAACACCAAAATCCAGCCAAAAAACTTTTTTGACCCTAAATCCTACCAATGCTTTGTTTTGGTTTAGTTCGGTGGAATGGGCTCAAGAGACATGAGGTATACCTGCTTTCTGTTGGCTTCCGTGTGAGGGAGGTCCAGAATCCAGAGGTTCCTTGTTGATTAAGGCTACCAGGGGACTAACTCATCAAAGGCCAAGAAAGTGGCCTTTTATGACCTTCTTCTTTTTGGCTTTATTGGCAAGGCCTGTAGTATCAAGGAACATCTTTTTTTTTTGTTAACGTATTGGCTAACCAAACAACCAAACCACCCCTTGCTACACGATTTGTGATAAAGAGTGATGGCTCAAAAGGGTCATAAGTTTGTAATCCATTGGTTTTTTGCAATGAAGGGTTAAATGGTAAAGGAGCTTAATGATATTCAAACAAAGAATCATGGGAAAACCATGAGAAAGTGCTTATTTTTTAAGGTTCCTTATAGGATGTGCAATAACTATACTTGGGGATTAAGCTTGCTATGTACATATCAGAAATCTTGGTGTACGAGTATATATTATTGAACAATGATTGTCAACCCAGTATTACTAAATTGCAAGGTATAATTGACAACGTCATCAGCTCTACAGTTTTGATATCAGCACTCTGATGCTTAATAGTTATCTATCATGTTTGGTATACCTAGTGAAGCATGAAGCACAGGGTTTATTTTTTCAACTTTGTGATGTAGCCATCATCCATAAGATGATTTAGCCACATTTGGCTATTTACTAGATATGAAAGTAGAAAAAAGAGAACAGAACCCTTTATATATTCTTGGCTACTTACTGGAACTTATCATTTAAATCTGGTGATTTGGAATTTTTTTTCTTCACAATTTGGCAAATTTGGGTGATTTTTTTCATGATACACCCTTCATATTTATTGAAATCATATTTTTTGGGTTGAGATTTGGCAAAATCTTGCCTCCCAAAAAAATGCTAAAGCAAGAATGGCCAAAGCATCTATTAGTTAGGTGTGACTTCTCATGCACACTCATCAGGCACACTCCTTATGATCAATGTTTTTCTTCTCAAATTTGTGAAGTAGGTGGGTTGGCCATCATGCACAAGAAGACTTTAGCCAAATTTGACTAGGGGTCACAGGGGAAAGTAAAAACATTTAGGATTCCTCCTATAAATTGGTTACTTTTTGAAACTTATTCTCTAAATATGGCAACTTTAGATTTGTTTTCCTCATATAGTGACAACTTAAGCCCATTTTTTCCAAAAAGTGTACCTTTGGCACCTTCAATTTTTTTTGGCCAGGTTGCGAAAGTCCACCCCCAGCAGAAACAAAAAAAAAAAAAAAACCTTCTTATGACCAACAATTTATTTGCATAGAGGATAGTGGAGACATGAAGAAACTCAACCTCGTGCATAGCCACAACTAACAAAACCTGTGTAATGCTGAGTCGCTGACTGCAAAATTATGTCAAGAGAGTGTGGGGTATACAAAGTTGACGACTTCAAAACATAGAAATATATGAAGAGTGTGTATGGTATACAAGGGTTGACAACCACACAACATGTTATTGGTGTGGTCTTAGTTTAGACTGATTGACCACAAAGTTTTATTGATCTTTAAAATGATCAATGATCAAAAGTTTTCAAATGGTGCGGAAATGTCAAAAACCAGTGGTTTAATTAACGATAAACTGGCAATACTGGCACAAGCTCCACAAGCCAAAAATATTAAAATGTGTTACAATTTGGGCTCCATCAATTTGGAGGCTTGTGCTTATGAACCCATCCAAGGACATCTGAGGGCATTGTTTCATTGTAGATGAACTCATTTTGTTTGGTGATCAAGGGATATGGTGATAGGCCACCCCATCTTATTCCCAAACAATCAGCTGAAGAGTGTTCTCATACCCAATGAAAAACCATGAAAAACAATTGTACTACACAAATGTCATGCAGTTGGTCTTCAAGATGTAGGGGCTAGCTATCTATTCATAGGATCTGGTACAATCTTGGACAGCCCTATATTCCTATTCCAACATTGCAATAGGATTTGTAAACATGTTTTACTAAAGTTTATAGCAGTGTTGGATTGATATATAAGGTGAAACCTAGGTATGCACTACAAGTATATATTGTGATATTGAATAATATACCAATTGAATATCAATTCTTCCAACTACCTAGGTTATACTCAGTTGAGGTGGGTATGTCTTTAGGGTTTGAAGCTTTCATACCAGACTAGTCTAGGTCTTGGGTTTTGATACCAATACTTGGGTAGTGAAGGTGCAAATGGAGCTAGGTATGACTATGGTAGTGCATTAAGTTAGTGCATCTATGCCTCACTTTGTGACTCCTTTAATGATAAGATTGTCCAAGATTATGACAATGTCCTCAAGTGTTTAATTGTTATGAATGTGGTAAGTCACAGATTATTAGAGATGTCTAAAAGTTTTGTGAGTTTTTCTCATGGTGTCATTGTTGTATATGTTGTATTGTAACATTGTGTGCAATGTGTAGTTCGCATAACAAAGGATGATTGTTGGCAAACCTTTTTATTCTTTCTTTGAAACCCAAGAGAAAACAAAAAGAGGAAAAATGTTTTTCTATGTCTTCATTCTCCTCTTTAGTTTGGTAGTTTGTGTTTATGTTGTGGTTTTCTTTGACAACCCTTTGTACGACCAATGATCTTTAGTGGGTACAACTAAACTACCAACAAGTTATAATGGTGTGGGACAATGATTTTATTTTCAAGTTGGAATGTCTTTCTCTAAATTTGAAAAATCCACTAGAGATTAAACATGTGACATAGGGCTCACAACTAAATTGAACAAAATATCATATGTATTGTAACAAATGTGAAATGAGTTTATTGATAGTTGGGATGAACTGCAAGTGACAAAAACGTTAATTAGGTGAAAGGTTCAATATGCATATCTTACACAAACCCAACATTTCAAGGTGCCATACCATCATATCAATGTCATTTGGATGTTTGTCCAAATGAAAACACACTACAATGGACTTTATGGAAATCATAATGACAAGGTTTTTGGGTTATTCAAATTTTGTTGTATGCAACTCAAATGCATTTGAGAAATTTAGCAAAAAAGAGATGAAAAATGAAAAACATATGTTTCAATCCTCATAAAAAGATTAGTAGAATTTCAATTAGCTTGATTTGGGCTATAGTGTGTGTTGTTATCACAAAAACCTTGACACCAATTGAACCAAGTAATGCCTTTTAATCAATCTAAGGGCTATTGGATTAAATATTTAATGCATTACATACCACCATTATGATTGGGTTCAAACATAAATAAAGGAGTCACTTTTAGTGTAACCAATGTTTACTTGACATGTTTACAAGTCTAGTATATCAAATTCATGCTGAAAATGTGTGTTTACTTGTGATATCTTTTATCTAATATATCAATCTAGTATCTAGATAAATTTAAAAGTAATCCCATGAATGTAAGACACTTTTCAAGATGTTTCAAAACCTATAAACGATGTTTTTCAACATAATGAAATAGTGTAGAAACCTTGTTCTAGTTAACCTAAACTTTGTCATTCAACACACAATTGAGAATAATCAAAAATTGCCTTTTTATTGTTTTTAAATCCTTTTATCTTGTTTGGACTTGATTAGCTTTCAACTACTAGGAGAATATAATCATTTGAACAAGCTAGTATTCAATGACCTTTACAATGTGAAAAAAATTATTCAAAATTGGAAATTCTATTTGTGTGCATGGTAAAGGAGGTTGTGAATGTATTGAAAGCATTTTTTTCTTTAATTTTCATGTTGTGTGTTATTAATTCAACACTATTAAAAGAAACCCTAAACCCAACACTACTAAAAAAAAACAAAGTCACACATATGAAAGCATGCACATGAATCAAAATATACACAAAATTCACACACATGAAAACATGCACAAATAAACCTAGTGTCAAGCCAACAACCTCCTATTCTTTGGTATGTTTTAGAATATCATAACATGAAAGATGAAAGCCAAAGCCAAACCTTGGGGATATTACCCCCCCCCCCCAAACTCACTAAATAGTTAAAACCTCACGCACCAATAGCAACTTAAGAGGTGAGTTGTTATTAGTGTGCTAGAGGAGGAGGTAGCAAAACTTTGATATGGTGGAAGAACCATGCCAATAGATTCCTAAATGTTATTTTTATGAATAGGCTTGATTTTTACATTACTTGGCTAAAACCAAATTGAGGTTGCAAGACTATTCACAAGCTTACAATGTTGTCATCTTGGAATTATTAACTGAGATGCACTTGTGATGATTTACAAGAATTAACCAAATGATGTTAGGGATGATTGCTTTTTGGCCCCAAATGGTTTTTTTTTTTGCATCAATTATAATTGGAGAATTGTTTTTTACAAAAGCTAAATTTGTGGAAAAATATGAAAATGAACTAAGGGATGTTGGTTTTTTGTAATCCAACTATAAATTTTCAAAAGGTATCACAACTTGTATTTTTTGAATTCAATTGCAATTTACTTCTTTTATTTGTTTGAATTGTCAAAATATGTTCTAGGACTATCAACCTCAAGTGTTATGAATTAGTTGGTTTGGGGGAGTGGGGGGGGGGGGGGGGGGGGGTGGGGGGGGGGGGGGGGGGGGGTTTGGTGGGTGGGTGGGGATGGTGACAATTTTGGCAATGGGGATGTCACATTTTCAATTTTTTTTTTAATGTATCCAGTGA
>Ga0116227_10013702_pt1 | contig 12633 bp, 10 predicted proteins | sample S1TSphgellanicum_FD_89693 | JGI IMG/M metagenome (GOLD analysis project Ga0116227, IMG submission 89693) | Host-associated microbial communities from peat moss isolated from Minnesota, USA - S1T2_Fb - Sphagnum magellanicum MG | ecosystem: Host-associated > Plants > Peat moss > Unclassified... | reverse complement strand
ATACGTGAAACTGGGTGATGAGGTGGCAGCCCGCAACCTTTTTGAGCAAAACCTGGCTACCGATGCCGGGTACATAGCCACTTATTATCACCTGGGCAAATTGCTCGAGCGCACCGGTCAGCAGCAAAGCGCTATACCCATCTACGAAAAAGGAATGGAGGCAGCCAGGGCAGCTAAGGATATGCATACATACAACGAGCTGCAGGGCGCTTACGAAGACCTGGTTTACTAAACATGGATCTACAGCAACAATTTATACAGAACTGGAAACGTTTTTCTATCCATGGCACAACGCTGCTCGGTGTGAGCGGTGGGGTAGACTCCATGGTAATGGCCTCCTTATTCCTGCAGAGCGGCATACCCTTCAGTGTAGCGCATTGCAATTTTCAGCTGCGTGGAGTAGAGGCCGATAAAGATGAGCAATTGGTGCACGACTGGTGCAAGCAAAATAATGTAGTGTTTCACCACACGCGCTTCGAAACCAAGAAGTGGTGCGAAGAATGGAAAAAAGGAACACAGGAAACAGCGCGCATACTCCGCTATACTTGGCTTAAGGAAATATGCAGCGAGCATAACTACACTAAGCTGGCCACCGCCCATCATGCCAATGACAATATGGAAACGCTGCTCATCAACCTCTTTAAAGGCACAGGTATGAATGGTATGCATGGTATACCAGAGCAGAATGGTAACATTATACGACCGTTGCTATTTGCTACCCGTGAAGCTATTGTCACCTATGCCGCAGAAAACAATGTGCCCTACCGCGACGATGCTTCCAATGCTACCGATGCTTACCTGCGCAATGCCGTGCGCCTGCATATAGTGCCGGTAGTAAAAGAATGGTTCCCCAATGCGATACAAAGCGTTAGCGATACTATAGGCCGCCTGGCGCAGGCACAGGTCCTCTACAACCGGGCTTTGGATAAAGAACGCAAACGCTTACTACAGCAGCGTGGCAACGACTACTATATACCCTTGCTGAAACTAAAAAAGTCTGCTCCATTAGAGACCTTATTATACGAGATCATCACACCATTTGGGTTCTCGGCTACACAATTGCCGCACGTATTGCAGCTTTTGGATGCAGAAAGCGGGCACTATGTGGTGTCATCGTCCCATCGTATTATCCGTAATCGCGACTTTCTTATTGTTACAGCACTGGCCACCCAGCAGGCCGATATGATAGTGATAGACAACGCTCCGGCTACCATAAGTACCGATACCCAAACATTTACCTTTAGCATTACAGATAAGCCCCACACTATACCGCAGCAAAATGACATGGCCTGTATCGACATCGCCAAAGTCGATTTTCCACTTATCCTTCGGCGTTCACGTATCGGCGATTATTTCTACCCAATAGGCATGGGCATGAAAAAGAAGAAACTCAGCAAGTACCTGAAAGACGAAAAGGTTGCGCTGCACCTGAAAGAACAGGTATGGGTGTTGGAGTGCCAGAAACGTATAGTATGGGTGGCAGGTATGCGCCTCGACGAGCGTTTTAAAGTTACTGATGCCACGCGACAGGTACTACAGGTAAAAATAACAGCCAGCTAGACCCTACGGCCGGTTCATCAATTGATTCAGGAAAATATGACCATGTGTAGGGTCGAATGCAAAAGCAAAAGAGAAACCGAAAATAGCTCCCCAGAAGTGGGCATTATGATTGATGTTGTCGCCCCCTTTGCGCTCCATATAGGCACTGTATGCCAGGTATAGTACACTAAAGATGATGCTTGGTATGCCAATAGGTATAAAGTATAAATAGATCTTATCCCAGGGGCTGAAGTATACCGAAGCGAACAGCACCGCAGCCACACCCCCTGATGCTCCTAAAGAGCGATAAAAACTGTTGTTGCGGTTTTTGATGAAAGAGGGTAGGGAAGCCACTACAATGCCTGTCAGGTATAATACTATAAATAACAAAGGGCTGCTTATTTCAGAGAAAGCTTCTTCAACGATACGACCAAAGAAGAACAACGTAAGCATATTGAAGAACAAATGTCCCCAGTCTGCATGTATGAAACCTGATGTAAGTAATCGGTAATACTGCACTGGTTTGTCCATTATCTTGGGCCACAGTATCAGCCTGTTATATACTTCATCATTGCTAAAAGCGGCCATAGAAACCAATACCGTTACTACTATTATGATGATCGTAAATGTATAGAGCATGTGTTTTTTACTACTTTGTAAGGACGAAAATACAGTTAACTGTGATGATAGGGAGAATTATTTAAAATACTGTAAGCCCTATATACCTGCTCTGCTACTATTAGGCGCACCAGTTGATGCGGAAATACAAGTGGCGATAACGACCAGCATTGCGATGCCCGTTTGCGAATATTGTCTGTAACTCCAAAAGCGCCACCTATCAGCAATACCAGCGTTTTGGTGCCTTGGTTCATCAGTTGCTGAAATTGTTGAGACCATTGTATAGAATTCAAGGCTTTCCCTTTTTCATCGAGGAGTATTAGATATTGGTTGCTATTCAGCTTCTTCAATATCATTTCTTCTTCCTGTAGCTTGGTGCGTTCTATATCTGTAGTTGCCAGTTTTTTGGGTAGTTGCAATATCACTAGTTCCACCGGGTTGTATGGTCGGGTCTTCTGGAAGTAATATTGCACTCCTTCAGCTATGTATGTTTCATTCTCTTTACCTAAGGACCAGATCTCTATATTCATTATGTGGCTTGTGCTACAAATGTAGCACGGGTGTTCGTACATTTATAATAAGATGTATTACGGTAAACGCTTTATATAAAACGATTGCTTTTAGCGTGGTATTCATTTATTGATTATTTTAATACGTATAATTTATTAATAAATTATGAACAATTATTTCCTGCTACCGATATTCTGTTCTAATTTTGCGTCCTCATTGATTTAGTTGTGGACACATCACATTTAAAGAAAGTCACTGCCGCCGGACTTTTTATTACTTTAGGAATCATTTTTGGCGACATAGGCACATCTCCATTATACACCCTCCAAACCATATTGAAAGAAGGCGGATCGGCAACTGAAGAGTTGGTACTTGGGTCCATATCTTGTGTGTTCTGGACGCTCACATTACAAACCACTTTCAAATACATACTCATCACCTTACAGGCCGATAACAAGGGCGAAGGTGGTATATTCTCATTATATGCGCTGGTAAGGCGTTATGGCAAAAAGCTGGTATTCCCTGCCATCATAGGTGCGGGCACCTTGCTTGCCGATGGTATCATCACGCCTCCCATCTCTATTACCTCTGCTATTGAAGGGCTGAATGGGGTAAAAGGATTAGAGCACACTATTATTCCCGGCAACAATCTGGTAGTAGAGCTGGTACTGGTCATTATTGTCCTACTCTTTATATTCCAGCGATTTGGTACCAAGGTGGTTGGGGGCTTATTTGGACCTATCATGTTTATTTGGTTCATGATGTTGGGGGTATTAGGCATCAACCAGATCATTCACTACCCGCAAATATTTGCAGCACTCAACCCTGTGTATGGCTTAAAGCTCCTGACCATGCACCCTAAAGGTTTCTGGTTGCTGGGTGCGGTATTCTTGTGTACCACAGGGGCTGAAGCTTTGTATTCAGACCTTGGCCATTGCGGCAGAAGGAACATACAGGTAAGCTGGATATTTGTAAAAACAACTTTGGTGCTCAACTACCTGGGGCAGGGAGCATGGGTGCTGTTACAGCACAAGCAGAAACTTGCAGATGACGTTAACCCGTTCTTCGAGATAGTACCTCATGGCTTTCTATTGCCTAGTATCATCGTAGCTACATGTGCATCCATTATAGCCAGCCAGGCGCTCATTAGCGGTTCGTTCACGCTTATCAGTGAGGCTATCAGCCTCAATTTCTGGCCACGTGTAAAGGTCAAATTTCCTACTACAGTTCGTGGGCAGATATACATACCCAGTATCAACTGGATACTTTGTGTGGGTTGCGTCATGGTGGTGCTGTACTTCCGTACTTCAGAGTCTATGACTGCGGCATATGGTTTTTCCATCACCATAGCCATGCTCATGACCACTATCCTTATGTACTACTTCTTACGCTATGTCAAGCACTATCCGCTTATCATAGTTACCATTGTAGTATTCATATTCCTTACGGTCGAGACCTCTTTCTTCATAGCCAATGCAGTTAAGATATTGAAAAGGTTGATGTTCCTGGTGTTCGAGGTAGGATTGATCTTTACGATGTATATCTGGTATAGCGCCCGCAAGATCAATAACCGATTCCTCAATTTCATCGACCTTAAGGAGCATATACCACTTATCGAAGATCTGAGTGCAGATAAGAGTATACCTAAGTTTGCTACCCACCTCATCTATCTTACTAAAGCCAACAGGGCTTCACAGATAGAGCAAAAAGTATTGTATTCCATTTTCAGCCGCAACCCTAAACGGGCCGATATTTATTGGTTCGTCCATATAGAGCGAACGGATGAGCCATACACCATGGAGTATAGCGTAGAAGAGCTGAAGAATGATAAGGTGATCCGTGTAGAGTTCCGTCTTGGTTTCCGTATTCAGCCTCGTGTCAACCTCATGTTCAGGAAGGTAGTGCAGGAGATGGTGGAAAACAAAGAACTGGATATTACCAGTCGCTACCCATCGTTAAGCAAACACAACCTGGCTGCCGACTTTAAGTTTGTGATACTGGAAAAATTCCTGTCTTACGATAATGAGTTCTCTGTGCAGGATGGCTTTATACTCAACAGCTACTTTGCTATTAAGCATCTTTCTTTGTCCGACCATAAAGCATTTGGTTTGGATACGAGCGATACCATAGTAGAGAAATTACCTTTCGTGGTAGCACCTGTTTCCAGCATCTCTTTAAAGCGTATCTCCTTCAAAACTGATTCTTAGAACTTTAGTGTTTTGTTATAAGTAGTGCATCATATTTACAGTTAAATTTGTAAGATTTACTTATATGAAAAGGCTTTATTTTATTCTTGTCGCCGGTTTAGTTTTTGCCGGTTGTGCTGGTAACAATGGTTCCTATACCCCGCCGCAGCAAAACAATGTTACTATTGAGAACAATACCGCTACTGGTTTTGATGTCAATAAACTTGCTCCTTTTGTAAAGACAAGTACCGACCCGGCTACTCTTGAAAAAGCCATCAATGACCCTGCCAATCAGATCAACGATCTGGACCTGGATAAGGATGGTAATGTGGACTATGTGAAGGTGGTTGAAAAGGCTAACAATAAGCTGGACATTGTGGACGATGTAAGCAAAGACCAATCGGTGGTTGTTGCATCTATAAACATAACCCCCGCTGCGGATAACCGTACTGCGGATATGGCCATACAGGGTAATCCCACTTATGTAAGCCAGCCATATTATCACTCCTCGTTCACCTTTACAGATTTCTTGTTACTGTCTTATCTTATGAGGCCGCATGCTTACTACATGCCTATGTATCATTACGGCTACTATCCCTCATATTACAGGCCATACAGAACTACCACCTACCGTACAGTTCGCTCCGGTGGCAATTCTGCACAGTCCGGCAATAATTCGTACAACCGCCGCAGCATTAGCAGCCCATCCGGCTCACAGCGTTCTTTTCAGGAGCGCAACCCTTCTACGCCTGTACGTAGTGGTGGCTTTGGGCACAGTTCGTCTTCTCGTTCTTCTGGTCGCTCCGGCTTTGGAAGTGGCAGGTCTGGTTTTGGTCGCAGAAGGTAATGCTAACAACGTTTAGTAACTTTATATATCAACCAATAACAATTCAAATTCAAATTCAAATTTTATGAGCATTTTCGATAGATTGTTCAGAATAGGTAAGGCAGAGGCACACGCAGCAATAGACAAGCTCGAAGACCCTGCAAAAATGGCCGAGCAAATACTCCGCGAACTGCGCGAGAATTATCAGCAAGCTATAACCGGCGAGGCGGAAATAAAAGCTCAGGCGTTGCAGCATCGCGCACAGGAAGTACAGGCAAAAGACAGGGCTACAGACTGGGAAAAGAAAGCCAATCAGCTGCTGGATCGTGTAGAGCAAAAAACAATTGACGAAGCGCAAGGCAATGACCTTGCTGCCAAAGCAGCACAGGAATACCAGGCAGCACTTACTGAGGCGGGCCAGTATGGTGCTATGGCTGAGAAAGAAGAGGCAGCACTTACACTCATGGACGCTAAGCTGAAACAGATAAAAGAAAGCATCGCCGAAACAGAGAACAGGGCTAAGCTGATCAATTCCCGTCAGAAGACAGCTGAGGTTTCTGAGAACATCAACAAAACGCTATCTAATGTAGATACAGATGGTCTTATGGCCACACTCAACCGCATGGATGCTAAAGCTACTGCTGGCGAATATAGGGCAGCTGCTTATGCAAGTGTTGCTGATGCTGGCCTTACTACTGAGCAGGAGATCAATAAGGTATTGAACAACAACAGCAGCACAAGTGCGCTTGATGCTATAAAAGCAAAGCGCGCACAACAGTCTTAAGCAAGAATATTGCATTATCTATATGGCACAGGTCACTCCTGTGCCATACTAATATCCAAACAACATGTTTGTAACAGATAGTAACAAAAAAACATTTCAGAGTATCATTTTGCTCAATGAGTTGGTGAATGGTACACACAAGTACAGCACAATAGACAATGGCGATGACAAATTGCTCGAGCCATTGTTCGTGGATCTGATGTCGCACGGATACATAGAAGTGAAAGGTCAATACTACGAAGCGTCGGCAAAAGGCATTGAGGTCCTCAATATCTTTATGAAGCGCTATACCGAATATCTGAAGCTGTACGATATCTTTTCTTTTGTAGATCTTGAAAAGGGAGAATTTGCATTCAGTCAATATTTTGACTTCGATACCGATCAGGAATGGGATAACTATAAAAATGACCAACGTTTCGACGATGTGCGCATAGCCGTTGCACTATTCAAGAAATTGGATCCTGCAGAGATAGTGTTCATGTCATTCATCAACGAAGGGCGTTTCGATACCACAGCGAACGCCTGGCAGATGGATCTGCTTTCTAATGATATCTGGGGGCAAATAGAGCGCATCTGTGCCACTGCTATCAAGCCGGAAGAAATAGGCGATGATGCCATGAAGGACATGATAGAGCAGGGTGCCGACCTGATGATGAAATTGCTGGAAGAAGAGAACAAACGCCAGCAGCAAAATAATGATCAGGGCAATGCTACGGAAGTTGTTGAAGAAGAAACCGTTGAATACTATCAGCCATACTACGATCCGTTCTACGTATCTCCTATTTGGTTGTTGCCACTCTTTTTATGGTAGTTCATTTACTTAACTACCCTAAAGAAATGCCCCGTACTTACGGGGCATTTTTATGTCCGTATAGTTGTATGTTTTTCAACTCATTTTTCAATGCATTTAAAAAAATATAAAAATGACCTCGTATTTCTAAATCTAAAAGGTTTCTTAAGACGTACATACAGTATCGTTAATTAAAATGAAACCGTATGAAAAAAAATAAACTATTAAAAAGTGTGCGCAGCATCTGCCTCTTTTTAGGGTTACTTGGGGCCGCAGCGCCCGTTATGGCATCCAGCCACAGGGAAGCCCCACTTATCTCAAACGACCCCCAGGCCGATAATACGGATCTCTATGCCTTCAGGAGTCCTGACGACACCAATACCGTAACTATTATCGCCAACTATGTCCCTTTCGGCTCTCCTGAGGGAGGTCCTAACTACTTCACTTTCGGTACCAATGTTCGTTACGAGATACACATCAAGAACAAAACTACCACTACCGGAGATGATATTACCTATCGCTTTACGTTCTTTCAAACCAACCAGGATGCTACTACCTTTTTTAATATAAGGTTGGGCAAACAAAATTTACTGACCAGCTACATGGTTCAGAAAAGTACCGATGGTGGTAACACTTTTACTACTATAGTTGCTAATGGCACGGTTCCTCCGCCAAACATAGGCCCACGGTCTATACAAAATGCAACGGTTGGCTTGGGTGCTACCAACTATTACACCTTGATGCAGAATGATATTGCTTCAGCAACTACGGGCGAAAAAGTATTCTGCGGTCCGGTTGATGATCCTTTCTTTGTGGATCTGGCAGGTGCTTTCGATCTGGGTAGTTTCCGCCCTTCAGGTCTGTCTACTGCAAACGCCCCTAAAGATGGTTTGGCCAGGTTCAATGTGCAAACTATAGCTATTAAGGTTCCTATAGCTATGCTACAGAAGTCAAACCAGCCGGTTACTGCTGCTACAAGCATACTCGATCCAAACTTCGTCATCGGTGTTTGGGCATCAGCCAGCCGCCAGCAGATAAGCACACTTAGTGGTACAGGTACCGCAACTCCATCAGGCAGCTGGGTGCAGGTTTCCCGTATCGGTATGCCACTTACCAACGAGGCTATCATACCCGTGGGTGAGAAGGACTTCTGGAACTCTGTAACTCCATATTCTGCCGCAGAGACAGTGAACTTCGCAACATATTTTGAAAATCCCGAACTGGCTTTGTACATGGATAATTCACAATACGGTGGCGCAGTGCCTTCTTTGAATGCACTACGTATCCAGAAAGCTTCGTTAGGTTCTTTTGATTTCAGGAACGGTAAAGCAGGTTTGTTCTCCCTTAAAGGAACAGCCGGCGTAGCAGGTACAGCCTTGGATAACGCAAACTATGGTAACATCTTATTGCCGAATGCTACCAGCCCGCGTGCTGTAGATATATTACCAATATTCTTTACCGGCGTGCCGAACCTGCCTCCATACCAATTGGCTACAGGAAAGGCTGGTGGTAATCCCCTTGCCGTAGGCAAACCATTTGTCAATAACTTTCTGCCCACATTAGGCGATATGTTACGCCTCAACATGGCTGTACCGGTTACACCACGTAACGATCCTAATTTTAGTTCTCAGGGTCTTTTGGCTGCTGCGGTACTTGGTCTTACAGATCCTGTGCTTTCTGCTAATGCTAATCTACAGTTCATTCCCAACATGGATGGTTTCCCTAATGGTCGCCGTTTGGAAGACGATGTTACTACAATAGAACTGCAGGCTGTATCAGGTGTTGTGCTTGCTGCCATAGGGCTGTGGTACGATGATTACATACCGGGTACAAGTGCAAGTCCTGTAACTCCTCAACTAGGCCGTGTACTTGGTTTCAACGCGGGTGTTACACATAATGACACCACATTCGCAGCTTCTTTCCCTTACGAGCAAATGCCATGGAGAGGGTTTGATTATTCTACTCAAGCAAGATTTTAACGTCAAAAACCAAAAAAGAACGATATGAAAAAAATTATAAATAAGTCGATCGTGGCTATGGCGCTAATATTGTTGCCATTCACGGGCGCTATAGCATCCAGCCACAGAGAAGCCCCGCTTATATCTAACGATCCATTAGCGGACAATACGGATCTGTACGTATTTAAAAGCCCTTGCGATGCCAGCAAGATGATAATAATTGCTAACTACATACCTTTCGAGCATCCTGCCGGAGGCCCCAATTGGTATACGTTCGGGGAGAACATCCGCTACGAGATACACGTTAAGAACAGTGCAACTACTACAGGTGATGATATCACTTATCGCTTTACGTTCACCCACGTTAATCAGGACCCAACTACGTTCTTTAACATACGCCTGGGTAAGCAAAACGTTATGGCAACATACATCTGCGAGATGAGTTTTGCCGGTGGCGCTTTTACTACTATCGCAAATGGTACAGTACCTCCGCCCAATATAGGCCCGCGTTCTATTGAAGGCGCAGCAGGTATGAACACTCCATACGATACGCTTATGGCTCACGACATCGTGACTGCATCAACTGGTGAAAGAGTATTCTGTGGTCCGGTTGACGATCCTTTCTTCGTAGACCTTGGAGGCATATTTGATGTAGGCGGTTTCCGCACCGCAGCTACCGGTTCTCGCGATGGTCTGGCTAAATTCAATTGCCACTCTATAGTTATGGAGATACCAGTTGTTAATTTGCAAAAAACACATCTTCCTGTAACTGCCGCTACAACTATTCTTGATCCCAACTTTGTAATAGGTGTTTGGGCATCAGCAAGTCGTCAGCAGGTTACAACGTTAAGCACCATTGGTCAGCCGGCTACGGGTACTGGCAACTGGATACAGATCTCACGTATAGGTATGCCATTGACCAACGAAGCCGTTATGCCTATCGGTATGAAGGATCAGTGGAATGCATCATCTCCATATGCATCAACAGAAGTAAGCACCTTTGCTCCATATTTCGAAAATCCTGAGCTTGCCCTGTACATGGATGCATCTCAGTTCGGTGGTGCCGTACCAGGTTTGTCTGCATTGCGCATACAAACACATTCATTAGGTGCTTACGATTTCAGGAACAATATGCCAGGCCTTTATCCATTAAAGGGTTCACCAGCTGTTACCGGTACCGCTTTGGATGATAATTTATACGGTACTATATTGTTGCCTAACAATCATAGTCCACGTGCTGTAGACCTGTTGCCAATATTCTATAGAGGCGTACCAAACTTGCCTCCATACCAGTTAGCTACAGGTAAGGCTGGTGGTAGCCCGCTTGCCGCTGGTAAACCATTCATCAATAACTTCCTGCCTACACTGGGTGATATGCTTCGTGTGAATATGGCAGTGCCTGCTACTCCTCGTAACGATCCTAACTTTAGCTCTTTAGGTTTAGTTCAGGCTGCAGCGCTTGGTCTTACCAATGCCAGCTATAACACCACTGCCGCATTACAATTCATACCTAACATGGATGGTTTCCCTAATGGTCGCCGCCTGGAAGATGATGTAACTACTATTGAATTACAGGCTGTGTCAGGCGTAGTACTTGCGGCTATTGGGTTGTGGTACGACGACTATACACCGGGTGTTACAGCAAGCCCTGTTACTCCCAACCTCGTATCAGTGTTGAGTTTTAACGCAGGTGTTACGCACAATGATACTACCTTCCAGTCTTGCTTTCCATTCGAGCAGGTGCCATGGAGAGGCTTCACAGGTGCTCAGTATGTAGGTCCTACAGCTGTTGCGCAGCTGAACATTGCACCACCGGTAGCTATAATGACCGCGTATCCTAATCCGTTCACCAGTACTGTTAACTTCCGTTACAAAGTGGCTGGCCGCTCATCAGTACAGATCATCGTATGTGATATCACAGGCCGTGTCGTTAACGTGATTGACGAGGGTACTGTAACCGCAGGCGAATACAATACGCCAGTAAATGGTGGTAACCTGATGCCTGGTAACTACATTGCCCGTTTAGTGGTAAATGAGACCAACGTAAATTCAGTGAAGATCACAAAGACCAATTAATCTTTTATCTTTATAAGAGGGGAGGCATTTTGTCTCCCCTTTTTTATAAAAAAAACTTTCAAAATGAAACGTTATTCTACTTTCCTTCCAATACTTTTTTTAGCTGTTTTGTCGCTGCAATTTAGTGCGTGCAGCACCACAAAGAAAGATGACAATGGTATACCACCGCTCATGGAGGCCGATGCAAGTGCTGCAAGCAAAGCTGCCGCCGCTGCACCAGAAAATGAGGCTATAAAGACGGAATATGATAAGGCTGTACTGGCCTTAAAGGGTAATCCTGACGATATGAAGCAGTACATTTCACTTGCTTCCGCCTTCATAATGGAAGGCCGTGTTACCGGCAGTGGCAACTACTATAGCAATGCCGCTGTAAAAATGCTCAACAAAGTGATCGAGAACAGTGGGGGCAAAAAAGACCTGACCTTCCAGGCGCTAAGTCTTAAGTCGGCGGTTCTGCTCAATATGCACCAGTTCAAGGACGCGCTGGATGTGGCGCAGCAAGCTGTAGCCATGGATAGTGTCAACTCTGGCGTTTATGGGGCATTGGTTGATGCCAATGTAGAGCTGGGCCACTACGACGAAGCCGTGCACGATTGCGACCGTATGCTCACCATTCGTCCTGACCTACGTTCTTACTCAAGGGCCTCTTACCTCCGCCAGATATACGGGGACAATGCCGGTGCTATAGCAGCTATGAACATGGCCGTGCAGGCAGGTGTACCAGGCGCTGAAAGTACAGAGTGGGCCAGGGTGCACCTCGGCGATCTGTACCTGGGCACAGGCAAGGTAGACAGTGCATATTTCGAGTACCAAACCGCACTCAACTACAGACCCAACTACCCATATGCACAAATAGGCATAGCAAAAGCAAACGAAGCCGAACAGAAATATGACACTGCATTGGCAAACACAAAGAGGGCCATTAACACTATGAGCGAGGCAGCCTTTGTTTCGTTCCTGGGTGATGTATATGAGTTGAAAGGTGATAGCGTGAAAGCCCATGAAGTAAGGAACGATGTAGTGAAACTGATGGAAGACGGCGAAAAGAACCAGCCAAAAGACGATGTGATAAAACACAACGTAAGCCGTGAAATGTCGCTGGCCTACCTGAATGCTGGCAAGACAGATAAAGCGCTGGAGTACGCAAAGAAAGACTACGACATGCGCCCCGACAATATTGACGCCAACGAGCTGCTGGCCTGGATATACTACCTGAAAGGCGACAACACAAATGCCCAACTACACGCCGACAAAATGTTGAAGACCAACACTAAGAACGCTAACACCCTATACAAGGCAGGAGTTATATACGCTGGTGCGGGCAATGCTGCTAAGGGTAACGAATT
>Ga0116227_10013700_pt1 | contig 12635 bp, 13 predicted proteins | sample S1TSphgellanicum_FD_89693 | JGI IMG/M metagenome (GOLD analysis project Ga0116227, IMG submission 89693) | Host-associated microbial communities from peat moss isolated from Minnesota, USA - S1T2_Fb - Sphagnum magellanicum MG | ecosystem: Host-associated > Plants > Peat moss > Unclassified... | reverse complement strand
TTTGTCGTCTATGTTCCCTAGGAGCTGTTGAGGATGAAGACCACTTGTTATTAGTGTGCCCAGCTCACCATGACATTCGTTACAAGTTTAGTCAACAGTTAGGGAAACAATTGACACCGTGCAACTTACTTCCTGAATTGATGCATTCGGCTAATCAGAAAGCGGTAGCTTTGTACTTAGTTTCTTGCCTAGACAATAGGAGTGTTTTGATCAAGTCAACTTTGTAATTGTCGTCAAATGGATCTCTCTGGTCCGGGTATTGACGTTAAATTAAAAGAAAGAAAGAAAGAAGAAGGTTGGCCGCCCTACCAATTTGGAGGTAAATATATCGATAATGCCTTGGTAGAGTCCTGAGATGACATATGACTCACTAGTGATGTAGAGTATTGTTGGGCGGGTATTATGAACTCCACAAACCCTTGCTGGGTATCATGGCGGTTTTGAAAGTTCATAATCACAATTCTCAGAAATATCAAATACCCATTTTTCATGTATAACCCCTGGTCCACAAAAAAATTTGAATTAGTCAAATGACCACCGGTTCTTCTCTGAAACCTGGCAGTTCTTTCAAGGTTTTGTTACATTCAAAAGCGGCGGTTCTCCGGATCTGAAGCGTTTGAAAAACCAGTCTGTTATTTGGCAAAATCAAAATTTGCCCCCGACACTGATATCGGTAGACACGAGAGACACGCGGGAGGGCGGCAATGAAATAATGACCGCTTCCTGGGCTCACGTCTTTACACAGAAGAAATTTGTGGCTGTGTTGAAAGAGTAGGGGTTGGTGGGCACAGCACGCAAAGCACTTTCACGTGTACCAAGTTACTGGCAATCAACTGCGAGCCAACCCATTACTGATGCAGTCCATATTAATAATTAGGGAGTCAGTGACCCGGTCAAAAGTTAGTGAGCAGTGTTGGAGCAGGAGGCCTACTACGGCGCCTGCAAGAAATTCTAGACGCTACTGAATCCACGTAACTCGTGCCAATTTGAGATCTTGAGACCTGATTTGTTCTTTTCTCTCTCTCTCTCTTTCCCTTGCTCTCTGCTGAGTCTGTTTCTCTCTTCCACCCAATCTGTTGCTTTCTCATGTGCAGCCTCTCTCTCTCTACTTGAAATATATTTTGTGTTCATAAATTTGATTTTGACTAGGGCGAACTAATTTGAGGGTTAATCCTTTTGGGAAATAAGATCATTCTGGGGTGAATTCATCTTGAGAAATTAGATTACTTTGAGGGTTAATCCTTCTGGTAAATAAGATTGATCTGGGGTTAATTCTGAGAAATAAAATTACTTCGAAGGTAAATCCTTTTGGGGAATTAAAGGAATTTTGGGGTTGACAAATTTTTTGGAAATAAGGCTATTATGGGGGGGTTTGTTCTTTTGGGATTTGTTTTACATGGAGTAAATGTACGATTGGCTAATAATATAACTAATTTGAATTTCGCAAAATAAAAAGGAGGACCATTTTGAAGATTGATCCTTTTGCGGAAATAAGAGTAGTTTTGGTCAACTAAATACAATTATTTGTCAGCTCAATTGATTTAGAAGTCACTATGTGTAGGGTAAAGACCTAGGGTGCGAACATTTTCAAAATAATGGACCTAGGGCAAGGTGAGAGTTAAGAGATACCATATTTGATGAATTATCTCCAGGTTATGGTCTTGTGATATTCAGAATAGAATCTAGATTTCAAATTTTGAAATCTAGGTAAGATATCATGAATATCATAATCTTACCTAGATGAGGGTATCAAGTAGGTATGAGGGTATGGGAAAAGGTTTTGAGTAACGTACAGGGTATAAAGTGTAGGGGTTGATAGGGCTACAAAGTGAATGTTTAAAGGTAGGTAGATGAAGTATCCTAAGTTTTTGAAAGCTTTTAATAAGGTTTGAGAAAAGTTTATCTGGATTATGAAAACTAACTTGAATATCCAATGGATATTGTTTGATTACATATTTTACATTCTCAAAAATTGGCGAAATATTTTTAAAATGTATTTGATATCCTTTTTGGATATTTGAAATGGGTTTTCTTTTTAAAATAATAAATAACTAGTTCAATTCTCAAAATCTATTTTGAAAACTAGATCCATGGATTTACTTTTAATGTGATATTTGCCCAACATGGTGTGAACTCAACATATAAACATTGTTTTGCAAGGTAAATAGTGTGGCATGCACGATTGGTCCAAGTGTGAACCCATTACATAATTATAAGGTGCATTCAACATATGAACATTATTATGCAAGGTATATATTCAAGTTTTGAAGATCCAAATATGAAAGGAGATCTTACTTGAATTGCATGGTAAACATATTTTCTCTAAGTGTGAACGCATTATTGAACTTTGTTTATTTTTCCAAAACCTAAGTTTTAAAATTTATTTGAAATTTCAATAATACCTCATGCACCCTAGGTCTAAAAATTATGAAACAAATTCCATTAAATCCTAGTCATTTAATGTTTCCAATAGTACCAAAAATGCACCTAGATTCTTCTATTTTTTTCCTTTTCATTTAATTCAATTGTCATTGAAAAAATGTTCAATATTCAATAACTTGTGTAACATGGTTCCAAACACTAGAAGAAAGATTGTTGTAAATGTAACCAATTTTTGCGACTAAAAATTGTTAACATAATTGCAAATGTTTTTTATTATTGCAAATGACAATTTTTTTTCTAGTGAAATGTCACAAAGCCAATGTGTGCACCCTTATGCATTGAGGGCTTTCCAAGAATACCAAGTTGTGTAATTGGAAACCTTACAATTTTGAGATATCTTAATGTGACAAATTTTGAAAAACTGGTTTTTTTCATATTTTGGATTTTTGTTCAAATTTAGTGACAAAAATTGTTTAAATTCAATATCTCATGGAGCATATGTTGTCTTGAGGGTGAACCCATTGCAAAATAAAGTGAACTCAACATATGACCATTGTTTTGCAAAGGGTATGTGTGAATTTAAATATATTTGTAACTTACGAAATTTTCAAAAATTATTATTGACATTGTAAAAAAGGATAGAAGATGAAAATATTGTTATAAAACAAACACAATTAATTGATGAAATCAAATGGTTTGTATGTCTTTTAAATTTGATAATTTTTGTCCTTCATGCAAATATGGCTTACCACCCGCTAGAATAATAAAAACAATTGATCTTCTTTCTTCCATAATTTAGTGTACATGGATGTCATTTTTATATTTATTTTATTTGAACCATTGTCGCATTTTCGCATATGTGACATTTAATATGTAAATTGATATGATATTCCATTATAATTACAGATTTAAACTAAATTATTGAAACTAGTGGAAATGGAATGGAAATATTATTACCCACACAATACATTAATCACTTAAACATATTAATATTATGATTGCAAGAGCAACTAAATTACATCACCTTGGATCAATCCAAAGTTTTTTTCCCCTAGTCAAAGGGTTCTAATTATCATAATAATTCATTGTGATACACTGCTATTGCAAAAGAAAAAACCTCTTCTTGGATGGTGATTGAAGAGATTATGATATTTGCAGTATAACATAAAAATAAAATAAAATACTTAGAAAAGCATAAACATGTTAATTTGTAGACCAAAACCTTAAAAACCTTGGAGCATGATTATTTAAAGAAATCATTATGACAATTTCCTCGTTGCAAAGGGAAAGGGAAGTTGGAGAAGCTTTTCCCCTTGTTTTCTCCTTTTCTTACACACCATTTGAGGAATAATTAAATATGCTAGACGATGCTAATTAGTATGATACTACCATTAGTGACCTAGATTTGTGTGGAGATTCCTAACAATGGTTAATACTCTAACAGTTAAAAATTCCTTCATAAAAACAAATCTAAAAAAATAAAACTTCACAAGAAAAAATTTCTAGAAAAAATTTGATATGCTATAAGAAATAAACTAAGTTGCCAAAGTGAAGAGGGTCTAGATGTCTAGAGTTTGGACCGCTCTAGTCATTTGGTAAGTATGAGGCAATTACATCTACTATGAGTAAGTGAAGCCAACAAGCCAGTGATTGGATCTATTGTGATTATGAAACAAAAGAGCAATCAAATCTAATAATGAATAAATAAAGGAAGGAATGAGCAAGTAAATTGGATATTTTTTTAGTAAGAAAATAAGAGAATAAATTGGGTGAGTCTATTGCAAAAATAATAAAATAATAAAAAAAATTGGGATATGTTGTGGAGTGAGAAAATAATTAAAGATAACCAAATGAATTATGATGTCAATAAGTGAGTTTATGATTAGCTAGGTTTTTTTGTGTTGCAATGTAGTTGGGAAACTCATATGGTAGTAGCAGGAAGTATGTGGAATAGAAAATGCAGTTTGCAGTAGTGCACAAGCCGCAAGCAGCAACCCAGACATGTAGACAAATACCCTTAACTAGGGATGCATAGATCCGTGTGAGGGAAAAGTTTGACTAGTCATATTAATCAAATTGACATAGCGCATCCCGTTGAGGAATTGTTGAGGAGTCTCCATTTGGGCTGCTCAAGACCTTGTTCTTAATCTTACCTAACCCCTTCTACCACTTTTTGGTGGGTTAGTGATGAATAAAACTTTAGTAATAGCACATGCAATCCACCAAATATTGAACCCTTAGCAGGTCTTGGACCAGCTCCACGCTTTCCCCTGGGGAAAAAAAACTGCCCTCTGTTGCCATCATCAAATGCAAAGAAAAAAGGATAGCCAATTCAGACCGTGAATGCTAGCACAAATCATAATTTTGTCAAATCCCTACATATGACATCTGCTTTTGATCCTATACATAGGGGGGCTTATAGTCCTCATATATGTCGCTTTCTTTCACCACATTCATGATATCGATATTTGGAAATTGAAAATGATGTACCTTGTGTTGTGCTAGGCTATTACTCCCAAGTTGACTTATGTATCCACTTTTTGGAACTGGGCCAATTTGTAATGCAATTCATCCTCAAAATTCTTTTTAGTTATTGACTTTCATTACAAGAATGAAATGGCAAACTTGAGCCATATGTACTGAAGATCAACTTGGAGTGGGAGGGGACTTGTATACATAAGTACCTTCAGAAAATTTTCTGCCTACGAAATTTTGTATTATTGTGGATTTTTTCTTCAAAATAAATATTATTTAAAAATCATTAGAAAAGAGATATTTTGGGTAATGTTCACCTGATGTTTATTTTTGGTTATTGTTGATAAATAGATTATTTATTTTATTTTTGAAAGGTTTAAAAAATAAGTCACCATTTATTGTTATTTTTTTCTTTGGGATGTTCACAAGCTAGTACTAACACTCCAACAAAAACTTGAAAAATAAAAACACTAAGTATCATGGCAAGTTCAACATCTCAATGTCCAATAATTATTTTATTTTGAAGATTTCATGTAAAAACAAAATATTCTTATACATATTAAAACACTCCTTATTTTCTTTCATAGTTTTTTTCCATTGAATAAATATCTTTTGTCAATTTCAATAGTTCTAGAAGGTACATAATTCATATCAAAGTTGTTTAGGTACATAATATTAAAAATGGGAAGAGCTAGTGGATAGAGCTAGGAGGGGTGAAAAATTGAAATACCTATGTTAACCCAAATTTTCAACTATATATATATTAACCAGTTGGTAGCAATTGGTAACCAATGAAGCAATATGATCTTGAAACTTTGTTTAGTTATTACTTAGTAACATGACCTTAAGAGAACCAGTTTATTGAAATAACTAATAATAGGTGATAAGGTAACCAATGGGTTAAATAAATTGGTAATCAATTTGTTATAGTAACTAGTTGTTGATAGTAACAAGTTGGTTTAAAATTATGACTAGTAGTTGTAGGAGTTTAAATTTAAAGTTTTACTCCTATTGATTGTTTAATTTAAAACAATATTACGTTTAGTATAAATAGAAGGATTGAAAGATAGATAAACATCTCTTTGAAACTTTTTGTAAACTTTTGAGCCATTGGAACTTCTTTCTTCTTTTAATTTTAGATATTATTTCTTACCAATATTTTGGTTTATGAATAGGTTCACTTAGAATTTTGATATTTTATTTCTTCAACTTGCTATGAAAGATTAAATTGAGTTTTGTTTTTGCATTTGGGAGAAACATTTATATATAATTTCCAAAACTATTGATATGAAGCAACCTATTGATATCATCTAAACCATAATTAGAAAACTTACAAGATAAGAATTTTAAAATTTAAGTAGAATAGAAAAAACCCTTCACATTTTGGCGACCATGTAGTGAAACAAAATTGTGAACAATCACACTTACATTTTATAAATTTTAGCAATTATTTTGTTTTGAAATTCTAATTTTTAATTTTTAATAATTTTAATAGTTTTCTAAGAGTTTTTTGTGCCTTGATGAGTTCTAATTTCTCTAGCAAAATGTTACTGAAAAGAACTTGAATTAATAATTATTTTAAGTTAGTATAAAAGATGTCAAGAGTAGTCACAAGGGGCTTTAGAAGGCAATCAAAATTAAGAATACCACAACAACTCGTTCATGAAGTAGCCCATTCACAAAAACAACTACGTTTTCAAACCAAGGGAATTCAGCTAATTGATGTTCCCAACAATGAGCTCAACAATTCATTATGGCAAATTTACCGCTTCATTAGATACTAATAGAACAATAGGAAAGAAGGGAAGTACAAGTACCTTCAACCAATTAATTTTTGACACCCCAACAATTGTCCCAAGAATGGTGGTTGAATTCACAATTGGGTGGACAAAACACCACATTTGTTTGACATGTTGATGAAGTAACCTTTGCAACACATAGGTGGTAGTCTACAACACCTAATTATTACATTCCAAGAGTTATTATACCATCTCGATTAGCATCAGTTGTTGGGTACCACAAATTTGAACCGGTTCTTGTTTTGAATTCAATCGTAACATATTTAGAATTAGAGCATGATCACTTTTTAAACCGGTTAAAACAACTACACAACTTTGAGTGAAAACCTTCACACTAATTCAATTCTCAACAACATGCAAAATTAATGGACATAGTTGCAGTACTTATTGTTGTGTGACAAACACAACATGTCACTCAAGGTGTTTGGCGAAATATACCTATTTAAGAACTATTGAACGACCACCTATTCAACAAAATATATCAATTATAACCCCACAACCTATTGTTGAAATTGCATTAACATGTGCGTATTATTAACAAATTGAACATGAATTCAAAAATTGTCCTTTTGTGGATGATAAATTAGAGCAGTTAATGAAAAAAAACTCAAAACTTTTCTACCACCTACTACAATGAGCAAAACAATAATACATGTTGGTGTACCCATTTCACAAATCCGATCACAATCAGGTTTGGTGACTCATCCAACATTAGTTAATCTAAACCTAGGTTGGTAGTAACATTTTACACCACTAATAACAAGACAACCTAAAGTTGTACCATATCCAATGTGGTATATTACAATTCCACCTTTAATACCCATTGATCCTAACATGTACTCAATCTATTATTCTGGAATCAAAGGATTTGATCCATTGATTTCTAGAAAAAAGGAGAAATATGCATCCGATACTACCCAAGCACAATCGGTGCCACCTATTGAATAGTTAAAATAAACTTTATCTTGTTAGGATATTAACTTTTGGATTAAAACAACTGATTTTAATTTCCAGGGGTGTACCTATTCAATAAATAACGGTTGCAACTTTACATATTAACATACATGTTGCCAATGGACTACCTATCCATGGTAATGATGTTTCAATTCAGTAGCCAATAAAGGTTAATTTACATCCATAGCTATGTGGAGAAATGCACAGAAATTTGCCTAATGGAAGATCACATAATCAAAACCCACCTAGAGGACCGTCACATGACCCAAGCGTTGGATTTTACAGATGGTTGACACCTGATTAAAGATTGTTCATGCCACCATTTTACCCATCGGTTGCAATTCAATCTGAACCAACTAGTAAATTACCATATCAAAAAATTTGATATCTAACGTATGTGAAGGATATTGATCCCGATGCCCACATCAAAGTTTTAAAAATATATATCAAAGTTAATGGGGAGATTATGGAGGCTAATATTGCAAACCTATTTGGTTTCATTTTACAAAACAATATTTTGGAGTGGGGTGGAAACTTTGTACAGGATCATCCCAATTACACTTTTGAGGAGTTGGAGCAAGCATTTTGCAAATGTTTTTGAATTGTGAAGAATGATGAAGAAATTTACATGCAATAAAGGAACCTCCAACAACAAGTTAGTGAACGGGTAGAGGTTTATTATGGGTGTTTGCTAAAACTTGCTAATTATTTGCAAGTTAAAGCTACCAATGTGTTCCTAATTATTATCTTCATAGCAGATTTGTAACCATACCTTAGATTAACAACAATAGGTATGGAAATAAATGCCTTTATCAAACATAAAGAAATTGCAATTATCTATGAAGAAAGTGGATTGGTCATAATAAATTACAATGCCTTAATAACCCACCCAAAATCAAAACTTGTTACATGCCTTGTAGTCACTTATACTATTGTTAAACAATACCTTGTTCAAATTGTGGTAAAACTGGTCATGTTAAAGAAACATGCCACAATAGGAAAAGAAAAGAACCTACAATACATGTTTCCATTAAAGTTGTTAAACCAATAGTTAGAGTTATTGCACAACCTATTAAACCAGCTATAGTACCTTGAGATGTCCTTTTATTATTTATTTTAGTTCTAAAAATTGTGCATTTGATTGTCCTAAAAAACCAAAAGTTCAAAACATGTTTCGAATGAAACTAACCATTACTACCACTATAATGGTGAAATCTTCTAAACTTGATAATGTACTAGTTAATGTAGTTGATATTATCATGACACATAGTCAAGTACTTGAACAACAAATGCTTAAATAACGTGAATTAGTGAAGGCAAAAACAATAGTTAATTGACAAAATAAAGAATAAATGCATGATTCATTTATTCACACCATTAAGGAGCTATAGGGGAGTGATTCAATATCACAAGAAATCGTTGAGTTTAACAAACCACTTCATTCAAATTGGGCAAGTATATGATGAATCAACCGGTTATTAGTAAGTGATTTGTTCAATTGACTACACAAACTACCTTACTAGAAAAGACTTTGGAAGAGATTTTGAAAAACATCAACACTCAAATTTTAGAAACCAAGGATATAATAAACTTGGGACAACTATTGAAGATTGTGCTACACATTCAAATATGCATTTTAAATCATTCTTTACATCCATTTGATGTAAAGACCATCCTTTTGTTGCTGCCATAGTAATGATTGCTCTTACAGTTGTCATTTTGGCAACTGGACTATAGGTCTCCTCATAGTCTATGCCATAAGTTTAGGCATAACTTTTGGCAACCAATCTTGCTTTGTATTTGCTCACAAATCCATCTGCATTGTGTTTGATTTTGTACACCCATTTGCACCCAATTGCTTTCTTATCTTCTAGTAAAGCTACCAATTCCCAAGTAGCATTTGCATCCAAACCACCATCTTTTCATCCATGGCATTGTCTCATTTAGGGTTTCTAACCACTTGTTCAAAACAAGTGGGTTCAACCTCCTGTATAACTCTCACCATGTATACGTAATGATGAGGTATAAAGCCATCATATGTGAGTCTTTGTACAGGGTACTTGACTCATGTGGGTCTTTGTACTCGATTGTTGTTGTCAGGTGTTTTCAAAGCTTTCTTAGCCATCTGAGCTCCAAGAGTCGTAACTGAAATGATTTTTGATTCTTCACCCACACTCTTCTTTGAATCACTTGACTCATCATCTACATGAGGATTTTTAGATGATGTTTGAAAACTACCATGTACAATGTTTGAAGATTTTATTCTTCCTTTCCATGGAGTGCTATTAGAGCCATTAATTGAAAACTCTTGTGGTCCATTGACTAATTGTGATTCTTGTTCCACATTTGATGAAACATCACCATTTCTAACCTTTCGATCTTTTGCTATCTTCAATGGTGAGTACCAACTAACCATCTCATCAAACACAACATCTCTACTCACTTGTAACTTCCGAGTGGAAGGATTGAAACATCTATATCCTTTTTATTCTGAAGAATATCCAACGAATATACACTTCTCAGCTTTTGGGTCTAGTTTTGATCTCTTTTCGTCAGGGACATGCACGATGCAATGCAACCAAACACTTTGAGGTGTGAAACATCTGGTTTTTTACCTCTGAATTTTTCTTCGGATGTGATGCCATGAACTACTGTTGTGGGTGTTCGATTCATGATATAGACTATAGTTATTACCGCTTTAACCCAAAAATAATTTAGCAAATTCTTTTCATTCAACATGGCATGTGCTATTTCTGCAATGTGCCTGTTTTTCCTTTCAACAATTCCATTATGTTGAGGGGAATAACTACATGAATATTTCCTTTGAATTCCATGCTCCTTCAAGTATTCACTAAATTCATTTGAAAAATACTCCCCCCTCCATCGGATCTTAAGCACTTGAAGCTCACACCTTTTTCCTTCCCCACCATTGCTTCGAAATTCAAAAAATGTTAAAACATTTCACCTTTGTGTTTCATGAAGTAAACCCACACCTTATTTGTGTGGTCATCAATGAAATTCATGTAGTACTTGCATCCTCCAATGGATTATGTCTTCGTGGTCCACACATCTGAGTGGATCATTTCCAAAGGTTTGGAAGTTACATGAGTTGTTTGAGGTGGGAATGGATGCCTAATTTGCTTCCCTAATTGGCAGGTTTCACAAACTTCTAACATCACCTTTTCTGTTCCAAATTTGGGAAAACCTCCAACAAGATTTTGTTTTTCCATCAACTTAAGACATTGGAGATTAACACGGCCAACCCACTTGTGCCAAATTCCAACGTCTCCAACTCCTTTTCCATGTGTGAATAACATGGAATTCACTTTAGGCATGTTCACATCCAAGGTGAACATTCGTCCATTCCTTTCCCCTTTTGTAATCAATTTGCCTTGGTTCTTCATGTCTTCCACAAAACATCCATTTGGGTTTAATGTCACATGTAAACCTTGTTCCACCATCTAGCCTACAGAGACCAAATTTTTTGTTATGGTTGGAACATGAAGTACATCTTTCAAGTATTTTGTTTGCCCATCTTGCATGCACAATGGCACCTTACCAATTTGTGTGATGGGATGTGTAGTGTCATCACCAGTTTCCACAAACCTTGGTGTCTTCAAATCCTTTGTGTCTCTAAACCATTCTCCATGATTAGTCATGTGGTTTGAAGCTCCAGAATCACATACTAGACATTGTTATCGGATACACCTCCTATCATTGAATTTGCCATGTGTCGCATCATAAAGAGTTGTTCATCACCTTGATTGTTAATTGACGCATAATTCCCTTGTTGTAGCTTTCCATTTCATGCATCATGCTCCCTTTGATAATAGTTTTTTGCCATGTGCCTAGGTTTCCCACAGTAGTAGCAATTTGAGTCATTATTTGGTTGTTGACCTCGATGATTTCCACCATGACCTTGATTTCCTCAACTTCCTCTTCCTCCAAAGTTTCCTTGTCCACCTCCATGAGCTTGACCTTCATGCTAATGATGTCCACCATGCAAGCTTTCGTGTTGACCTTGAAATGAGGTTTTACTAACTCTACCTGTACCTCTATTAATATTTGAGTAGAAAGCACTTTCTTGTGATCCTCCATTGGATGAAGTACCAACAATTCTCATCTCTTCACTTATAAGTAGGGTTATTAAGTCTTGGAAATTGGGAAATGTTTTTCAAACTATAATTGAAATACGGAATTGGCTATAGTCTTTTCCAAGTCCATTCAAAGTCACGGTCACTAGATCTTCATCATCTATAGGGGCTCTTATAGAAGCAAAAGCATCTGCAAGGGTTTTCACCTTTATAGAATAGTCACTGATGTTCATCTTATTTTTCTGTAGATTATGCAACTCTTGCTCGAACTACATTTTGTAGGCTTATGTATTAGTGTTATACATCTTCACCAATGTATCCCAAGCTTGTTTGGGTGATTTTGCATCTTGAATATGCATAATCATGGAATCGGACACATTCATAAAAAGCCAATACGAGACTTTCCTTGCTTTTTCATGCCAAGTTTTATTGGCTTGAATTTGTTGTTGTGTGGGGTTTTTTGGGAAAGGAGGTTCTTTTTCATCACCAGTTATGAATTCCCAGTAGCCTTTCCCCATCAAAAAATTCATAATCCTAAATTTTCACATTTGGAAATTGTTCTTATCTAGTTTCTCACACTAGTAGAAATCAGCCAAAATGTAACCAGTCAATTTAAAACTACATGCGACTTATAGTCGTTTGCGACTAGATTTGAGAATATTTGCAACTACAAGACCAACTTTCAACTATTTTGGTCATTTTCACAACTATGATGCAACTATTATAAATTTCATCCTATTGGTTACATCAATTTTACATTTATTTTCATCCATTAATAGGTTGATATGTCCGATTAATCACAATAGTCACCAAATTAGTTACATCCTAAAGGTATTCTACAATGACATACGGGTATATTTTAATGTATGTACTAAAATTATATATATATATATATATATATATATATATATATATATATATATATATATAT
>Ga0116227_10013697_pt1 | contig 12636 bp, 8 predicted proteins | sample S1TSphgellanicum_FD_89693 | JGI IMG/M metagenome (GOLD analysis project Ga0116227, IMG submission 89693) | Host-associated microbial communities from peat moss isolated from Minnesota, USA - S1T2_Fb - Sphagnum magellanicum MG | ecosystem: Host-associated > Plants > Peat moss > Unclassified... | reverse complement strand
TATCGTACTGGATAGGTACGTTGTTACTGATCACCACGCCTTGTCCCTGATAGGATTTCACGCCTTTATAGTCCTGGTAGCGGGCTTCTCCCATGGCGCCTTCCGTGGTCAGGATATTACGTCCACCGCGGAAAGTCTGTTGCTGGATATAGTCGATCATACTGCCACCTACGCGGCCATCGAACTGGAAGCTGAGGCTCACACCTTTGAAATTGAAACTGTTGTTGATTCCCCAAACCCAGTCGGCGCTGGCATAACCGAGGAACTGTTGTGTTGGATTCACTACCGGGCGACCGTCGGAACCATTGATGATTTGTCCGTCGGCAGCTCTCACGAATTTGGAACCGTAGATTTTATCTACCCTGTCACCCACGCCCACAAAGGCATTCAGCTTATCTTCTCCATCATAAATCTTGGTGTACTTTTCCTGGAAGGTGGACCAGTTGGCGGTCACGTGCCAGTTAAGGCCATTGGGATTCCGGAGTGGTGAGCCATTCAGCGTTACCTCGTAACCAGTTTTACGGGTATTCACGCCGTTGATACGGTTCAGTGCATAACCGGTAGAACTTGGAATGATCACATCATAAATCTGTGGTCCGTTCTGGCTTGTAAAATAAGTAGCGTCGATGCCTATACGATTCTTCAGAAAACGTATATCCATTCCCGTTTCCACTACTTTACTCGCGAAAGGTTTCAGATCAGGATTAGCGATGGTTTGTGAAATATAGGCTCCTGCCTGATTTTGATACACCGGTGTAACGTTGTAAAAAGAGCTGTTATAAATAGGTCCGTCATAAGACGACTTATACTCCGAGCCATATCCCAGCGGGTAGGTAGCCAGTGGTGTAGCGCCGATGGTGGCTTGTGTAAAACCTCCTTTCACGTTAGCATAAGATGCTCTCAGCTTCAGGAAAGAAATCACTTCCGGCAGTGGCACGTAGTCCGATACAACAGTGCTCAATGCCACGGAAGGATAAGAGTATACGTTGTTCTGTACAGGCAGGTTAGACGCTTTATCGATACGGTCTGTGAGGGAGATGGTGGCATATTTTCCGAGGTCAATATCTACATAACCATAGGTACTCAATACCAGCATTGGTGCGTAGTAGTTGGTGGCAAAAAGTGGATCACGGGAATTACCGAATCCATACCATCCCGGTGCATTCAGGTAACCGGTAGACACATAACTGGAGTTATAACGGAAAGAACGGGCATTTCCACCTACAGACGCGTGGATACCAATTTTATTGGGGAAGGTATTGGTATAAGACAGCAATACGTCGGTGTTATTTTCAAACATCGAACGTTTGTCTTCCCGGTAGTCGCCCTTTCCTTCTTCGCGGCCATAGGGGTGTGCGGAGAAAGGTACTTTTTCATTCCGCATCAGGTCGTAGCTGGTGATTTGTGTACGTGCCAGCAGTTCCAGTTTATCATTGAACTTATAGTTCAATTTTGCGTATCCGTTGATGTCTGTTTTATAGTGACCACGCAACCATTCGTAAGTCATAAACCAGGGGTTATGATAACGTTGGTATTCAGCGTAGATAGATTGGATCCCTTCTTTACCTGGCTGCCAGTAGTTGCGCATATCATCCATGCTCCAGTCGGCGCCGGCCCAGATGAGGGTATTATAGATAATACTGTTGGGGCCATAAGTAACATCCGGGAAGTTGTTGGAGTACTGACGGTTATAGTTCATGTAGGCGTCCAGTCGCAGGCGGGAATTAAAGTTATATCCTGCGGAGATGTTGAAGTTGGTGATGTTCAGCGAAGTATTGGGTACAATTCCTTTCTGATAGGAATGAGACAGGGAGAAGCGCAGATCTGCTTTTTCCGTGTGGGAGGATACGGCAATATTATTGGTGCTGAGCATACCGGTTTGCAGGAATCGTTGCAGGTTATTCTTACCCCGTGCAATCCACGGTGTGCCGGTGCGTTTGCCCGTTACCGGGTCTACCGGGCTATCATACTGAGGGATGAGCTGTCCTTCGAATTTTGGGCCCCATACGTCGTAATCGCCGTCATTGGTTCCACCACCTTTACCATCCACAAAAGCATATTTACCATGATCGCCGGGACCATACTCATCCTGTACTTCAGGGATGGCATTGAATCCTTTTTCGAACATGGTACTGGAGTTAAAATCAATGGACAGGCCGCGCTTATCTTTGGTTCCTTTTTTTGTGGTGATCATAATGGCACCATTCAGGCCACGGGAGCCATATAAAGCGGAAGCAGTAACCCCTTTCAGTACGGTATAGCTTTCGATATCATCGGGGGAGATATTCCAGGTATCGGAGTTGATAGGCACACCGTCTACTACATACAGGCCGATGTTATTACCGCGGAGTAATACGAGCGGGGCAGCCAGTAGTTCAGCCGATGCGCCCACGGTGAGACCGGCCACTTTACCTGCCAGACCGTTGATGGGATTGGGTTCTCTGGCCTTGATCAGGTCGGCGCCTTTTACTTCCTGTACGGAGTAGCCCACCTTCTTTACTTCTTTTCGTATACCCAGTGCCGTTACCACTACCTCATCGAGGGCTTTTTTATCAGGTTGCAGGGTGATGAGAACGTCTGTATTGCCTTTCAGGAAATACTCTGCCGGAAGGAAGCCGATAAAACTCACCTGGAGGATATCAGTCCCGGCTGCAGAGAGGGCGAAATTGCCGTTGGCGTCTGTAAAAGCGCCCCGGTTGGCTCCTTTTACTTTCACCGTAGCACCGATTACAGGTTGACGGTCGTCGCCGGCAATAACTTTTCCAGTAACAGCTAACTGGGCTTGCACAGATATGGCGGCGAGTAGCAGCAATAGCATGGCGCATGACTGCCTTTTGAGCGCCCGAAGTAGATTTGATTGCATGTAAATGTAGGTTTGGGTAATTTATTACATGCAAAGTTTGAGATCCTATGTGACCGGAATGTTAACCTATACTAAATTTAATGTTAAGTATTTGTATATCCTTATTTGTCGTTGTCCATGAAGAAATAGACCACGAGGATGAGTGCATTATCGGAGCCGATGTTGCTAGGTTTATGTCCGAGGCGGCCATCAAAGAAGAGGGAATCTCCTTCTTCCAGGATATATTTTTCGTTGTCGATCAGGTATTCCACGGAGCCTTTGATGATATACTTGTATTCGTAGGCGTCTGTTTTCACGGTATGAGAGCGGTGCGCGCCTTTCTTTAGTTCCAGTAGTACGATATCAACGGGGAGGTTTTTTACGTTTTTGGTAAGTACTCTTTTATATACAAATCCCCTGGTAGGTTCTTTTTCAAACTCCTGGTAGGAGGCTTTCTGCTTGATGATGACTTTAGCGCTCTGGGTTTGCTGGTCAATTTCATTAAAGAACTCGTTCATATCCAGCTGGAGGGCCTTAATAATGTTGATCAATACCAACAGAGAAGGTACTGTCCTGTTATTTTCGATCTGGGATATCAGCCCTTTACTTACCTGTGCCCTATCCGCCAGTTCCTGGATGGTAATCCCTTTTCCCTTTCTTTTCTCCTTGATCTTGTTGCTGATCTGTATGATGATATCCTCTGTCATATAAGTGGTGCTTATAACAAATATAGGTAGCAATCTCCCTATATTTACACAAAATCTAGCATTCATGTTCAGTTTCGACCAAATTCTGGCGGTTACGTTCACCTTATTTGCGGTCATTGATATTGTAGGCTCTATCCCTGTACTGGTATCCCTCAAGGAAAAACTGGGGCATATAGATGCCGGCAAAGCAACACTCGCATCGGGTTTCCTGATGATCTTATTTCTGCTGGTAGGCGAACCCTTTCTGAAACTGTTGAGTGTAGATGTCCACTCCTTTGCGGTGGCGGGTTCTATCGTCATTTTTGTGATCGGGCTGGAGATGATCCTGGGATTAGAGTTCTTTAAAACAGACCAGGATGCCAAAGCCGGCAGCATCGTACCGATCGCCTTCCCCCTGATAGCCGGTTCCGGTACGCTGACCACGATTATGTCGCTCAAAGCTAATTTCGGGCAGTATAACATCCTGGCGGGCATCTGTTTGAACCTGGCCATCATCTATACCGTATTGCGCTGCTTAAACTACATAGAACGCTTACTGGGTAAGGCCGGATTGATGGTATTGCGCAAGTTTTTTGGCGTTATTCTGCTCGCTATTGCGGTAAAAATTTTTAAAAGTAATATCAATCTGTGATGGGATTTGGGATTGTACATTAGAAAATGTAGATTTGCGCCAGTTTTAAGGCCTCGTAGTACAATGGATAGTATAAGAGTTTCCGAAGCTCCAGATTCAAGTTCGATTCTTGACGAGGCTACTAAATCATTAATTCGCCCGATTTCAGGTTTGCTGAGATTGGGCGTTTTTCGTTTCTGGACGTGCGTTTCAGGGAAAAGAGCGGTAAAGGGGGATAAAGCGGAATTAAGTAAAAATGTCCCCAAAACCTTCCCCACTGTACCCCAACGTGTACCCCAAAATGCGGCAGACTAGTCAAACTTTTTCACCTCCAAAGACGTCGCCACTTTGCGCCTATTCGTTCCTTAAAGGTGGCCTTGCGGACACAAACGACGTCTATTTCTCCCAATACTGCTGCACTCATTTGCAACATCAGGTCAATGTTTGCTTTGTCTTCAATGTTTACCTTACGTTCTATTCTTTCATAACCAAGGTAAGTACATTCCAGGATAAATGGCTGATGCTGCAGGTTATCAGGTACTTCGAAATGAAACCGTCCGCTCGTATCAGTAACAGCACCTCTCCTTGTCCCTTTAATTAAAATAACAACAGCAGTTAGCGGTTCTCCTGTTTGGCTGTCTGATACTTTTCCATTAATAACACGGACCGGGCTACTTAGGGTATCACTACTAGTTTCATTCACGGGAGTGGGCACATTCATGGGCGAAAGAGTGGCCACACCGTAAGCTGGTACTGCACTAAGAGATATACTGTTCGTCATCAGTAATGCAGTCAATACGGCGGCAGGCAATGCGATATGTTTTCCGGAAGAGGTATTGGCAATTATTCTGTTCAACTGCGATGGATTAAAACGTCCGCAGAGTTTTCCTGACGACTGGTTGAAGGTATCAACGATTTCCGCATCCGTTAACCCGGCAAAGTCAATCACCGATTTATGACAATTACTGCAAAACCTACCAGAGGATTCGGTTGCCATCTTTGTCCAGGATGCAGTACAGGGAAGAGGAATAGCTACAGATAGGGCAGATAACTTCTTCATATAATATCAGGTAAATAGTATTAAGTTACCGGTTCTATGGTTGATGTCCAAGTACAAAAATAAAGGAGCAGTCTATATGAACTGCTCCTTTATTTTTGTCATGCATTGATATTTTTATGCGCTCATTTCGCTTAACTCCAACCACCGCATTCCCTTCTCATCAAGCTGCTGAATAATTTCACCAATCCTGTGTGTCATGGGTTCCATTTTATCAAAAGCCAGTTCTCCACTGGCCAGGGATGCTTCAATGGTTTTCTTTTCTGTTTCCAGTTTTTCTATTTCCTTCTCCAGTAATTCCAGTTCACGTTTTTCTTTAAAGGACCTTTTACGACCTTTATTTTCGCCTGCGGGGGCCGCTACTGCTACGGGTTCTGGTGCTACTTCTTTTTTAGGTGTACTGGTCTTTTTCTTATCTTCTTCTTTTTGCCATTCACGGTACTGCGTATAGTTACCCGGGTAGTCGCGGATTTCGCCATCACCCTCAAAAACAAACAGGTGTTCTACCAGTTTGTCCATGAAATAACGGTCGTGGCTTACAATGATTACGCACCCCTGGAAGTCTTGTAAAAAGCTTTCGAGAATGCTGAGTGTAGGTAAATCCAGGTCATTGGTAGGTTCATCCAATACCAGGAAATTAGGATTACGGAATAAGATGGAAAGCAGGTGTAATCTTCTTTTTTCGCCACCACTTAACTTGGAGATATAGGTGTATTGTTTTTCTGCGGGAAAGAGGAATAACTCCAGGAACTGGGCAGCACTCACTTTAGTACCATCTGCCAGAGGGAAATTTTCTGCAATATTCTTTACGAACTCAATTACACGCATATCTTCCTTTACCACCAGGCCGGTTTGTGAATAGTTACCAAACACGATGGTTTCTCCTATGTTGATCTTTCCGGAGTCAGGCTGTTCACTGCCTAGCAGCATATTGAGAAAAGTAGATTTACCTACCCCGTTTTTACCAACGATACCTACCCGTTCTCCTTTTTTGAAGGTATAGTCCATTCCTTTCAGGATCTTCAGATCCCCGAAGGATTTATATACTTTTTTGAGTTCCAGGATTTTCCCACCCAGACGGGTCATTTTCACATTCAGTTCCAGTTGTTGTTCTACCACGCGGGAACTGGCTTTTTCCTTTACTTCGTAGAATGCATCCTGCCGGGATTTGGATTTAGTAGTACGAGCTTTGGGCTGCTTACGCATCCATTCCAGTTCTTTACGATATAGATTTCGGGCTTTATCTACACTGGACTTATCACTTTCTTCTCTTGCCGCCTTTTTCTCCAGGTAATTCTCATAATCACCTTTATAGATGAATAATTGCTCCTGATCTAACTCCATTACTTCATTACAAACACTGTCGAGGAAATAACGATCATGCGTTACTAACAGTAATGTCACCTTTTCCTGATCCAGGTAGTTCTCCAGCCATTCGATCATGGATACATCCAAATGGTTGGTGGGCTCATCCATGATCAGCAATACATGCTTATGTTCAAAGCCGATTTCAATCAGCACTTTCGCCAATGCCACTCTTTTCTGCTGACCTCCGGAAAGGGATGATACCGGTTGATCCAGGTTGTGTATATTAAGTTTTCCTAATATCTGTTTTACCTTAGTATCAAAATGCCAGGCATTCAGTTCATCCATCCGGGCGATGGAATCGGTTAATTTATCAATGTCTGGTTCATGTCCCTCTTCTGTGAGCAGTTCATATTCTTTAATGGCATTCAATACGGGATTATCATGATTAAAGATATTCTCTATCACTGTTTTGGACATATCAAAGTCCGATTGCTGCTCCAGCATTACAACGGTTACATCTTTATGGATCCAGACTTTGCCGCTGTCGGGCACGTCTTTTCCACATAAAATACGTAGCAGGGTGGATTTACCTGTTCCGTTAAGCGCTACCAGCGCTATTTTATCTCCTTCTTCGATGTGAAAAGAAATATCTCTGAATAATGGTTTGGTTCCAAAAGATTTGGTGAGCCCTTCTACTGTAACGTAATGCATGCTGCGAAGTTATAAATTATCGACAACACTGGAAGAGATGTAATATATTATATTATTTTAATATATATTACAGAGTATCGAAACTTTCTCTAAAACGGATTCTCCGTCAATTTTTGCTCTTTCTCATTAAGTGTCTTCCACTTTTTATGATGAAAAAAACCTTCATCCTTTTTAAATAGAATATACTTTTCTTCTCTATCTATGATAAGCCTTTTAGTAGCGATATCTATCAGATAAGATTACTGCTTAATAATTTTCGCCCTTGTAATTTTTCTATCCAGTCTCATGAAGTACACTCCCTTCACCCATCGCTCAACATTTACCGACCTCTCGCCGGTAAACTTATCATCTTTGTAGATAAGCTTCCCAAGCAAATCGAAGATTTCTAAAACATGATATCCGACTGTGAGACCCGATATTTTAAAATAATTATCAACCGGATTGGGATAAATTTTGGGATTTAGGTTAGACCTATCTATCTGGATAATTTTACTATATAAACTCTTCTTTTTTCTAGACGGTCCTACAAATAGCCTGTAGTAAGACACAGGATAAGCCGAGTCATTAGTATCTATAAACCAATAATCATTAAAAGCGTTGGATGAATCAGCTCCGTTCACTACCCCAATTCTATACCAAGAAGAAGAATCTTTGCTTTTCTCAACATTAAATTTTTCTACTCCTCTTTCCAAGCATGTACGCCATGAAAGTTTCAAACCCTCATCCGATAACTGTGCCTCAAAACCTCTAAATTTCAACATTTGCTCACTAAGATATCGGGGAATGTCCACCTCAGTTATCAGTTTAAAAAACAAGGCATGGCCTGCGTCATTAAGGTGTACTTTATCGGTGAACGCATATTGATTTTTTAGACTTCCATTGGCTTCCGCAAATGGCGTCCATACATCAATTGCCTTATCCTTAAATGTATCCTGTATCCATTTCTTCATGTCCAATTGATATTGTAATGATACTGTGTTAAGGCCAATCCGGGGCTGTACAGTAGTTACCCATACCGGAACATTATTCTTTAAAGAAGTATTTACTATGAGTTCCAGATTTTTCTGTTGTTGCTCCAACGAAACCTTATACAATAAGTCGTTGGCTGGAAGATTAATAATAATAGCATCAGGAGAGAGAGACAGAGCATAGGTAATATTTCTGGCTGCATCCCAGGAACCATTTGGGAAACCAGGAACATTAATTCCATCCGGCATTAACTGAATAGTTGAATATCCGGATTTCGCGAGGTTAATGATCTGATTATCAGAATTAACTTTTTTTAGTGCGTTCTGATAAAGGGAGGTCCAATTTTTACCAGGAGAAGCCCCATATCCTTCTGATGTTGATGAGCCCAGCACAACAATTTTATAAGGACCCGACTGGGCAATAACTATCCTAATTGATATCAGAAAACAAAAAGCTACTAGCCTGAAAAAATTCATATAAAATAAATAAGCCTTATTCATCAAAAAGCGGAGTAAAAGGGATAATATCTGCCATCAAACACTGACAATCCTACAGCAAATTGGCAGTGTATTACTATTTCAGAGTAATTTCAATCAACATATACTTAGAACAACGCAGAGAATCACCATCCCCTCTATTCCTCTTAAATATTTATATTGACCTCTTTTATATAAAAAATAAAATTAAATAATAGTTAAGTTGATTTATTATTTATTAAAAAATAATTTATTATATATAATTTATAATTATATTATGATTAAAAGGAAAAAATGTAGGGCCCATACGAGTAAATGTAAGGCCCATTTCTAATCAAACTTTTACAAATAAATAACAAGATTTACTTAACTTTAGCCAGTAATGGGCAACATCAGCAACTTTCTCGTTGCGCGCCGGACTATCTGCGACCAGGAGAAGTCATTTAATATCATTTAACTGATTTTGGTAAACTGTCATGCATAGACAGACTTGAAAAATCAACAAACGGAAAACATAAGCATACTGCGAAGTAGTTCCTTTTAAAATTTCAGGAATACATCTACGTCATATTATGTATTAAATCAGTCAATGCTAGTTTTCCATCAGGTAAACAGGTCATGTTTGATCAAACACACATTTTATCCAAACGAAACAAATGCACTAAAAAAAGCGAACCATATATAAAAACTCAAATCCCTTAAAAAGTCAGATAACGAGAAACTAGACTTCAGAGAAAGCGGAATAACGTGTATTGGGAAGACTAGTGATTTATCTGCACACTTTAATTATGCAAACTGTCAAATTATTAGCATTAGGAGGCTGTCATATTGCCGGGCACGGACTTAAAAACCAAGAAGACTGTTTTATCAATGCTGCTACTACATTATTAAGAAAAGATGGTGTCGAATTTATCATCAAAATAATACCGAATTTTCTTTATAAGAATTCATCGGCTTTTATTGATGCAATTAAGGAGTTCGAACCTAAGATCGTTCTTCTACAGATGGGAAATTACGAGTTCACTCCTGGTTTGAGCAGAGAATTAAAGAAAGTACTCCGTCAAAAGAAAATTATATCAACTCCAAAGAGAACTACTTCTGTAGCTTCATTAAGTGACTCACCAGGCTTTGTAGGGAGGGACAATGTCCCTTTAATAGAGTATTATATGACACGGCTAACAGATCCTTTTAAAGAACTCATTAATTTATTCTTTCCTTTTAGTAAAAGGCATTCTGCAAGGTTTTATAGTGATATAGAGGTATTCATAGAAACCATGAAAAAGCAGTCAGTTGAAATAATTTATCTTTCTGCGTTACCAACCCTGGGACCATTCATTAACAGACGTCGCCGGCTATTCAATGACAAATACTTTGAGCTTTGTAAACATCCAAATATAAAATTGATTGACACATTCTCTATCATACCCAGAAAACCAGCTTATTTCCAGGACAGTATACATCTTGGTCCTAAAGGCCATAAATGCCTGGCAGACCATTTATATCCCATATTAAAATTGCATCTCAGTTCATCTTCAACCACCGTTCAGGTTCCTATTGAACAAACCGTCCAATAAACACCTTATACCCATCAGCCTCCTGAAGAGGCTGATGGGCTAAAAATCGTAGTAGAGTTGCCGGAAAGAACTTCTGAGGCCAAGTTGAAATAGTAATTCTTTATTATCGTAGTACAACGTTTTTTCTCTCCGTGCTGCTACAGACAATTCAAGACGAAGATTAATTTTGGGATTGAGCAGAAATGCAACCGTTCCCTGAATAAAAGTGAGATTTGTTTTTAAGCCTTGTCCAATATGGTTACCGTAGTCTTTATTTCTTGTATCATATGATTTGAAAATATTCATACCATAATTTATTCCTGCTGTATCAACACCATACTGAGCAATTAACACTTCTCCTTTAAAGAACCAGCGCTTATATTGGTAATCTGCCAGGTTTACCCATTCAATAAAGTTTGCTCCCATAGGATGCGCTAATGGCTGATTAGCATGCCCATAGTTATTAAGGGTAGAGCGTTGAGAATAAGTATAAGGTCTGGCTGCATTCACTTCAGATAAGATATTCAAATGTGGCAGCTGGAATATATTGTTAGATCTGAAACCAATCTGCCCCCCAAATTTATTAGCCCACCATCCATCGCCACTTGTAAATTCCTTGAATTTAAACTCATCCAATATGAATTGTCCATAGGCCGCGGAATTAGCCGAAAAGGCATATTTAATATTCAGTCCCATTAAAGCGTTGTCAGGAGATCCTAGAGAGAATTCGACCGGCCTTAGGAACAAAATAGGATTTGCATAACTCATATCAAACCCTCTTTTTCCAGTTGAATCCGAATCCTGCCAGATTACAGCCTCAAAAAGACCAATAGAGAGTTTACTGGTAACATTCCAATCCAAATAATTGAATACCCCCCATTTTTTCCTATAGCCATTATCATAAGATGCTACCGGATATTTCATATCCAGAAACTGCGCCCACATAGTAGTATACTGCACTCTACCAACGTTTGCAACAACTTTGAAAAAAGGATAGTTAAATGAATTATCCGATAATAACATCGAGCGATAACCATCCCCTATAAAATTTTTATCATATCCTAGTTGAAAGTCAAGATATTTACCAGCTTTATAATCCAGTAAGGCAGATGAATAGGCAAAATCGAATGCCTTGCCATCATTGAAATTTTTCCATTGCCCTTGTCCTGGCACAACCAAACTTTGGCGGGACCAATTATCTACATATTGACCAAACTTGCCTTGATTTTCGTAAAACTCTGCCCTGAAAGTAAAATTCTTCCCGAGTCGGCCACCAGCTATTACCCCTCGGGTATTTAACCATGTGGTACCATTGTCTGAGCTATGACCAATCAAAAAATCGGGTAAGAAACTCGCATAAAAATTATAATCGTCCGCATTATATTGCAGAAGATGCTCGTTAAACAACTTTCTATGAAACCAACTTCTTTTTCTGGAAGTATCTCCTGTTGGCAATTCAAATTCTGTTTGAATACTATAATCCCGTAGTGAGGAATGATAGTTATTAGTATCTGCAATTGGCTTATAAAAGCCTAGCGAGAATTGCCGGCCCACACTTTGTCCAAATGCCCCCGTATAAAATAATGTGAATAAAAAAACGATTACAATTTGAACATAGAATCTTCGTAACATATATAATTATTTCTCTTTGGGTTAGTATAAGTATGCTTAGGTGTTAAACACAAGTATTACGAAAGTAAGACATAAACCGGTATGCAGGGCTTTAGATATTGATTAAAACTATTTCAACCAACCGCTATGCAGTACCTGTTGATAAACACTCCTTATTCCTGTTTCCAGATCTATTGTCGCCTTCCATCCAAGATCATTAATTTTAGTTACATCCATTAATTTTCTGAATGTACCATCTGGCTTTTCATGATCAAACTTGAGGGCTCCTTCAAAGCCAACAATATCCTTGATAAGATGTGCGAGGTCATGAATACTGATATCCTCACCCACTCCAATATTAATAATTCCCTTCTCATTATAATGTTGCATTAAATAGAAACAGGCATTTGCCATATCATCTGCATGGAGAAATTCCCGTCTTGGATTACCGGTTCCCCAAATAATTACCTCGGGAGCCATATTTTCACGAGCCTCATGCATTTTTCGAAGTAATGCCGGCAGCACATGCGATTTATTCAAATCATAATTGTCGTTAGGGCCATAAAGATTAGTTGGCATTACAGAAACAAAGTTACACCCGTATTGAGCTCTATACGCATCACACATTTCAATACCTGCAATCTTTGCAATAGCGTACGGTTCATTAGTAGGCTCCAGCTTCCCGGTAAGTAAGTATTCTTCCTTAAGCGGCTGTGGGGCCATTTTAGGATAGATGCAGGAAGAACCCAAAAACATTAGTTTCCGGACGTTACTCTTCCAGGCATTATGAAT
>Ga0116227_10013696_pt1 | contig 12636 bp, 10 predicted proteins | sample S1TSphgellanicum_FD_89693 | JGI IMG/M metagenome (GOLD analysis project Ga0116227, IMG submission 89693) | Host-associated microbial communities from peat moss isolated from Minnesota, USA - S1T2_Fb - Sphagnum magellanicum MG | ecosystem: Host-associated > Plants > Peat moss > Unclassified... | reverse complement strand
GCTGAGAGCTGCTGTTGGGCTGTTCAGTGGTGTCCAGACAGGGCTTCTGTGTTTGGAAGTTGTGCAGAAGATGGGTTGCTGAATGTGTGGGACTTTGAGAAGGCAAGTAACAGCCTTTTCTCTGTCTTTTTTGTGCCCTATACAAAATCAACAGTTTCTGGCAGATCTTGCACTAAGGAACATCTCTGATATCCCATGTATGGTCTAAATGCAGGTAGGGAAAAAATCAGGGGAAAGTGGTAGACCAAAAAAGTCATCGAAGGTCCCAGCAGGGCTCTTCTTTCAACACACAGGACACAGGTACAATTTGTCACATGATCTGATCATGACCCTGAACACCACTGTAGAAATGTTCATAAAATCCCAAAACTCTGTTGGCATTCATACATGTTATTCCTGAGATTTTGTGAAGGTGGTGACACTTGGATTGGTTGAATGCAGGGACAAGGTGGTGGACTTCCACTGGGATGCAAGTGATCCCTGGACAGTTGTCAGTGTGTCAGATGATGGTGAAAGCACAGGTGGTGGTGGAACTCTGCAGGTAGGCAACACACTACTGTTGAGTCCCATTTGCTTTCAGATGCAGAAGGTAGACATGCTAGCAACATAGGCTGGATTTGACTGAACTGCTGGTCTCAAAGGTTGTTTCAGGTTGTTAGTTGTCTATGGATTCATGCAGTTGGCAGAGGATTTAATGGTGGCTTACGTGTGTGTGCCTGTGCTGGTTGTTGCTGGTGCTACAGATTTGGAGAATGATTGATTTTCTTTACAGGCCTGAAGAGGAGGTGTTGGCAGAGCTTGACAGTGTTCGTCCTCAGTTACTACTACCACCCCAGTAGAACAGATCACTATTAGCTCCCAAGTGAGTGTAATTATTCATTGCAAAGGAGATTGAGGTCATAAAAAGCTCACAAATCTCTGGGAGAGTGTCACAGATGATCGAAGGAAAGTTTGAACATAAAAGAGTTTTAAGCATCTCTCTGAGAGGGAACTTAGGATTTCAATACTCTCACATGTGGTGATTTGGGAAAGAAATTGACTCACTTCCCAATTTCCAGTCAGCATTTATGATAGTTGGACCTTGGATCACTCGTCTTCACTTGACTGTTGCTGCTGTTGCTGTTGTTCAAACTGCTCATCAGTTTTGTTCTTGGTCTTGTTTTCTCTTTTCCATAGGGTTGGTTTTCCTCTTTTTCATGCTTGTGGATTGGTGTGGATTGGTTGCTGTTATGTTGTTAGGTCTGAAAGATTCATAACCTTGTTATTGAGCCATCCCTCAATTCCTTTCGGGTTGATTTAAGTTCTAAGTTTGGAGAAATTCTGAGTGCTCATGAAGATATTGCATTGACTTTGTGACCACCATTTTTTGGCTTTGGCTATCTTGCCAATCAATTCAGGCTTTTACCTTGCTCCTTTCTCAGGGGTGGAGACTCACTAACTGGGAAAAGATAGTTGTTCAAAAGTCTTTGCCAAGGAAAATGGGGAGAGTTCATGGGCTCTATAAAGTACAGCCTTGTAAGTACATGATTTGCAGGCACAAATTGAGGCAAGGTGGAGCTTGTAATTGAAGTTTTGTGTTCATAATGGTCAAATCTCAAAACACGTTACTGAGACACATGGCAGCTGCTGATCTAAGTTGAATATCTGAGCCCTTCTTACATGCTCTTGTAAAGGTCTGCACTACCTGTGGTCAATTTTTCTTTCAAGATTAAGCAGGCTACTGATGAAAACTATCAATACTGAAGCCTAGATGTATTTAAACCTTTATAGATATCCTTATCACAGAAGCAAAGATAATGAAGTCGTACGCCTTCTAATGTTGCCTTGTTTGCTCCTCACTCTTTTTGAGTCAATGTATGATGTCTATGTCTCAGTATATAGCTAACAAATAGTTGTAAGAGTAACCCCACTGGGTGCACTGTGCAGCAAATTTTGGATGAAGAAAAGTCAAAACATGATGGTTTGGCTCAGCAAAATGGCTTTGGCCTGGCATTTTTCACCAGAATGCTCAGGCTAGCAAAAGTGACAGCGCCTAACACCTGCTGTTGATTGTCTAGATTGTTTGATTGGTACAGTTGGGTTGCTATTGGTAGTCTCTCACCTTTTGCAGTCCAATTTGCAGTTTTATAGGTGAGATTGGGAAAAATTAAATCAACTAATCTTGGATGTAAGAAATATTGTTGGAGGGTCACAAACTGAGCATGGGTGCAGCTGCTCTAAGGATTCATTCAAGGCTAACATGTCATTGATCAGACTTCTGTCTTCACTAAGCTAGTTGAAAAGGCTCAACAGAAAACAAGCAGATCTTGTGTAATGACTCTGTATCTTATGACAAAGTTCAAATCAGTGTTGGTCTCATTTGCAGGCCTGTTGCACCTGCCATCACTGATGGCCTGACTTGAGGCAATACCAGCCTGGTAGGGACATCAAGTAATACCAGCTTTGCAGCAGTTTTATCAGTCTCAATGCCAGGAATCACACTAGCCAAAAATCAGCCTTGGACCCAATACCAGGATGAGGTTGGTATGAAAGTTTGAAAAAGTACCCTATGTTAGGACCAGTGTATTTATTTTTTCATCCAATTTTCTAGTGGATTCTCTGAACAGATTTCAACTTAATTGGAAATAGTTTTGTAGGGGACAATTAAAAGTGTAGCCAGTAGACAGATGTGTGGTGTGGCCACACTCTTCCCCCCTCCCCCAAAAACAGCGAATTCTGGCAACTTGTTTTTGAGAAAAAAAGAGAAAGGAATTTTGGCCAAAAAATTGAGTAAGTGTTGCCTTTTGACAAATTTTGACCCAAAAAAAAAAAAAAAGACCGGCAATTGATCAACTGTTATTGTTTTTCCTCTTCTTATGTTCCCGGATGGTTTTCAATAGTTCGTCATTATTTATGTCTATGTCAAATTTAATTTGAATTAATATAAATATCATGGACATGAAAATGCACATGTTAATTTGTCTTTTTTATATATCTATGTTGGTGGAAAGGGAAAAGGAGTGAAATAGTTATAAAAAGAGAAGATAATTATTAGGAAAGGAATGAAATAGTTATAAGGATAGAAGTTAGTTATTAGAGTGAACACTTAAGTTTTTTTCTTATTCACAATAAAAAGAAGAATGAAAAGTTATAGAATACCTATTTGTTGAAAATGTTGGAACTAAATGTAGTCATGATAAAGTAGCAATTTCCATTTCCCTTTACTAAATCCCACACCAAATATTTTGAATTACATAGTCTATTTTAGAATGAATTTCTCCCTACAAATTTGATATTACCATCCAAATGGGTGTACATATGAATATGACATACCATAACATTTAACACATTAATGGTACTTATCCTGACTACCATGCAAATTGATGAGAAAAATGCAATCAATTCAAGGTCCAAACATGTTTTGTTTCGAGAACTATAAGCTACTAGAGGTGATGTAATCCAATCCATTCCTTAAGCACATGTTTTTTTAATATGACTACCTTTAGTAGAGTCATTCCTTCGCTCAATTGGCCATGGCCAAAGTGTTTCAGCTTGCCATATTTGGATAATAGGTTTCAACATGTCACAAAAATATGCAAGGAATCCTAATTTTTTCTACTTTCCTATCTCAGCTATAGCCAAATTTGATGAAGCTCTCTTGTGGATGAGAATGAACCCATCTAGCTCACAAATTTGAAAAAAGAAGAAGAAAGCGAACATGATGTAGGTGCAAAGCTTGAAAGGAGGCCCCTTAGACAAATTCTCCTAGGTGGGGCAACTCCCACTTCCAACCAAGGACTATCCCTAACGACTTATTGCTACTATTGTTGGCCCCTTGCTTGGTCTTTATACCTAACAATTTGTGTGATCATATAAGCCTTGAGTCTTGACCTAGTCTTCTCAAGTGAAAAAAGAAGAAGTGATGATGAGAATGATGATTTTTTCTTTTTCTTTCATGATTTGTGAAACCCACCCAACCACCTCCCCACCCCACACATCAACTTTTCTAACCTAAAAACCACACAACTTTCTAACCCTAAAAGAAAACCACACTCTAATAAGACCAACAACTTTCTAACCTTAAAAGAAAACTACCATCCTATGCCCACAACTAACTAGGTATCTAGTATCTACACAAACAAAGTGCACAAGTAATATGCTAGAACCCTATTTGGAAATAGCTATTACACATTGAACCGTTAGTTCTTCATATAACTAAGAAAACAAATTCGAACCATCAAATCCAGCAATCTCATTGGCCTTTTTAAAAAAAACTTACATTTAACTGTGAGTTCACTCAAAATAATTAAGGAATTTTTTTTTTGAGATCACCAAATCCAGCAATTTCATTGGCCATAACATTTTTTTTTGGGATACCTACACACCCTATTTTCTGCCTAGTCAACACTCTCTGTATATAACCGTAGTTAGTTCTAACACTTGTTTGTATACAGACAGGGTTAAAAAATAAAAGGAAAATGAAAAGAGAGAGAAATAAAGAAGAACAAGAAAAAGAAGAAGTACACCTCATCTTTTACCAATTCCAACTTACGGTTCTTCTTTCACTTTATACTTTAGTCTTTTTACTCAGCACAGTAACTCCTCGTTTTCTTGACACCGTTGGGGGCGGCAATAGGTAACTTCTATATTTACCCCGCTTTTCTTTGGGGCTGCTAATTCCAGTTCCCGACCCTCGTACGTGTAAAGTTACTGTAGCGTACATGGATCTACGACTTTCCAAGATACTAATAGCGCAATATAAATCTACGGAATTTGATAGATATTGGCAGATCTACCTCCATTTTCTAGATTGTGCTGTGCTGTGGGGTTGGTAATTCCAGTTCTTGACTCCCTGACTACGATTTACTTGGCGTTCACGGGATCTATGATTTTCTTAGATACCACACATTAGGTACTCTAGATCTACAAAATTTGATGATATTGGCAGATTCATCTCCAATTCCAGATTCTGCTGTGCTGCTGGGGGTATGATAATTGTAGGTCTGGATTCCCAGACTATGAATTACTTAGCGTTCATGGATCTTATATTTTCCTAGATTACTGGTATGCTATTAACTCGGTACCTTAAATCTAAAAGTTTTGATAGATATTGGCACATCAACCTCCAATTATGGATTAGTCCTAATTCCAGTTCTCAACTCCCTGACTCAATATCTTAACGTTCATGGATCGAGATTTTCCTAGAAACCAGCATGATAGTTATTGGGTATGCTAGATCTACGTATATGGATAGATATTGGAAGATCTACCTACAATACTAGATTCTGCTATCCTAATTCCAGTTCTCAACTCCCTGACTGAATAATTTAGCGTTCATGGATCTATGATTTTCCTAGATATGAATATATTACTTATTGGGTGAGGATAGATCTACGGACTTGGATAGATATTGAAAGATCTACCTGCGCGTCTAGATTGTGCGGTGCTGTTGTTTTTTTCCTCCTTTTGTTGTTGCATGGACTGCCATCGCTGGCTGTTCTCTTCTTTCTTCGAGGTTTTGGTTCGGCGATGGAGCTCGAGAATTCTCGAGCGCACTTCACTCCCGTCGCCAGTTCTTGAAGAAAAAAGAGAGACCGATTTTCTGAGTACGAGGAGGATTTTGATTGAGGTTTGCTTCTTTTTTTCTGGGCCTGGAATTTTGGAGACAGAGACAGAGACAGAGAGAGACAAAGAAAGAGAGAGAGACGGAGAGAGAAGAAGAAGAAGGATCAGCAATGCGGAGCAAAGGTCAAGGAAACAAGATAGATTTATGGAAGACAAGCAGCGGGGGGGACGTGACGAGTGTCTTGAGCGATGAGATTCTATTACATGTGTTCAGGTTGTTGTCTCCTTCGTCGTCTTCCTCCTCCTCCCACTACTCGCTTGTATGCAAGAGATGGATGCGGTTGTACGGTCTGTTGCGGTTGTCCATCAAAGTACAGGACTGGACGTTTTTGGAGACAGGACGTATGAGCATCCGTTTCCCCAATCTCACAGACGTGGACCTCACGCGAGCTTCTGTCGTGCTTCCTGCAGTTAGTAACAAAGGCTCCTCGATTTTGCTCACACACCAGGGCCTCACTGTACAGCTCAGGTATGATTGTATGTTTCTATGCTCCTCCACATCTGCCGTGATCAATTCTCTTTTTGCCTGTCCATTTTGTGATGGATTCTTTTCTCTGATTGTGTTGTAAAAGATTTCTGGGGGAACTTGGGGTGGGGGGATTTGTTGGGGTTTCCATAGCTTTGATGCAGTTGATCCAGCTTCCATTGAACGTTGTATAGAGGATCAGCAGCTGTCTCCAGCAAGGTTAGACAAAGGTCTCAAGATCTTGGCAGACTCTTACCCTGGGTTACAGAGACTATGTGTCGTGGATGTCAGAAGACAGATTCGTATTGGTGGTGGTGGTGATGGGTTTGTGGCGGTTGAGGGTTTGAGTGAAGTGGTGGACAACTATTTTGATTTCACTCCTGCCAGCAAAAAAAGAGGGGAGAAGATGAAAAAGAAGAATGGAGAGAAAGAAGAAGCCAAAGGTTTCAATGAAGAAAAAGAAGAAGAAGACAATGATGATGACAACAATGAAGATGACAATGATTCATTCTTCAAAGTTGAGGCAAAACAGGATTCTTTGGTGGTGGCGAAGAATTGGACTGGCCCAATTCAGCAGCTTTCCATGAAGAAGAACAAGTCATGGACAGAGGCAGGGATTTCAAGCATTGCTAAGAATTGTCCAATGCTTCAGGAACTGGAGCTCTATCAGTGCACTGATGAAACTCTCAGAGCAATTTCCGCATGTGAGAATTTACAGATTGTGAGACTGAAGGGGTCCATCACAGGCTTCTATCACTGTACCTTCACTGATATTGGGCTCACGATCCTAAGCCGAACATTTCGCCGCCTCGTGAGATTGGAGTTGAGTGGATGTGAAGCTAGCTATGAAGGGATCTCAGCAATTGGCAAGAGTTGTGCAATGTTAGAAGAGTTGACATTGTCTAACAAGGGTTTCTATGAGGGTTGGGTGGCAGCCTTGTCATTCTTGACTTGCTTGAAAACCCTAAAGCTTGAAGGTTGTAAACAGATCGATCGTAATCCTGGACCTATCCAACGCTTGGGCCGATGCAAAGCAATCAACCAACTCCAACTTGTGCGATGTGACCTTCGTGACCGTGTGGGCTTTGCTGCACTGCTAGCTGTTTGTGTAAGTACAAAGGAGCTTGAGTTCCAGGATTGTTGGGGCTTGGATGATGACAGCTTCAGCTTGGCAGCAAGTTGCAAGAGTGTGAGGCTGTTAGGTTTAGCTGGATGTTCACTCATTACTACCGCTGGGTTAGTGGTAGTTGTACAAGCTTGTAAAGACTTGCAAAGATTGCGGGTAACCTTTTGTGACAACATTCGGTATTCAGAGCTTACACCTGCTCTTTGCAACCGTTTCCTGAGTTTGATGGAATTCTCTTGGCGGCCAGACACAAAGTCTGTGTTGGCTGCAGGTCTTGCAGGCACAGGGGTAGGACAGAAAGGTGGAAGATTTTTCACCCGGAGAGGTTAGGATGTCCTTATTGTTTCTGATACATCCAGTCCAATTACTTATGTCATTTCTCAATTTCTGTGGTACATAAGGTTAGACTAGTTATTAAATGCACGGGACAAGTTTACTTTCTTGGACAGTCACAATTTTGCTAAGGTGTTTTTCAATCTGCCCTCACATGGGTACTGTAAATGTCATTAGCCTTAGCATCAGCTCATCTCACTACATGTACTCTGGCTGCCTCAAAACTCCAGTTTTTGGAAGCTTCTAGATACTCATAAGTAATATTCAACTTGGAAACCATGTTAAACATGGAAACCACAATGATTGTTGCATCTTACTCAATCTTGAATGGAGGAGGTATTGAACACCTATCCCTATGAGTTTCTCCATTGAATGGGAGGCACATTTCCAAAAATACAATTCTTCTTGAAATGGAATGTGCTAGTGCTTCAAACTCTTCTCCTTGTTGCAAGACTTATTGTTGAGAACCCAAGCATTCATAGCATGTTTTGTTCAGCCAATATGACTGCAGCCTTGTTTGGTCAAAATTTGGCCTTTGGAACTTATGTCTAATCTTGCCTCAGTGTGTGGAAGGTGATTTTTTTGCTGATGATGATGCAGGCCTACATGTCAACTGTCACTGCACAAAAATCTAGATGCATAAAATGTAGATAAATGGCCTGGCAGGTAGGTAGGCATGGCAGCTTATCACTGCAAGTCATTATGAAGGTGAAGGTCTCGGACACTGTATGAGCCACTTTTATAGGGTTATGACCCACACTCATTGTCCTGTTACCTTCCAACATGTTTTGGGGATTTTTATTGCAATCTCATAGATACGTACAGGCTGCAATTGCTGATTGGAGTAACAAAAATCCTTCTTCTTGTCCCCAAATCTAGCCCCAACTCCCTACATGACATTGCTACATTTATGATAGGGATGTCTATTTTAACACACAGCTCAAAACATAATGGCTCCCTGCCCTTTATGACAGGTTTACATGTTCAAACAAAATCATCAAAGACTATAAAACCATGCAACTTATAACTTGGTTAGGTAATTTTGAATTGCAAATGAGTTTTGGTAAAAAAAACTTAGCAGCCTAGAGAGTACAACATGGTCTCCAGCTGTCACCCACAGATTGGTTTCCCAGTTCAAGCCAAAATCTTATCCCATAATCCTACACAGATGAAATGTCTCTTTTCCTCTAGGCAGTGCCAACAAAGCACTGCAAATTTTCTTCTTAGACTGTCTTTGCCAGATGAATGGAAAACTCTCCAACATCCACATAATCAATTGCAGGTCATCATCTAAGCATGTCACATAAGTTCCAGCTTTTAGCATGGAAGTTTGGCAGCATTGCCATTCTGCATGGGAGCAGGTGGAGGTAGGACTTGTATACCAAGGCTTGAGACCTATTGTCCTGAGAAATATGTCTGCTCCTTGCATCTATGTCATCTAAAACATTTATAACATGCACTCAGAATTTCTGAATTTTCTCATTGGAGCTCTGTGCCAATCCCTGGAGGAACGAAACATATGATTGTAGTTTACTTTGGTTCATGGAAGTGGAAACATCAATTCTCACTCTTCCTCTTGACAAGATGGATTGTTATGTTCGAGCATGAGCACTCGATCTGCTGTTGCGTGGGATGCCATTTGTTGCACATAAAAACTTTACTGGAATAGAATCCATGGTTTCAAACCCATTGAGAGTCAAAAGGGATAGAGGCACATGTGCCACTTTTTGTTCCTGAAATAACTGTAACTAAAAGTTGAGCTGGTGTAAAAAAATGTTGTGTTAGGTCCCTACCTACCTGAGTTTCTCCATCTTTTGAAGTACTCCTGTCTCTCAGAGCACACATACAGTCATGCAGTTGTTGCCTGTCACAATATGGAAAATTCAGTTGAACCTGGAGAGAGATGGAGCCCTCCCCTCACCCATGAAACAACTGGGACAGAGATTTTGACCATGAATATTACAGAATGCCCCCCAACTGTCCCCAGCACGGTATCCCAGCGGCAAGTGCACTGGGTTCACTCACTTGACTAAAGAGATGATGTTGCTGCGTTTCAGACAATCAGGGACTGGTCAAAAGAAAAGGAAAAGAGATACTCTGAAGATGTTTGTATAACCCCCCCAACCAGGACAAGGTGTTGATGGATGAGAAAGACATCCTAGTCTCATGGGACCTTGGAATTGGCAAAGTAAGGTTGCAAAGAGGGTGTGCAACACTGGTGACCTGCTCGCATGAGCTTATGTTTTCTTTTCAGACTCTATAAACATTAACTTCCAACCTCCACATATAAACCTTCGAGAGCCAATAGAAATGCCTGATTCTTCCAATGTAATTGAGGTGCACAAGACCAATTACAAATCAATCATGAGAAAGTAGTATTGGCTACAAGTACCTCAGTGAATAGTGCGTGATTGTGGAAGATGGTCTGTGGATCACAATGCAGGTGACAAGGCATTGCCATCAAAGGAATTCCTGGCCCTGTACTCACCAAACTAAAGGGCTACCAACTATTCTTGAAAACAAAGCTCCATCAACAGTTATGGTACAGTACTTGATCCATCAAATAGATCTTTTATGATACACATCTCCAGATCTAGATATTCAAAAGGAAGTGAAAAGGCTGTGTCATCCTCATTGTGGAATCCTAGCACACCGGCACCAAAATGCAACACCTCCACTTCTTCCCTTAGCCACTAGAATCTCATCATCTGCATAAAACCAAACAAACAAAGGGTCCGCATTTCCAGGCGTCCGTCCAGCATCTTCCTTCTTTTCTATGTTTATCGTGAATGGGCCCAAAGGGCCTACCTTGACTATGAGCTTCTCATATAGGAAGGCCAATATCCGGTTCTTCCATGAAAATCTTCCCTCAAATTCCAGTGAGCCAATTGGACCAAGGAAAATCCCATTTGTATTTCGCATTGCCTGCTCAAGAATTGCAGCATGAGCTTGCAACACAAACAGACTACAGCACTAAACACATGTATGCATGCAAAATACACATACGGATCCAACAATACAACACTAACAATTGTTCACAGGTTTGCAATTGGAAGAACAAGAAGAATATGTCCTTTATACATCAAGCAAAAACTCACCACCGCATCAAAGCCCTGAACAGCTGTGACAGGAAGGTAGAAGCCTCCACCAGGACCTCCATCCCGTGCATCCTTGACCTGTGAAACTCATGCGGAGTGGTGAGTGTTTTTAGATTGTCAGCTAAAAAGAAGAAGGTTTCAAGAACCAAGGCATTTCAGGGACTTTGTGCTTCAAGCTGTACTAGCAGAGAAAATTGCTTGAAGGCCCAGTTTTGGTGCGGTTTGCTTGTGGAGATACTCACCAATTTTTTGTCCGCTGTGAAGATGAGCATCCATGTGCGCCCGGGTGACTCTGTTGTGCCTCCAATTCTCTGCAAGAAGTCGGAGGGATCAACTTTGGCGTTGTCTATTGCATTGATAGCAACAAGAAGCTCCGTTGGTGGCACTTTCCTGGTTTTGGCCGCAGTTTTGAGTACAGCCAAATGCTGTGATACGTCCACTTTGCTCTCTGGTGCAGACCGCAACTCCTCCGCCTCCTCCTCCACAGTCACGGACGGATCTACAGAAGTGGCTTCCATTTTAGCTGCAAACCTAACTCCGTTTCTCCTGATCAGCAGCAGTGGAAGAAGGACACAGTAAAAGTCTCGGCACAACGTATGTAACGGGAGAAGCAAGAAGCAACAAAGAGTGTATAAGCTCAACAAGGCTCACATTACAAGCAGGAAGCTTCACCTGCCTCTCCGGTCGTAAGCGAAGCCGCTATCTTCTTGACTGCCCCTCCTCTTCCCACTCTCTGCGATCTCACGAACGGTTTCTTAGAGGCGGCCAAGGAACGCGAAGAAATTCCCGAATTTCGCAAAGCAAAAGGTAGTGTCCGCGAATCGCAATCAGCTGAACTTGATGAGTTCCAACATGCGACCCGCCCGTAGCCGCAATCTGTGAGCGCGACCGCGGAGGAAGCCGGAGGAAGAAGCGTGAGCAGCATCTCCATGCCACCAGTTTCTTCCCAAAATTGTAAAGAGAAAGACGATGCAGAATCTCAAAGAGTGAAATTTGCTTCTAAAGTTTCTTGCAATCTTTCTAATTCCTTGCTCTGCTCAGTCAATGATATTCTTCCACGTGAGTGAAGCCTTAGACCGGAGTCCGCGTCCGTGGAACTTCTTCAAACGGGAGAGATCTTCGCGTTGTGGAGTAGCGTTTGTGGACGTGCGCGCAAGCTGAAGGAGGAGGAGGTCTTCTGCCACATCCGTGCCACTTACTTAATCAGAAAAACAAATCAATTAAATAAAAGAAAAAGCACCAATCCAGAAGGGAAAGGGAGAAACACAAAGAAATGACCAAAGTGCAAAGCCGAGACAACGCCCAAAAGCGAAAGGGAGGAAAAATGCACCAGCCCAAATCGGAACCCCAAGCCTAGGTCCTAAACCCCTCACTAGTCGTGCCAAGAGAGTGCAGGGAATATGAAAGAGCACCAAGCCAAGAAGAGGTCTCATTGGCAATGATGTCTGCCTCAAATGGATGAGGCTAGGGCTTTCCACAAGGCTATTGTCACCCTTTGCTTGTAAAATGTTTGTAAAACTTTGCTTATAAAATGCTTGTAAAATTGATAAAGGAGGGCTTTCAGTGCATTTAGTTAACCACATCATATTAACACCTTGATGTAAAAAATCGTTACATATTAATGCAAGTAGACAAATACCTCCACACTAGTTTGAACCCCGTGCCTAATGCACATGTGTGTGTGTATTTGATGATACATATTACAAAATTACAATTACAAACTACATTTCCAAAACCTCTTTATATACGACATTTCACATGTATCCATCGGGACCCTGGCTGCTGAAAATCTTGATGTTTGCACTGCTTGTGACCCCTGAGATAGCAACATATAGCTGACCATGGGAATAGACCGGAGACAGGCAAATATACCTCAACATCGTTCAACTTGTAAGTAAGTAGTAAGTTACTTATTTAGTAGGTATCAATCTGTTGAAAATTATTTCTTTGTTTTTGTATGTTGATAAGTTCCAGTATCCAGACCCTCTCCTTGTTCATAATGGTTAGGG
>Ga0116227_10013694_pt1 | contig 12637 bp, 10 predicted proteins | sample S1TSphgellanicum_FD_89693 | JGI IMG/M metagenome (GOLD analysis project Ga0116227, IMG submission 89693) | Host-associated microbial communities from peat moss isolated from Minnesota, USA - S1T2_Fb - Sphagnum magellanicum MG | ecosystem: Host-associated > Plants > Peat moss > Unclassified... | reverse complement strand
GGGGATGCGCCGGGCCCGCGGTTGCGATGCGAGGCGATCTGCGTGGCGGCCACCGCACACAGCACGCTATGCCGCCAGAACGACTCCACAGTGATCAAATCGTTGCCGACGCCCTCGAAGGTTCGAACCGCCGTCAAACCGACCGTCAGATCGCGTACCTGCCGGACCCCTAAGACCGTGATGGCGCGGCTGACGGTGGCGATCTTTCCGTTCTGCGAAAAGGCCGAGCTGTTGGCGATGCGCAGCAGGCGCACGGTGAGCGCGGCGTCATTGGCGATCTCGCGTCCAATGTCTGCGGCGGAGGATTTTGGGTCGTCAACCATGTTCGCGATGCGCAGAGCCACCTCTGGCAATGTCGCGAGAGTGTCGATGTCGGCAACCAGTCCCTGGGGCGTCAGCGAGGGTTCGCTCATGAGCCGCTCAAGCTTTCGCGAAAACCCATGCGCAAGGCTCCCCAATGACGACCATCGACGATGATGGGAGCCGACAGATCCCTCATCATCACGAACCTACCGCCGCCCATATTGCGGCGATACGTTTGCAGCAAGAAGGGCTTGCGGCTCGCGCCGACTTTGCGCACCGCGCGGTCATCGAAGATGCGGCGATTGCGGCAGTTGGCCGCGTTCCACTCCACATCGAGGCCCTGGGGATGGCTGTATTGCGGATTGTGGGTCGGCAGGTATCCACCCTTGGCCCATGCCACGCAAAAGACGATGCGCGGGTCGAGCTTCTGCAGCGGGTCCTGGATGGGTGGCAGCAAGCGGTCGGTGAGCGAGGTGTAGTCGGTCAGGTATTGCGGCGGATTGGTTCCGGGAATCTCTCGATAGTCCTCGTCGAACAGCTGCTCGCTGGAAATTTCGCGCCGCCTGACTGCAGCGGAAAATTCGCGGGAGATGCGCGCTGCCGTGTCCACCACGGCTTGGATGAGCGGAGTGTCGGCGGTTTCGACACCGCATTGAGCGATGAATTCAATCAACGTCTCGCTCAACGACAGCAGCCCGTTCAAACGCTGGTCGGCATGTTCCAGATTGGTGGAGGTATGCTCGACCCCTGCGGAGAGCGAGGTCAACTTCTCGATAGTCGAATCGCAATGACGCATGTTTTCCGCTGCGGCGGCGGCGATTGCGTCAATCTCCCGGCCGACGGTCTTGAAGGCATCGTCGGAGCGGAGGATGACGCCGTGGACACGCTCGGCCCCGCTGGCGGCCTGACCCGCGTATCGGGTGGCTTCGCCGCTTTCGCTGATCAATCCTTCGATTTGCGGACCCAAATCGCGCACGATGGCGCGGATTTGATCAGTCGCCTTGCGGGTGCCTTCGGAAAGATTTTTGACCTCGGCGGCGACAACGGCAAAGCCGCGCCCGGCATCGCCGGCCCGAGCTGCCTCGATGGCGGCATTGAGGGCGAGCAAACGCGTGTGTTTCGCGATGGTCTCGATCGAGGCGGCGACTCCGCCGATCTGCTGGATCACCGTGCCGAACGAACCCAAGCGCTCTTCAATCCTGGCCACCGATCGGGTCAACTCGGCGATGTCTTCAACCGCGGCTTGCATCAATTTGCGGGAATCGGTGATTTCACTGCCCGCCGCGGAGGCCGCACTTTGGGTTTCGCGCACGGCGCGGTCGATCTCGCGATTGCCGGATACCATGGTCTCGGCCGCGAACTGCAGCTGTTTGAACTCCGTTGACTGTCGAGTCATACGGTCGGTCACCTCCTCGAGATGTCCGGCAACATCCGCGACCTCGATTCCCAGATTGCCGATGCGCTGCGCGAGAGCCCCGATGAGCTTCCCGGTATCGATGGGGGTTGGAGTCGCGTCGCTGGGCAGTGCGCGCGCGAGTGGGGTCTGTGGCATCGGGCGATCCTGAGAAATCGTTATGTCAATCGTGATGGCCTCGCCAACTTATACGGTCGCGCCGAAATGCACAGAGAACTGGTTGGTAATTCTTGCGAGGTGCGCACGCGTTGCCCTGCAGCACTCAAGGAATTGCAATTGGCAGCCGATAAGCTCAGCCAGGCAATCATGAGGAATCGGTGGCGCCGACGCTCGCGATCTCGGAGGAAGCGCACCGCACCGCGCGCTCATTCCTCGCCGCGTTGGCGAAGGAGGTGTCGAGCGGCAACGTCGATTTGCCGTGTTTTCCGGATATCGTACTGCGTATCCGCAACGCGCTTGCCGATCCCAGCACCACTTCCGAGCGGGCGGTCACCATTGTGGGCGCGGAACCGCGGCTGGCGGCGCGTCTGCTGCAGACAGCGAATTCAGTGGCTTTCAATCATTCCGGCAAGCCGTTGACCGACCTGAAATCCGCGATTACTCGGCTCGGCCATCAATTGGTGCAGAGCGCCGCGATGGCATTCGCGGTGCAACATATGAGAAGCGAGCAATCGCTGCGCAGCATTGCCGATCTGTTGGGCGATCTTTGGAAGCAAAGCATCATCGTTGCCGCTATCTGCCAACAGGTTGCGCGGCGCACCAAAATCAATCCGGACGAGGCCTTTCTGACGGGGCTTTTGCATGGCATTGGCCGCCTGTACATCCTGGTTCGGGCCGCAGGCAATTCAGCCGATATCAAGGACCTCAGTTTATTCATGGAACTCGTGTCAGGCTGGCAGGCATCGATCGGTAAAGCCGTGCTCGAGAATTGGGGTTTCCCCGAACCCCTGTGTGAGGCCGTCGGTGCCCAAGCGGAATGGGACCGGGATCGACGGCGGACACTTGAGCCGGATCTGGGCGATGTGCTGATCGCCAGCCTCGCGCTGGCGGAGGGGCAGCCCAGTGACTCGCGCGTCTTCGCGCCACTCGCGTTGACTGCGCAGGATTGTGTGGCGATCGCGGCGCATGCCAAGGACCACTTGGGTTCACTGCAAGACGCGTTGGGCTGCTAGCCGCGACGGGCCTAGAACAGTTCGACCTTGCCCGCGCCGCCCGAGGTGCTGCGATGTGTGCTTCGCACGCGTTCACGCAGCTGGGCCCAATCGGCCGGGGTCTTGTCGCCCGTGTCCGCTCGCAGGAACTCGGCCAGAAAGTCAAGGTTCGCACAAACATGCGTCAGGTCTTGCACCAGCCGGTCATGAAACTGGATTGCGGTCGCTGCTTTGGCTGCCTGACTGTGCAAGTCATCATGCAACACCATCAAATCTTGAAAGACCCGCGCCGGAGATCCGGAAAAATCAAACAGGCTTGCGGCCACCGTCTGCGTCGCCTTGGCGAGCGAATGAGCCGCTTCCACCAGCGTAGTCGCCGGTGCGTCGGTTTCGTGCAGCGCCGCTTGGATCTGAGAGGCGATCACTCCCAGCATCGACATCAGTTCGGCATGCTTCTCCATGGGGGCGACGCTACAGAACTCTCGCGATGGTGGACAGCAGCTGTTGGTTGTTGAAAGGCTTCACCAGCCAACCTGTGGCTCCCGCCTCTTTGCCCTGCGCCTTCTTGTCCGTTGCCGATTCGGTGGTGATCACCAGCATGGGCACCGTCCTATAGCCTGGCAGCTGTCGCAGTTCGCGAATCAATTCGAGGCCGTCCATTCGCGGCATGTTGATGTCGGTCAACACCAGGTCGGCATGGTTGGTGCGCGCGAACTCGAGCGCTTCGACACCGTCCGATGCCTGCTTGACCTCGTAGCCTTCGCCGGTCAGCGTCAACTGCATCATCAGACGCATGGACGGCGAATCATCGACGGTGAGAATGAGTCTGCCCATGTCAGGGGTTTTGCCTAATTGTTTGCTGCATCGCGCTTTACATCGTTCAGCAGTCTTACGCAATTCTTCACTGGCGCGTGAGGGATTGATTCACATAATTTTGCGTTCGCTACGAGCTGGCGGCGCTGTTCCCTTCAGGCTTCCAATCCCACCGGGATTGCATGGCCCACTTTGGCCAGCAGACGCTTCAAGAGCGGGCCCGTCATCAACGTGGTCAGCACGGCCATGATCACCAACATGGTAAATACGTTTTGCGGGATCAAACCCAAGTCGAAGCCAATGTTGATGACGATCAACTCCATCAACGCACGCGTGTTCATCAACACACCGAGGATGGATGATTCGTTGCGATTGAAGCCGCAGGCCCTGCCGACGACATATACCGGCACTATTTTTCCTAAAATCGCCGCCGTCAGAATGATGCAGAGCCATTCCCAGTCCGAAGTGCTGGACAACCCCAGCACGTTGGTGCGAAGCCCCGTGTAGGTGAAAAACACAGGCAGGAAAAACACCAGCACGAAGGAGCCGACCTGTCGGCGCCAGGCCTCGACGAAGGCCTTGTTTCGATGGAATAGCAGTCCGCCGGCGAATCCGCCGAAGATCGCAAAAATGCCGAGCTGGTAGGTGCACAAGCCAAGCAAAAAGATCGTGCAAATGACAATCGCCATCAGATTAGGATTCATTTCGCCGTTATGGACGACGAAGCGCGCCAGCAGTTTCGTGACGGTCGGCCGCAGCACGAACCACAGCAGCGCCAAAAACACCAGCAGGCCCCCGAGTTGCCATGCCACGTGCGCTGACGAGAGCTGCGCAGCGGCATAGGCGGACAGAACCGACAGCAGCAGCCAACCGATCACATCGTTGAGAGCCGCCGCGGAAATCGCCACCACGCCGATCTCGGTGTGCGTCAGGCCGTATTGGCGCAGGATGCGGCCGAGGATCGGCACCGCCGTGATGGCCAAACCCAACCCGATGAACAAGCTGTAGCGCACCGGATCGATGGCAGGCGCCAGGATCGGCGCCGAAAAATATCCCAGCACGATACCGATCACCAGCGGTGCGGCGACCGACATGAGCGTGACCGACACGGCGGCACGCCTGTTGCGCGGGTTGGATAAGTGAGCGAATTCGAAATCCATTCCAATCTGGAACATCAGCAGTATCAAACCGATCTGACTGATGACCGTGATGGCGGGCGACGCATGCTGGCCGAACAGGGCCAGCGAGGCTTGTGGAAAAAAGTGTCCGACCAAAGAAGGTCCGAGCACCAGGCCAGCAAATATCTCTCCCACCACGCCGGGTTGACCCAAACGTCGAAACATGGTGTGCATGTAGCGGGCAGCACCTACCATGACGATGAGCTGCAACAGCGTCATGAACAGCAAATGCTCGTTTTGACTGACTGAAGTATTCACGTTGACCTCTCGCGGCATGATAGCGTGATTCCGTGCACGCGGACCGCTATGCTTCCTACCGATGTCCATTACGAAAATCGTGTCTGGCGGTGAGACCGGCGTCGATCGAGCCGCATTGGACGCCGCACTTGCGGCGGGATTTCCCTGCGGCGGCTGGGCGCCGGGCGACCGCAGCGCCGAGGACGGACTCATCGATGCTCGATATCCCTTGGTGGCTCTCCCAAAGGGCGGCCCCCGCCAGCGGACTCGTCTGAATGTCTTGGACAGCAACGGTACGGTTATTTTCTATTTCGAATCCCTCAAAGGCGGTGCGCGACTCACTCGAAACCTATGCGCGCTGGAGATGCGTCCTTACTTGCTCATAGACACCCGTGAGATTGCAGAACCCATGGCGGCGGCGGCAAGAATCACCGAGTTCGTCGAGCGCCATGCCATAGGCATACTCAATGTGTCCGGTCCCCGGGCGAGCCGCTGGCCGCCGGGCTACGATTTCGTCTTTGCGACGATCGCCGAATGTATTCGGGCAGCCATGGCGCCCCCGTGATGCCGCTGTCCTCAGTCATCCAAGAAGAGCTGCCCGACGATGCGTTGCTCAAGACATTTCGCGGTGGCTTGCATCCTGAGCGATGGGGACGCTACGGTGATTGCTTCTCGCTGAGGGTGCCGCGTCCAGTAAGTTTGGCGGATTTCGTCTTCGCGTTTTATACCTCGCCGGTTTTTCGGGTGGAGCGGCTGTTGCTGGGCTTGCTGGCCCATTCACCTTCTTCGGACGCGGACGCCCGCGCAGTCGCCGACGGCTCGGCGACGCGATTTGCGGCATGGTATGTCGCAGCGCGTAGCGCGACTCAGTTGCTGATGAGCGATCGATTCGAGCGTACGCGATCGTGGTTTCGCGTGACGATCTTGCCGGAAGGGGCATTGTTGCAGTTCGGATCGGCGGTCGCGTCACGTCGCGGGCCTGATGGAAGTTTCACCATGGGCGGCGGATTTCACCTGCTGCTGCAATTTCACCTGCAGTATTCGAGAATTCTGCTGCGCGGCGCAGGGAAGCAATTGCTGAGGCGGTGACTTGGTACCATGGCGGGATGTTGGAACATACCTACGCGCAGTTACCGGCGCGCTTCTATTCCCGGGTCGAGCCCACCAGGGTGGTAGCGCCCCGCCTGATCCATTGGAATCAACCGCTCGCCGAGCACCTGCAACTGGACCTCGATCCGAACAGCGCCGAGAGACTGGCACGGATTTTCAGTGGCAATGAGTTTCTGCCGGGCAGCGAACCGCTAGCCATGGTGTATGCCGGGCAACAGTTCGGCCATTTCGTGCCGCAGTTGGGCGATGGACGCGCCATCTTGTTGGGCGAAGCACGCGATCTGAATCATCGGCTGCACGACATTCACCTCAAAGGGGCCGGGAAGACCCCCTATTCGCGTGGCGGTGATGGCCGGGCGGCGCTCGGGCCCGTGCTGCGCGAATACCTCGTCAGCGAGGCCATGACCGCCTTAGGGGTGCCATCGACGCGCACTCTGGCTGCGGTTCTTACCGGCGAGAACGTTTTCCGGGAGGGCGCCGTGCCGGGCGCGGTGCTGACGCGAACCGCGGCCAGTCACGTGCGCGTAGGGACTTTTCAATATTTCGCCGCGCGCGGCGATACCGAAGCGGTGCGTATATTGGCGGACTACGTGATCGCACGGCATTATCCTGAACTGCGGGGAGCCGATGAACCGTATCTCGCGCTGTTGCAAGGGGTGGTGCGGCGCCAGGCCGATCTGGTGGCGCGTTGGCTGCAAGTGGGCTTCATCCACGGCGTCATGAACACCGACAATACGACGGTATCGGGCGAGACCATCGATTTCGGACCCTGCGCTTTTCTCGATGCCTACGACCCGAACGCCGTATTCAGTTCCATCGATCGAAATGGCCGATATGCATACTCGAATCAAGCGCCCATCGCACAATGGAACATGGCGCGATTCGCCGAAACCCTGTTGCCCTTGATCGACAGCAACTTGGATCGCGCGGTGGCGGTCGCCACGGACGCCGTCAATGACTTCAGTCCCCGTTTCCAGGAGCACTGGTTGTCCGGCATGCGATTGAAGCTGGGGTTGGCAACCGCTCAGGCGGACGATGCAGCGTTGATTGAGCAATTGCTGACCATCATGCATCGCGGATCCATGGATTTCACGCAAGCATTCCGTGGTCTGTGCGCGCTCGTGGAGCATCCATCCGAAGCATGGGACGTCCATCGTGAGAGCCTCGATGGCGCCTTCATCGAGTGGCTTGGAGTTTGGAGGGCACGCGGCGCAGCGGAAAAGTTCTCGCCGGCCGAGCGCGCCGAGTCGATGCGCCGCGTGAACCCAAAGTACATTCCGAGAAATCATCGCATCGAGCAGTTGATTCAGGCGGCCGTGCGCGACGCTGATTTCTCGCCGTTCGAAACCTTGCTCGGCGTGGTGTCGCGGCCCTTCGATGAACAGCCGGCCGCCGAGGGCTATGCGGCCGCACCGACAGCGGACGAAAGGGTTCTGCAAACCTTCTGCGGCACGTGATTATCGCGTGGCTACGTCGATTGCGCGGTTTGTAACATTTCAACCACGCTGGCGCGCGCAACCGAGGAGTGAATGGGCAATGCGAGCACGTCGCCGGCGCGTGCCCATTGCAGGGCGAAGCGTGCAGCTTCGAGCTCGTTGGATTTTAGCGGTAGTACCTCATCGGGCAATCCGAGGCGCAGCAATTCGCCGCGTAAAATGCGGGGTACTTCGGCCGCCGACCGGCCGCGCAAGTGGGCCTCATCCTCTTTCACCACCACCAGGTCAGGGTGAAACTGTGCGGCGACGCCGGCCAGTTCCTTGATGTCTGCGTCTTGCCGATTTCCCGCCTGCCCCAGCAACACTCCCAGTCGACCGCCGGCGCTGCGCAGACGCGCGGCCACGGAGAGGAAACCGCGCAATCCGTCGGGGTTGTGGGCGTAGTCGAGCAGAACGGTGATGCCGCGAACGTCGAAGCGCATCAGGCGTCCCGGATTGTCATCGAGCTTCGCTCCAAAGCGAGCCAGCACGGCCGCAATATTGGCGGGCTCTACGCCCATCGCGCGCGCCGCCAATACGGCAGCCGCCATGTTGCCGATGTTGTAAAGGGCAAGCCCGCTCATCGACAGCGGCAGGTCGACAATGGCACCGAGATCGAATTCTGTGCCGTCCTCGACGAGGCACAGCCGGCCTCGACAGGGGCCGCAAACGGGTGCGCCGCGGGCGGAAAATTCGCGCAGCGCATGCCCGTCTGACGCCGCACTGAACCATCCCAGGCGTGGAGTATGACCGAGACGCTGCGGCAGCTGCGCGGCTCGTTGCAGCAACATGGGATCCTCGGCGTTGAGCACCAGCAGTCCGCGAGTGCCGACAGCGGCCGCCACGCTCATTTTGACGTCAGCCAAGCCGGCAAGATCGTGGATGCCGTACTCGCCGAAATGGTCGGAACTGACATTGGTGACGATGGCCGCATGCGCCTGCGACATGGCAATGCCGCGGCGCAAGATGCCGCCGCGGGCTGTTTCCAATATGGCGGCCTGCGCGCGCGGTTCGCGCAGCACCATCCGCGCGCCCGCAGGTCCTGAGTAATCGCCGCCCGCCAGCGCTTGCGAGTCGAAAAACACGCCGTCGGTGCAGTTGTACGCCGTATGCCAGCCTTGTTCACGGGCAAAAGCGGCGAGCAGGCGCACGGTGGTCGTCTTTCCATTGGAGCCGGTGACCACGACCGTGGGAATGTCGCGCACGCTGTGCCATGCCACCTCATCGGCCCGAGGTAATTGCTGCAGCGAAAAACTCCTCGCACCCTCGCCGGCGCCCAGGGTCAAATCGCTGTCATCCAAGGCGTAGGGCAGGCTGCGCGCACGGGCGGCGTCGAGAAGTTCACGAAGTTCAGGCCGAGATTCCACGGCAGACAGGCGCGCGAAGCGGGCGAGAGCGGCGGATTTGTCCAATACCGGCGGGTCGTTCACCGTCGGATTGGCGCTGCCTTCCGCGGCTTGCACAGATTGCGCGATCAACAAGCCCTCGAGGTTTTGCCAACGCACGGGATCGCGTTCAAACAGCGCGGCGCATAGGGCCCATTCGTTGATCTCGGTCGCCACCCACAATTGATCGACGGGTGCAGCAATCGCCAGTGCGACGCCGCCGGCATGGCGGCGGGCGACGCATTGCCGAGAGTCCCATCCCAAGGATGACGCCGCGCGTTCGACGCGAGCTCGCCATTCGGCGATGAGCCCATCGTCGGCTTCAAAGCCGATGACTTCCAATACCGCACCGGCGCGCGGGAAATAAAGATTGCCGCCCGTCAGACGGCGCGAATCCTCGAACGGCAACATGTTGGCAGCGTTCAGTCGTCGCTCGCCGGCGCCACGTGCACGCCGCGCTCGTCGCGAATCAAACCCTCGAGGCTGAAATCGGCCGGCGGCGCGGCCTGCAAATGCGCCGTCTGCGAGGGCGCGACCGGCGAGCGCGCGGGCTGCACCGGCTCGATCGGCATGGAATCTTGCGCAGACCCGGGCGAGGGTTCTGGGCGTGCTTTGAATTTGGTGATCTGTTTCCAGGATCGCGCCAGAGCGTCGGCAAAGATCAGCAGCAAATCGCCGGGAGCGCCCATGCGCAGGGCCGCTTCGATGGCGGCCTGCTCGTCTGGAATGATGGAGATGCACTCTTGCGAAACGCCGGCCGCGCGCAAGGCCTGTGCCTGAATGCGGGGCACCTCCTCCGGGCCGCGCTCGCGCAAATTATCGTCGCGCCGGCAGATATAGTGGTCGAATCGCCCAGCCACCGCGTTGGCGATGGCCACCAAATCCTCATCGCGCCGATCGCCGGGACCTGCCAGCACCACGATGCGCCGGCCGGTCACGTCCAATCGGCCGGCCAAGCCGGCCATCACGCCCACGGCATGCGCGTTGTGGCCGTAATCGAATAGAACTTTGAACGGATGCTCGCTGAAGACGTTCATGCGGCCTGGCGCCTGGAAGAAAGTCGAGTCGAAGGTGCGCAAGCCCTGACGGATGGCGTCGAGCTTCAGACCCAGCGAGAAGGCCATCGCAGCCGCGAACATGGCGTTTTGCACATTGTGCGTCGCGCGGCCCTCCAAGGTGGCTGGAATCAAGTGTGTCCATAACAGGGGAATGTGGCCGCCGCGGTCATACAAGGTGATCATCTGCCCATTCACGCCCGCCTCGAGCGCGCAGGCGCGCCCGCCAGCTCGGATGTGTTCGCGCACCAAGGTGTGCTGCGGGTTCATGGTCACATAGCAGATGTGCTTCGCCTCGGTGTAGCCCGACATCTTGAGCACCAGCGGATCATCGGCATTCAAGATCGCGCAGTCCGTCGCCACCTCGACCACGATGCGCTTGAGTTCTGCCAACTGTTCCAGCGTGTCGATGCCTTTCAGGCCCAGGTGGTCCGATTGGACGTTGAGCACGGCGCCGACGTTGATTTCCCGCACCCCCATGCCGGCGCGCAACAGACCGCCGCGCGCGGTTTCCAGCACGGCGATGTCGATTTGCGGGTCAGCCAGCACCATGCGTGCCGACATGGGTCCCGTCATATCACCTTGCACGGTGCGTTGACCATCGATGTAAACGCCGTCGGTGGTGGTGAGGCCAGGCGTATAGCCCGCCATCTTGGTCAGATGCGCCAACATGCGCGCCGTGGTCGTCTTGCCGTTCGTCCCGGTCACGGCGGCGATCGGTACTCGCGCAGCAACACCCGGCGGAAAGAGCATGCTGACCACCGGCGCCGCGACATCGCGGCCCTTGCCTTCGCTCGGAGCCACATGCATGCGAAATCCCGGCGCGGCATTCACTTCGCAGATGCCGCCGCCAATGCTGCGGTAACTCTCGGTGATGTCTTTGGAGAGGAAATCCACTCCGCCCACATCCAGACCGATGGCCATCACGGCCCGCTCCGCCATTTCGCGATTGTCCGGATGAATGACGTCGGTGACATCGGTGGCGGTGCCGCCGGTGGACAGATTGGCTGTCGAGCGCAGATAGACGATTTGTCCCGCGGCAGGCACGGAATCCGCGTTCATGCCCACGGCTTTCAACATCTTTTCCGCCTGTGCGTCCAGTTCCAGGCGCGTCAACACTTTTTCATGGCCCACGCCGCGGCGCGGATCCTTGTTCACGCTGTCGATCAGTTGCGTGATCGTGTGCGAGCCGTTGCCCACCACATGCCCGGGAGTACGGCGGGTGGCCGCAACCAATTCGCCGTTGACCACCAACAGGCGATGATCATCGCCTTCGAGAAAGGTTTCCACGATGACCGACCGAGCGTGCTCGCGGGCGATCAAATAGCCCTGGATCACCTCCTCATCGTTGGTGAGGCGGATCGAAATTCCGCGGCCGTGATTGCCGTTGTAGGGCTTGGTCACCACCGGAAAACCGATGCGTTGCGCCGCGCGAACCGCTTGTTTCTCCGATTGCACCAGCTCCTGGCGGGGTACCGGCAGGCCGAGCGTCGCCAATATCTTGTTGGTCTCTTCCTTGTCGCTGGCCAGTTCGACCGCGATATGCGAGGTGCGGCTGGTCACCGTCGCCTGGATTCGTTGCTGGAATTTGCCATGCCCCAACTGCACCAGCGACTGATCGTTCAGGCGCAGCCACGGAATGTCGTGCTGCTCGGCGGCGCGCACCAGTGCGGCCGTGGAAGGCCCGAGAGCGCGCCGTTGAGCGAAGCGGATGAATTCGTCGCGCGCTTCGTTCCAATTCCAGTCATCCGCAACGCTGCCTGGAGGACGGATGGCCTCCGGCAGCAGCGAACACAGCAACTTCAGCCCCAACTCACCCGCAGCGATGCCCTCGTCGCGCTGGGCGTATTCATAGACGACGGTGTACACACCCGGCGCACCCGCCGCCCGGGTCTTGCCGAAAGTGACGGCCTCGCCGGCCATGTTTTGCAGTTCGATGGCGACGTGCTCGAGGACATGCCCGAGCCAGGTGCCGTCGTCTTCTCGCATGCGGCGATAAAACCCCCCGGGTTCGCGGTACGAACAACCGTGCTCTGCGAGTCCGGGCAGGGCGATCGCCAGGGCGTCGACGAACGCGCCTCCCAAACGACCGGTGGGCCATTGTTCCAACGCGCCCAAGTCCAACTCGATACGTATGACCGGAAAACGCGCATAGAGCGAGGGACCTACGTAGACGGAGCGGTCGATGATGCGCATGACTGATTATTCTTTGGCTTGAAACAATCCGGCGGCCGAAGCCAGTCGTGAGTGCAGATTGAAAGTCGCGCCGGCCACCAAAATGTGCAGGCGCAATCCCAACACACAGACCGGCTGCCCTTCCACGGTCTCGGCCACGGAAGAATAACTGACATCGGAGGCATCGACGATGGTCACCCCGCCGCTGCCGGCCACTTCGATGGTTTCGTCGGGCCCGATAAAGGCGGCGGTGTCCTCGTCGAGTCCAATCCCGATGGAAAATGGGTTGTACGCAAGCGCCGTGACCAGTCGTCCCAATCGGTCACGCTGCCGGAAATGTT
>Ga0116227_10013693_pt1 | contig 12638 bp, 11 predicted proteins | sample S1TSphgellanicum_FD_89693 | JGI IMG/M metagenome (GOLD analysis project Ga0116227, IMG submission 89693) | Host-associated microbial communities from peat moss isolated from Minnesota, USA - S1T2_Fb - Sphagnum magellanicum MG | ecosystem: Host-associated > Plants > Peat moss > Unclassified... | reverse complement strand
GGTGGTGTGGTGGTGTGGTGGTTGTGTGTTTTTTTGGTTTGGTGTGGTTTGGGGGGGGGGGGGGGGGGGGGGGGGGGGGGGGGGGGGGGGGGGGGGGTAGGTAGGTAGGTATGTATGACGTGGTGGAAGTTTGGAAAAGGGTGGCGGAGTATCCGAGACGGTATTTTCATTGGCTGGACATGACAGTTCCATCTCGGAATTTGTCGCCGCGTTGCTGTTGTGACATGCAAACCTAAAAAGTTGGTTGGCAAGAAATAGGTGCGTGTATGCTTTCTTTTCTTTTTCTTTTTTTTTTCTTTTCATAGATATATCTATTTCTTCATTCTTTCACTATTGTTGTTATTTTTAACTTTTTGATTTTCATAAAAACCTCTCTTTTTCTTTCTCTTCGTATTTGAGGGATCTCCCCCCAGCAGAAGATCCCTAGGGAGTTATGCGATCGGGGAGATCCCCTGATATTTCTATGTTCCCATGTTCCCATGGAAAGTTCTAAAGCCCTAGTGCGACCCTAACTCAGGAGAACCCAATCTTATGGGAACCCAACATAACTTTTGAACTACTTCAGATTAGATAACATTTATGAAGAGGGGGGCTACCCAGGTGGTAGCCCCTCCCTTTCATAAATGCTATCCAGTGTAGCCGATAACCTTCATATGTGTGAATGAAAGAGTTTCATAATCTTCTTATAAATGGATGAAATATTTCATAGCCTTCTTGTAGATGGACGGAAAAAAGAGAGGGAGAAGTTCATTTCATAACAGTGAACGAAAAGAGGGCATGGTTGTGTTCCCTAACCAGCAAGAGAACTCTAGTTACTGCAAAATAGTATTGGCCTTGGCTATTCTGGATAACCAGGCTGGTTACGTAGTCCATACTTATCGTCAGAGCCGTGAGCGGGAATTTCTGTCTGAAAAAGCAACCTACTATGCTAGCCTTTTCATCAACAGAACCCTGCTGAATCACTTTTTTCATCCGTGTTTTTGTTTTGTGTCATAAGCATATCCCTCCCAGATCTCCGCATACATTCTCATCCCCTTTTTTGGATGTTCTAATTTATGCAGCCCACGTTGCTAATATTGCTTATGTACTATAGAATGCATCCTAGGGGCACACTTTTACAAAATTTGGAGAGTGGGCTCCTCTTGATGATCTAGAGGTACCATCACACCTACCTATTGTCAATGGTCTCTAAACCCTAAATCTTAAACCCTAACCCAAATCAATGGCAAGAAAATCATTTTTTTAAAATAAAAAAATAACAACAAACACCCAACAAAATCATTTAAAACTTTGTATTCACATATGTGATGTTAGGCGACACAAAAGCAAATGTGACATCCTTGTTGATAAGGTAGCACATCCAATTTTGTCATCCGAAACATGGATTCATTGAAAAGTTTGGTATACCTTTCCAATTTTGTCATCCAAAACATGGATTTCATTGAAAAGTTTGGTATACCCTTGAAAAGCACTCCAAAATGAGCATATAGGTCACTTGGTGGTAACATAGGACACCATCATTTCCTTCCCCTTCCTCAATTCTCCTCCCCATTCTCAATGTCCAAAGCCTTATCTTGCATTCTAGCCTTGAATTATCATTATATGATGTTTGAAGGTAGCGGATGGAACTAACCTTGATAGACAATGTTATTACGTAACGTCAACCTTCATCATTATTTATGTCAATGTCAAGTTTAATTTAAATTAATATACATTTCATGGACATGAAAAGACACATCTTAATTTATTTTTTCATACCATGTTGGTGGATAGGGAAAAATAGTGAAATAGTTATAAAATGGAGGTAGTTATTAGGAAAGGTGGGAGATAGTTATTATGAAAATTAATAGGAAAAAGAAGTTGTTATTAAGAAAGAAATGAAATAGGTAAGTTTGAAAATGAAGTAATTATTTCTAAAATTGTGTTTGGAATGGTCCATGGATGATCATACAAAGGATTCCAAAAAATCCCCCATATACCAATTCTAATATACCAGTTCTAATTATTTGTCATTGGAATTTTTATATTTAGTTTCATATTTTTTGGCATGATTTTTGTTTATACACATGACCTACACCTAGGGCTACAAGCCTAATGAATACAAATAATCAACCAACTAGCCCAAAAATAATCTTTTCCATGCAACCCCACATAAGGGAATTTTGTGACCTTCAAAATTGTCATATGGTTTGTGATTTAATGAAGTGCATCCAATGAACATTGATAAACATAAACATAAGAATTTCTAATCTATAAAACAAACTCTTTAGTGATAGATAAGGAGTTAGGGACCTAATCATTAACTAATAATGATGTACACATGTTAAACTTCATTGCAAGCAACATGGATAAGTGAAAGGGGAAAATGCAAGGGCATGAGTTTTAACAAAATTGTGGATTATAAGAACATTTCCACTACAAACTATCAAATTTCCCTCCAAAATAAAAAATATTGCAAATTTTGATGATATTTATGACAAATTAAAGTTGTGGTGCCCCAATACAATTACACACCACAAAGTCCACTTTAAGCTTTATGTCCACTTAGGAGATTATTTGAAGATGAATTTGCTATTACAATAAAACAATGATGAGAGATCAAAGCATCCTTGCATGAACTTCTTCTTGACCATGTCATTGCATTTTATGCCACTACACCATCTAAAGTGTTCCTTTGATCTATCTTGCAACTTGGTGTTATGTCCTTTTTGTTTATGCACTTGTGATTGCTTACACATGGTTCTATAATCATGGATGACTTTCAAGGATGTTGCCAAAGACTTTTGCCACATTCAAGTCTTGGAGGTCAAAAATCCTATTGAAATTTTATAGACGTTTATAAAAGAACTTCCAATGTTTGCCTCCTACCATATGAGCTCCCAAGATATGACCATGTTTGTGATGTTGAGGTTGTACCTCAAGGTGTGCATTGTGTTGTATGGATTTAGTTTTTTAGGGTTTGATGTTCATTGCTACTAAAGGAGGGGAAAAAAATTACATCCAAGCAAGATGAAAGCATAGTTAAAGGAACATTTTGGACTATTGTAATTGCAATTTCTTTGGATTATAATGAACTTAGAATGTAAAGTCATATTCCACATCAACATTGACATTTTAAAAATTATTTACGTTGTAGTACATTTTATTAGGAGTCATATTAAAAATCATGGATGAATTCTAAGAAAAGAATGGATTCATAGTGAACTTTTAAACCATAAAAAGTCTCATGATCAAAGACTAAATATTTTACATGTGCATTCAAAAAAAAAAACCATAGTAGGTTCAATTTTTTTTAATTTTTAAAAGACAACATCAAATGAGGTGTTTAAAAATAAAATGCATTGAAACTTTCACTATATATTTTTTAAAAAAATAAGATTTAAATATTGCATTAATATCAAGTTTTATTAGTCCATATCTCATTTTTAAAATCATGTTTTAAAATGGATTTTTGAACCAAGTATATGTTTAACCATGTACACACTTGGGTTTACCCATTTTTAAAATGGAAACATAATGAAATGTACATTAGATGCATAAGATGTTAATTGTCAAAATGTAAGAATTTTCAGTTTATTAAATGGATTTACAAAAGGCCAAAAGTGAGTTGGGTACATTTCATGTTCATAAGAGCCAATGATGCACCCTTAGTGACTACTTATTTATAAAATAATCCCAAAATATCTTAAGAATATTCAATTTATAAATTGAAAAAAATCATAAAAAAATTCTTATGATTTAAAAAAGATGTTGCATTATATTATTATGTAAAGATGCATTTAAATAATCTCCTGAAAAAACATTTCATTTTCAAATCATTTAAGAATCATTTAAAAATTCATTAAACAACCAAAAAAATTAATTATAATGTTTTAGGAGCAATTTTGAAAATTTTAATGCCTATTATATTCATTCCAAGTCATTCCACATGTTTTTATAATATATTTGAAACATTGTTATGTGAATGCATTAAAGAAGTTTACAACATTAGTATAATTTTTAACACTAAAACAAAAAAAATTCAAGCATTAATTAGATGTCTATTGACTCTTTTTAACTTGAATGTACACAACCACCTAACCATGCTTTCACCCAATGTGTTTCTTTAACAACAATGGGTGGATTTGCCTCATGATGGTGATATTTGTTTATTTTCATTTCTAGATCCAAGATCATCTTGCATCACATTAAAAACGGCACCATTAAAATTGCAAAAATATTTTTAGAGTTTCTCAATGAAATGGAAAACATTTCTTAAGATTCTTGAGTAGTATTGTTCTCTAATGGTTTTCTACTTATTATCATGGATTTTTATGTTCTCCACTTGTATTTTAGCTTTTGCAGAGACTTGTTCATTCAAGAAACCCTCGAAATAGAAGTTTCATTGCATTTCCTTTTATATTTCTTCAAAAGAAAAAATTGTTGCACCATGAAAACACCCACACACATGCATAGCTCTCTATTCACCCACAAAATGGATAGAGAAAAATAAAACCTACATGATGATATCGAAACATTTAATAATAATGGTACATCATTGCTAGAGTGGAGAGAAAATGAAGATGTGGTTGGTGAGAATTTGATGACTTAGGTATTGCAATGAGGCTTACAACACCATTTATTTTCAATGGTTGTTACTGCATGTGCAAGTAAGGGCTAATGGTAGAGATGTTCTAAGTAAGGGTAATGTTTAATGCCCCTCCACCCACATCCTCACCTTATCTTTGTTTAACATGTGGAACATCTAGTGTTATTATTTTCTCATCCCCATCCACAAAGATGAAAAAAGTAGACAACAGAATGTGAGAAACCTATTTAATTCTCATCACTTTAAACAATTATTTTAATTAGTCAATAAAAAAACAATCATTTTGTCAACCCTCTTGAGGGACATTGTATTATGGTCATGCATACAAGCCCAAACTAAGTTTCACACTATTTATTTTTATATTTGATCTAAAGTGTCATGTACAAGCCATTTTACTATTCTTGATGGAAATGCATGTTCATGAAAATGAATGGCCTAGTAAGAGGCCTTAGCCACCAAGTGCTTGGGCAATAGGTTTTTGTAATGGCTCATTTGAAGGGCCTTAATGATCATAAAGTATAAGGGAAGACCGCTAGATGAGGGCCTTCTAAAATTTGAAGGTCCTAACCTGCAAGCCTTCCCCACTATAAAGCATGTCAAGGTTTTTTTCACAAAAGCATCTTCCATTGATGGAAGCACCTTCTATATGTGGAAGGTCCCTTCATGTGATGAAAGGATCTTCGACATAGGGAGGTGCTTTAAAATGCAAAGGGAAAAAAATCTTGCAAAGTTTTACGAATTGAATAAAGTCTCTTAAACAAAAAGGGGATTGGAAATATGTGGAGGCACCTTACAACGTGCAAGGCCCCAATGCCTTATTGCGAGGTGCCATGCAATCAAACCAGCTTGATTTGGCTACATAAGGTGCCGACCTCTATAACTAAGAATGCTTTAAGTAGGTCATTTTGTGGAGTTTAAGGATGCTTTGATTAGTGAGGTGATGTCAAAGTTTTGGAAATAAATTTGGCAATTTTTCATATTTTTTTGCACATGGTCTTGAGAGGGATTTTAGTTCTTCTTAGGTCCTTGACATGGGGAACTTCTCTGTTTGTATTTTTCAATCCCCAATGTCATTCCATAATACACCGCTTTATTACAAAATCACTTGATAAGAAGAAGTCATTGCAAAATGGATGTTGGAGTTGTAGAGGACTTGAAGAAGCCAAATGTTTTGATAAAACAAAAATGAGATTTGTATGAGAAATGGAATATTGCCATTTTAAGACTTTCTAGTTTCAAGTGGTCTTCAAAATTGCAAGTTTTTGGAGACTTGGACTAAGATGTGCTCCATTTCCTGTTTTAAAAAAATTAGTGGTGTATAGAAAGCATGCATATGGTGTGAGTCATGTGAAGAAAAAAACTATTCAAAAAAAAATTGAAATGAATGAGTAATAGATCGTCAAAGTTTGGCCATCCAAGAGAAGTCTAGAAAAAGAACATTGATTTTCATCCCTTTTGAAACAATTTGGGAGTGTGATTAGGAAGGACACTCCATCATCTGATTCAGCTCATGCTTTGAAAAATGTTGAAACAATTTGGCAGCAACATAACTTCTCGATGTGTTTCATATTCGTGTTGAACAGAGCTACCTAGAGCTTCCTATCATGCTGAACAAACTAGGAGTACTGGGAGGGGGCGGACCAAATTGGTTCCCCCTGACATTAATTGGTTAACATTAAAAGGTGTTTTGGTTGTCATTGAAGGGATGTGTGCTTTTGATATGAGGAATTGAGGAATTGAGACCTACGGCCCCATATAGAGGGGCCTTATGTGCACATACGAAGGCTCTTGATGATGTGTAAGGTGCCTCTATATGCACATAAGGCATGTCCATAGGAGGGCTGCCTTGTTCTTTATGCCAGGTAATTAATTCCCTGCCCTGCCATCAGGCATTCCATACACCAAACTGCATGAAAAAGACTGCTTCAAGCCATTTCAACAAAACGGCAAAGCATCAATCTTTATATAACTAGTCCAGATGTCAGGGCGACATCATTGGCAAATTACAACTTGTGTTAGAATGCTGACAAACCAGGTTGTCAAGTTCTTACAGGCATGAGCATCAGCTGTCGCAAGGTCAAAGAAGTGCATGTACTGCTGCACTCATCTGATCCACATTCCTCAGTTACATGGAGAGGTCATGCTTCATGATCTGCGAAAAAGACAATTAAGACCATGTTTCATGATCCATGAGAAGACAATTGAGACCATTGCTGGAAGGAATACCAGCTGACAAAACTTCAACCATAATATCATTGCAACAACTTTGGCAGCCATGTGTATTGTACCTCTTGAACAGTTTGTATTCACTTCACCTTGCCACGTGCTGGTGATTTGCTCTTACCAGTGAATGTGCAACAATGTGCCTACAAAACAGAATGTCTTCTTCCCCTTCACTGAAAGTATATCTCTGTGAATGCCCTTGGAGATATTGATGGGTTGGTGGTATACATGTTTCTGCTAGTAAAAATCCTCCACTGGTCAATTGCTTGAATTTTTTTCATTAGGTTAACAGTTTACTCACAAGGGCCAGAGACTGGATAGCTAGGACTGTGAATGTAGAAAAGGGTGATTCCGAGAAAGCTTACCTGTTTATTTCTGAGATCCCAAAACCTAAAAACCATCCAAGCCTCTCCTTTCTGAGTAGTGCCATCTACATTGTGGCTAAGAGCTCTTGCATTACATTTGCATGCAACAACTCCAACTGGAGGAGAAGCCAATCCTGGAGCCAGTGCAAATAAGGGGGCAGGGGGCAGGGTCTAAAATGTGTTTGGGGATGCTTAGGTTCCCACTTGATGAATCCTTGGTTGTAAATCCCTTCTTTTGGAGACCTGAAAGCTGCTAGATACACATCAGTGCTACTTAACTGGACACCAATGCCTGCTGCTCATCCAATTGGAGTGCTGATACGCAAGCACCTCCCAGAACCTGTATTAAAGATCAACCCACAACTGATCAACTTTTGTGCATGGAACCTCAGTATTATTTGCAAATACTAATTCAGATTTAACACATCTTCTTACAAGCCCTGATATGATGCACTCAAATTGCAGTCATAAAACATGTGTAATAGGTAACTGACAGATTGCAGACTGTGCCACACCAAATTGCATATGGACAGAACTCCTGAGTTATTTTATCAGTTTATATCTATCCGAGTTCTGAGCATGATTGTTAACAGCTTACATGGCTGTTCCAGTGTGTTCCAATGTAGAATGAATGGTAGACAAGTCGTGTGCCAAAATATAGCACCAGACACCACCATATGCCACCCAGTCCACCGCCATTTTTGAATGTGAGACCAAGGGCTATGAGTATGCCTCCTAGATTTAGCAACTGCATGCGTGGCAAGTAGGCAAAATCATCTGTGTTCACGTAGCCAAAGACAGACGTGGCAGAATGATAATTAGTGACTGCTGCTGTAGAGCTGAGTCTTGAGTTTCCTTCATCCTCCCATGAGTCCCAAAAATAATTCTCCTAATGTTTTCTATAAATCTCATGGATCACACTTTGAATGTTGACAACATCAGAGCATTTTCCAGAATTTTGCTAGCCCTCAGATGATTTTCCTTAGGAATGCATTGGTAGAAGGACGCACTAGATGCAATAGCAATGCCTTCGATGACGACCACCACAGCGCACAGCAATTCACACAACATACTCTGCAGAGTCACTGACCTCACCAGCTGCCTCACATGGTCATCCGCTGTCAGCCAAAAAGCCCCAAAAGAGTGCACTGCTGCCACAATTCCCATCAATACCAGCCCCAGTGTTGTTGCGAACCCCAGAAGCATCCGTGACACATCCCGTGCCCTCTGCAACACAATCTTTCATACCTTAAGATCACAGCTTGAATTTTGCAAAACTCTTGTAAAATGTTTGAACTTGTCAATGCTAGAACTCCAACTATGTAATTCTAATTTGCACAGCTGTGTGGACATTTTGAGAATGATGAAGAAAACATGACATGGAAGAGATGTGGCAAGGAGGAACCTCTGGTTTGGCCTTCATGTTGCGTGCAACTAGTGATTGTGCAGCAATTGAAAGCGACTCTGGAAAGTAGCTCAATGTCCAGAAGACCTGGCCATGCCCCCACCCATTTGTGACAGTGCAGCCCAATTTAAATACTACAACTAGCAGAGTATACTTGCAGAGTCAATGTACAGGGAGAGAAAGGGCCACATTGTTTGAGAGCATCACACATACCTGCATAGCTACTTGGTGGGCAGCAATTTGCAAAGTCCCTGTGGCTGCTGCTGCCTTCGCTGCTAACGTGTACACTGTCTGCATTTTCAACCTCTACTAAGTGGAAGTGAAGTGAACTAACTGCAACAAAAACTGTTCTGTGCATAGGGTATTCAACAATTAACATAGTCATTGAAAACAGACTCTGGTTAAGGTGCCAACTTCAGCTTCCAAACAAGAGTCATTCCAAGCTGCACAAATATTATACTGCAAATGCTAAATCAGTGAACATTAGAGTGGGTCACCCATCAGCCCTCATACTGTTGTCATAGGTTAGCAAACTGTTAGATGAAAGTTACGTACCATGCCAAGAGCACATCTCATAATCAATGGACTAGCCAAGCTCATAAATGGTCCAAGCACTTCCAGCGTAGGAAGTCCATACCATCCAACTTGAAGTGCGGGTGGCCGTGGCTTGTCATGGCTTTCCTGTACAGTCCTGGAGGTCTTTGAGATCCGCATCAATGCTCGCATTAGTAGCAGTACTGCCACGCATTGTGACCCCAGAGTTGCCCATGCTGCTCCTGCAACACCCCTGCACATCAACTAGTGTGATGCTTAAGATAAATGAAGCATACAATCAATGCATGCGCCAAATAAATATGCAGGCTGTCAAAAAGCAGTTCAGGAGACAACAATGGTTCCACATAACAGAATGTATCAGTAGACCATTTCTTTTCTTGGACAGGAAAATACCTTGGCGATGAGTTAGGAGTTATTATAGAAAACCCACACAGCATGTTGTCTGCTCTCCTTAAAAGTAATGTTGTTGCATTATGGAAGCCAGGAACTTCCACAAAGGAAATTAGAACACATTGGCAACCTTAAAGATCTGAAGGGGAAAATCCTGAGGTAACTTCATACCAGCCAAGCCAAAGAGTGAAGATGAGATCTCCAGCTAGATTGAATGCTGCAGCCATGGAGTTGATAGCAAGTGGAGTATGGGCATCTTGACGTCCCAAGCATGCTCCTTGACCTACAATCAAGACCAGCACTGCTGGTGCTGCATTGTGCAATGTTCAACACAAGTCAAAGCTTGCTAGAACACATTGCATTTTGAGGGAAAAAAAGCATACCCAGCAACAGAGAACAGTCCTTACAAAGGAAAATGTCATTCAGGGCTGAGTCAAGAGAAATATACCAGAGAGAGCACGAATTCGAAGGTAAGTAAGTGCAGGGTTCAGATAATCATTTCTAGTCCCCATGAGCGCCAGCAATTGTGGAGCAAATAGCTCCATCAACACTACAACAGCAAGACCAAAAACTACAGCCAAAAACAGCGCATAGCTCAGGAGCTGTGATGCCTGTCAACCAATGTCCAACCACTGATTAACTACACCATGATCCAGCTTAACAGATCATTGTCAAGCAAAATTTGCAAATCCATGCCCATGACCAAATCTGCTTATAGTGACCACTGGAAATTGCATGTCAGTTACCTGTAACTGCTGGCCTTGCTGCTCTCCAATTGTGGAGCCCTCAGGTCCCTCAGGTCCAACAGTGGCTATCAAGTTGCATGTGGCTGCTCCCAGAAACGAAAAGATCTGGCACATCAAAACCCTTGTTTTTACTCACACAGATGGTGATCAGCAAATCTTCAGAATATCTGCAAGATTGACCCAACAATTCACAGTTGCAGGTTGAAGAGTGTGACTAGACTCATGCAGTGAAGCAATGTAGGAGAATCCAAAAATGAAAGAAGTGATGCTTCTTCTTTGCTCAAATGAGTAACCATCCTGAGGTAAAACTAGATGACTCAACTGTCATTGCCAAACCACTTGAGAACAGCTCTACTTCTTGGGTGTGCAACACATCATCTCTCTAACCACCAATGCAATGCCAGCAAAGCAGTGACATCAAGTGTGGGATATTATTCCAGATCTTATTGAAGTAACTGACATAGCTGAAAACTGATTGAGTAGTCAGACTCAACCTGGAAAACAAAGTTGAAAATAGAAGTGTTGGGACCAAGTGCAGCAAGTTGAATGGAGCCCACTTGGCCAACACAGCCAGTATCAATCAAGCTCATTATTGGGTCTGACAGCCTGCCAGCCATTTGTTGACAGTATGAGGATGACAGGAGCGATAATGATGCCTGCATCCTGCATTTCTCTGTCTAATTGATAACCTTGAATGGAATCTCGATGGATGAAGTGGCAAAAAACTTACACAGCTCCCACTGCAGGCAATGCAAGATTAATGACACTTTTCAATACAGCCTCCTCCTCCTCCTCCTTCTCCTGTGCTTTCTGGCCTGCTTGCATACCACTTGGCACAATGCCATCCTCAGAGGAAGCAAGAGTCATGAAAACCCTACCAATCCTATGCTACATAGAGAGAGCATACGAAACTGCATGCAAAGACTACCACCACTTCCAATCCAGTGACAATCTGTCAATGTCCTATGAGCATAACACAGCTCCAGATACAAGATTTTAAGAAAATCTCTTTGCGAATTGCTTGTGGAAATCCCCAATTCAAACCTTGAAAGCTAGCAGCGTTAGCAGCAGCAGTTTGAAAGCTGGAACTGCAATCCTCCTCCTCCTACACATGAAGAGCAAGGTTCATTCAGATCAGAAGCCAAATTCACTTGAAAAAAATCCTGTAGTGCCATGCATGCTCAAAAGATTTCCCTGGAGAGGAATGCAACTGTGGTCCGACATAACCTTACTACTACTGCAATTGAAAAGAGATAGCCAAAAACCTTACCTGATCATGAGAGGAAGATGATGACAAATTGTCGACCAGACCTGCATTCCTACAAAACAGATCTCCATCTGTAAGCGAGCGGTTGCACGATGTGGTGAAGAAGGAGAAGGAGGAAGGAGGGGAGCCAATGGAGAAACTGCCACCCGGCGAAGAAGAATCAAAGACTGCCGCTACTGCCGCTACTGATGCTGCTGCTGCTGCTCCACGAGTATCATTTGTACATGAGGAGAGCAAGGAGGAGCGAGTAATGAGACTATGTAACCCCGCAGCAGCAGCCGCAGACGACGGCATTGTCATAGCCACTCTCAGTCTCAAAGGCCGCCACACATAACATGAATGTCCAAGAATTTGCCAACAGAGTACTCTTCTACCCTCACAGCCTTGCACCATCATCTCCGTGTCTGTCTGTCTGTCTGTTATGCAACTGTGTCGAGAGAGAGCGAGATTTGAAGCGGAGAGGAAGGAATGAACATAAGTGCGAGGCGGACAAGTGCGCGGTTGGCGATGGAGTTCGTGTGAGAGAAGAGTGGGCGAATTGTGGCAGTTCGGAAGACGAGCTTTTCCTTCTTCGTCTTCTTCTTCTTCAGTGGTAGTTGGTTGGGCGGATGAAAACTGCGGATCAAAAACACTCCCTACTTCCTTTGAAAGAGAAGACGACTGGGGTTGTGTTTTTGGCCTTGCCTACCAAGCCAAGGATATTGTGTTTAGATTCGTTATAGGGTATAGTAGCTTAAGGCATTTTGGCCCCTGGGTAATAATAATAGGCCTATTTTTATACGAGGATTTTTGAAAGGTGATAATTTTGGCTTGTGTTGAAACTTGAGATTAGTTATAGAGTTCTAATACCTTGAAGGATTTTGGTTTTTTTTAGAGGATTTTCTTAAGATTATATTTTTGCATGGTGAAATATTTGAGTTTTCATAATTCTTCTTTTGCCTTAAGATATTTTTCAATGTAAATGGCAAGGCCAAAGTGTGAGACATCCCTTGTTTTACTCTTGTGTCCTGATCTCCAGTGAGAGCAAAAGAAATCCACCAACCCCCCACCACCCACACAAAAAAAAAAAAACCAACAAAAAAAAAATTCATCCACATAT
>Ga0116227_10013692_pt1 | contig 12638 bp, 8 predicted proteins | sample S1TSphgellanicum_FD_89693 | JGI IMG/M metagenome (GOLD analysis project Ga0116227, IMG submission 89693) | Host-associated microbial communities from peat moss isolated from Minnesota, USA - S1T2_Fb - Sphagnum magellanicum MG | ecosystem: Host-associated > Plants > Peat moss > Unclassified... | reverse complement strand
TGATGATGAAGGGGGGTGAAGAGGTGGGTGGTGGAGGAAGAAGGTGCTGTTCTACTAAAGAAAGGAGAAAAACCCCCCCCCCCCCCCCCCCCCCCCGCCTCCCTCCCTCCCCTAATAAATAAATAAACCCTAAGCCAATAGATATCTCAAAGATTGTCCACATTTTACATTGTTTTAGTATATATGAGTTATGAGCAAAGTTATATACATCACCCATGAGGAGCATGTTGTCATGATTGCGCAACTCCGTAACCAGCGTTGGTTGGGTATCAAGGTTAGAGGCGGGTATCAACCAAGGCACACACCCAGGTTAGAGGGGGTGCCTTGACCGCCGGGTGTTCCTTTAAAATGACATCTCGTATACCTGGTTGAGATGGGCTTCTTTTCTCCTATATGCAAGCGGTGACGTTACCTATGCGGGCTTGTATTTTACAAAGCTCTTGAGGATGCACCAATGGGGTGGGCATCTCACATCACAAAGTTGTGCAAGGCATGGGTTACTCTTAGGAATCTTTGAAGGTTTTGGGTTTTGGAAAACATATCTCAAAAGGATGCTTCTAGATTTTTAGAGGTATTGAGTGTGTTGAGTGCATTAGCTTGAGAAAGCAAAAACAAGGATGATGCAATGGAAAGGAGTGTTGGTTTCTTGATGTTGCTTTGCCAATGTTCACTTCAAATAAGCCTTGAATCCTTTGTTCAATGTATCTTGTGTTACTACATTCTCATCACCATTTGTTTTTACATTTGTATTTTTGCATTATCATCACCATTTGCCTTTTACGTTTATTTTTTTTGAATTCTCATCACCATTTACTTTTGTGTTTATGTTTTTGCATTGTCTACTATTACATTTTTGTTTTTACATTTTCATCAACCTTTTATTTTTTGTAATTGTGTTTTTGCATTTTCATCAAGATGGCCTTTTGCATTTGTATTTTTACATTCTCATCACCATTTGCTTTGCCTTTGTGTTTTTACATTATCATCACCTTCTACATTTGAATGTATATTTTACATCTTCATCACCATTTGTTTTTGCATTTGTATCTTTACATTCTCATCATTGTTTATTTTTGAGTTTTGTGTTTTCACAATCTAATCACCTTTCGCCTTTTGTGTTTGTGTTTTTGCATTCTCATCACCTTTTGCCTTTTGCATTTGTGTTTTTATATTTTCATCACCTTTTGCCTTTTACTTTTGTGTTTTTGCATTCTCATCATCATCTACTTTTACATTTGTGTTCATGCATTCTCATCATTGTCTACTTTTGTGTTTATGTTTTTGCATTTTCATCACCTTCTACGTTTTGTGTTTGTGTTTTTACATTTTCATTTGTCTACTTTTGTGTTTTCATTTCTACATTTTCATCATCATTTACTTTTGCATTTACATTTTTGGCATGGGTGTTTATGATTTGTTGGTTGTAATTACCTTAACCAACCCTAATGGGCATACTGTTTCAATTGTGTGTTTTGTTTTTGTGATTTGTTGGTTGCAACTACCCTAAGCCTAAAGGGTAGAATGCCTCAATGATGAACAAAGATAGAAAAAATGTGAAACATCCTGAATTCTTTCAAAACTTCACAATAAGTCAAGTGCAAATATTACGAATGTTGTGAAGTATGTGGCCTTTTGTTGGGTTTTCCATTATGCATACAATCAAGATTTAAGGTCTATGGCTTTTTGTTGGGGTTTCCATTTTGCAAGTAATGAGGATTTAAGGTATATGAAGGATTTAGTTGAAATTAATAACATCTTTTTGTAAAATTGAATGCAATTACTTCATTTTTGTTGAATGCAAGTTCATGTCAAGTTGAATACAATTGTTTGAATGTAGTTAAATGTGGGGCTTGATGTTTGTTGCAAAGTTGTTTGGGTTGCAAAATGTTCCATTTTGTTGATGCAATTGTGTTGAGTGAAACTCAATGCAACATCAATTGTTTAAGAGATGTTGAATGTGTGATTACTTTGAGTGTTTTTGCTTTCTTGTGTGTATGCTTAAAGAGTATGAAAATGCATTTTGTGTCTACCACCAATTTGCATGTGTCCATTTGCTAAGGTTATAACTCAAGGCAATTAGTGGATTAAGCCATCAACATTTCTTACGACATCAATGACTTTAACTTGCTAAATTTGTTTCATCACCTAAAGGCTACAATTTTGCAATTATCTAGCTTACAACTTTGATAGTTGGAAGTTAATTATTGAAATAGGATTAAAATACATGTACAAAACTTTTTGTTAGAAACTAAAACATTTTTTATAAGTTGTGTGTGACACTTTTACACTTGCACGGATCATTGACTTAAACATGTGTTTTTCTACTTGAAAATGATGTGAATTATTATTATATATTTTTAGTTAGGTTCATGTCTGGTGGGCATCACCATTTTTCATCTTGTTACCCATGCCCTTGTGTGAAAATAAGATGGACCTATGTCTTAATCCAAGTTCTTATGACCAACTTGGATTAAGAAAATACAAGATTAACCCATGTTTTAAATGACATTGGCATCCATTTTTCATGAAACCTATGCATTTGTCAAATTATTTAAAAAAGATGAAGCAAAACATAAAACAATTTGAAGATGAAATAATACAAAAGAAAATGATCAAATAATGGTTTTAAAGGTACATTTATGAATAATAATAATACATGGTGGTTGGAAAATGTTCTTTGAATATACCCAAAAATTGACGAACTTCCTACTATAAGTTTTATGCGTTGCAGGTGTAAGACTGAAGGAATTTTCCATTGTATTTTATTTAGTGCCTTCAACACATTCGAAGGTCAACAACAATGCAATCATTATATCATTACCCTAGTTTCCCTTGCAAAATAATTGTGTTAGAGCTTTATGTGGAATCACTTCAATATGGTTCAAGATGTTGTAAATGTGGGGTTTAAGGCATATGGGGTTATTGGGGAATTATTTTACCTATATGTTTTATCATCCCTATTTAAATACACATGTAACCAAATTTTACTTTACACAAAATCCTCCCTCAAATACCACTTTGAAACTAATAACCAATGGAACTAGGTTCTTGCCACATTTGAAGATTTTGTGTACAATTAGTTCTATAGGATTTTGAAGCAACATGCATGCATTGATTTTGAACTAACCATGCATATCAATTGGGCAATTAATATAACCTCTCATGGAGCCCAATGCTATGCTTATGGAGGCCACAAGTCAACAAGAAACATGGTGCGAATAATTACATAAGTTAGAAGAGGCCATCATTATATAAATCTTGGGCATTTGGAAAAAGGTTACAAATAGGTTATGAAAATGTCTTGCAAGCAAGGAAAATGGTTATATTTTTCATTGGGGTATGTCAAATTAAAGAATATAAATTAGGTTATTTGATATACCCTATCTATATTTAGCATGTATATTCGAATAAAAAATATATGCACACATCATTGATAGAAACTACCATTCATGTACATTAAGCCATCAATGATTGAAAACTATTGGCCAACTTAATTATAAAGTTGGTGGGTGGAGAAAATACCAAATTATCCCCCATTGATAAGTTTGGTTTTGTTGGTTTGTTTGTAAGGCTTTACAATAAACTTTAGTATTTTATTTAATCATTAGAAAGTTGTAGCCTTGTTACAATGTGCCTTCATTTTTGCATTGTAGCTTTTGCCTACTACTTAATTTTTTGAAAGTTCTTGTTGTAATTTTAACATTTGATATTACCTTGCACCTTTATGAATGTGCTTGTAAGCCTATGAAAAAATTCTAAGGAAATTGAAAGGGAGGTAGTTGATCCCTTTCATAGAACTTTTACTTTGTTCAATTTCTAATGCATGTAGGGGTAAAAACATGGTTAGGTGGCTCAAAAATGGCATTTGAGAATCCTAATTTTACACTATCTATAATTATTGCAATGTGACATTTAACAAATTATGTTATTCAATATGCACTCCCTATGCTTATGGTTAAAATATTGGTAGACTATTTTATTAATATTTGTAAACATGTGATTGGTCAAAAAATCCATATGAAATAAACTTCCAATTATGTGTAAAATGACATAATTTTTTGTAAATTCATTTTAAAATTAAAGTTTCTTTTGTTGGTAAAGTTTCAATGTATTTTATTTTTACACACCTCATTTGAAGTGGGACTATTTTTAATTTTTAATTTTTACATTATTATGTCATGTTTTTTTAATCCACATGTAAATTTATTTATGCATGATAAAGATAATGTCATTATTTCAAATTTTCATTATGAGTCCACTATTTTAAAGAATTCATCCATAATTTTAAATATGGTTTTGACTAAAGTTTATTGCAACATGGATAATTAAAAAATTGACAATGTTAATGTTGAATATGACTTTACATTTTAAGTTCATTTATAATCTAGAAAAACTATAATTGTTATAATCCAAACTATTCGCCTATTTGTACTTTCACCCATAGGAAGATCTGAAATCAAATAACTAATAATTTAGTCATTTCAAACAATGATGAAACGACTAATAATGTTTAGGTGGCAAGCTTGTTTTGATTTTATCAATAGCAATTATTAGTTGATGTGGCTTGTATAATTTGACTTGAAATTATCAATTATTAGCTAAATTTGTGGCATGTTTATTTTGACAAAAAACTAGGATAGTTTTTAGTTGATGTTGACTCATAAGCAGTATAAATCAAATAATTATGATTTTAAATTATTTATTAATGAATTACAATTTGTAGGGATGTAAAATGTAAGCCTAAAGATGTAGCCCTTCTAGGCATGTATGAAGGCCTTCCTCCCCTAAGCATGTAGGCTATTTGTAGGTCTCCCCTAAACATGTGGGCCACTCATAGGCCTCCCCAAGGTATATCATAGGTCTTTAAACATGAACAAAGTGTCACAAGAAGGAATTGAACCCCTCTACACTAACAAATCAAAACATTAACCATCCAACCACCACTTCACATGCCAACAAATTAATGTCATTGCAAAAAATTACACACATTCATTTTGAATCATGTATTATAACTTCAAGTGACATAATCATTATTTCACATAATTATAAACATGAATCAAGTTTGGTACTAAGTAGGTAATATTTGGTACACTTACTTACTTATCATCTACCTACCTACCTATTATTTACCTACCTACATACCTAAATATACATATTACCAACCTTGACCTACTTGTATTATTGATCTACAACCTATCTACCTACATGTTTAGGGACTTAAACACCTACATGCCTAAAGGGCCTACACAATTGTAGCATTCCCAATGACTAAAATTTAAAACATATAGTATGTAGCAAGCCACATCAACCATGGAGAGACTAAATTAGTCACATCATAACAAGCATCAACACCACATAAGCATGACCTAATCCAATTGTAATTAACATTGTTTGATTTGACTAAACTTTTAGTCAACTTAGTTAAATAAGACATGCCTACTTTTTGGAAAGGGCAAAACATACAAAAAAATACTCCTTTAATCATTCCCAACAAGTCAACTTAGTCACACCAATCATTGGAATCACAATGCTAAGGCATGAAAGACATGGATTTGTAATAAAGCTTTATCCACCCATCTAGGTAAAATGATCTTGTTTGGTTCCATGGAATTGCTTTTCACCATAGCCCCATCCTTTCCTTCTTTTAATGTTGTTTCAAAAGGTTTGAAATAAAATTGCTTCTACGGGTTGGAGAGCATGTAACCATCTTGAGACCATTTTAACAAGTTCAAAAACATCTTTTGTGACAACATTTTCTCATGGTGCCTGTAGCAATAAGGCAACCTTTGAAACCGACCATAAAAAAATCCAAGATAGTTACACCCATTTGACATGGGCACCTCCCTCCCAAGTTTAGATATGTGAAACCCCTATTCAAGGGAGTTATATGTTCTTCTTGATATAAAACAAAAAATTTAGAGTAGATAGAAAATTCAAATCGTCAATTGAAAGTCCATGATCAATTTCAAAACTTGTGATATGAAAAACATTTTGACAACCATGAAAACCAAGGGCATCCCAACTAATGGAACTAAAATGATTCGATTTCAGTATTAGAAGAGATTCATACATCTCTTGATGTGATGAAAGGGGCTTCATTTCATAGCGCTCTTCATTCAAAAGATTCTATCTCTTAAATTATTAGAATAGTCTCTTGCCATCCACCTCTACTTGTGAAAATCATAAGCACATGATGTTTCCATCAAAAAGATAGATGGTAAAATCTTGCCTAATTTAGACAATCTTTGACCCATTAGGAAGTATACTTATATGATGTCTCCAACACACCAAAAGGTTAAAAATGATGTCAAAGAAATGGTCAAAAAATCAGCTAGTACAGGAATTGATATCAAAGGATGTTGATGACATGGATGCATCAAGAACCTAATCACCATTCTTCATTATTCCAATATGTGACCCAAAATTGAATTTTCCATATTATGCCATACACATGGCCATTCCTGTTCCCCATTTCTTTCACACCCTCATCCCCTCATTTATAAGTCATCTCGATGTTTTTTTCCACTTGGTGATTGAGCCCTAACTGGGATGCCACTCAAAACCCTAGTCAAAGGCTTCCTCACTAGACACAAAGAAAATCACATTGGTTATGGTAGTTTTTCATTGACATCTTAGTTTGGTGGTGCCTACACAATGATGAAATTTGTCCATTATCTTATTTTGATATTTTCAACATAAGAGAATCATTGATCATCTACATTCTTTGAAAGCAACAACCACAACAACCACCGGTTACATGCGACACATGGGTTGCATACCATAATCATCCATGGCTCCCTAACCTTGCCACATATGGCAGCTTTTCAAACACATTGATCCTTGCTTATGATTCACAACATTTGCTGCTTGAATCATGGTTTCTCTAGTTTGTGCAAATTTGATTATGGCATGTGGCCCTCTTTAACACAAAATATCATAATTTCAACACCAACAAAGCAATTTCTTATAATAAGAAACACATAGTTTTTGTGATTGCAACATGGAAGTAATCAAAGTCCAAATGAATCTCACCTTGTTGTTGTTCTTCTTCTTCTTCTTCCACATGTGAGCCAAAAACATCCATTGAAATTGGGATTATGTTATATTGGGCTTTGACTCATCCAACATAATGCCAAACATATCTGTGTTTTGCATCAATTATCTAAAAAATAATAAAGGTCCAAAAACGTATGAAACCCATTTGGTAACTGGAAAAATCAAAATATTTCTCATCTATTATAGAAAGATAATTGATGAAAAAGGAAGAAAACCAGATCTAGAAGATCTTCTGAAATAAATGTCTAGATCCATTAGATATTGGCAAAATCATGCACGAGCACTAATCAAAAGTTGGTAGATGTACATTCATCGCACTAGGGGAAGAATATGACCATATGTTTTTTCTTTGAAATCAAATCAAAGTGTTTAGTTCAACATCAGACTAGCATAGGCACATGTTGAAAGTAGTAGTACCCGCAACAAGTGTGTATACATCATGTGTGAACCTATTTGATAATTGCATCTGGTTTTAAATAGTATTTGGATCCATAAACAACCTTAGTCTAAAGTGGCACTTCAATCTTATTATCATTACCAAATTTGAAAGATCAATTTCTCATCAAATAATCCTTCCAAAATTGCTGGGGTTGTTGGCTGCAATTTCACAATTGTTCATTAGATGGGTTTACATTCTCCTTCATTGAGGGAAAAGTTGCACTTAAGTCTGTCATGCACGGTATATTTATTTACTACCCCAAAGTTCTCCTGGATTGGATCTGAGTAGACAGAAATTTGAGATTTTGTCAACTAAGAATTTTGTCTAGTCATGTCCACTTTCATGAAATGCATGAATTCCTACTGTGATTAATATGAGCTCACAAGGCCCATCCAATATGCTAGCCAACCTTTTGTTTAGTTTTGTTGCATTTGAATTTACACTTTGGCATTATCCAATACATTAGATTAACCATACAATATCAAACATAGTTCATTCAATTCTAGGGTGTGAGACTTTTGGTTGCAATGTAAATACCTCAACAATTTTGCCAATTTGCCCAATTTCAACATTTCACCATCATAAATGTCATGAATAATTTCTACAACATATGACTACCCTATGTTGCCAAGTCAGCAACTTGTTCTAGACCCAAGTTGTGGTATCAGTAACCTAGCCAAATTGAAGGAAAGAAAAACGAAAAACCCTGACATAGCTCTTGGAAGCACATTCAAATACACAGGATAGCTCTTGAAAGTGCACATATACACCTGTAGTCTTGCAATTTCGATATGTCAAGAACATCCAATCACAGACAAAATTGTACCCCAATACATTCAAAGTTCATTGAACTTGGAATATTTTACACAAAGTTTGAGGATTTCAAAAGTAGAGATTTTACACCCACCTCATATCCTACATTCCTATCCATGCTTTCTCTCGTTACAATTGATTTTTCTGCTCACTGATCATGTTCCAAAACCTGATGACAAAAGAGAAAGAACCAAAAAAGATTGAGATTTTAGAGATTGCATCCATAAACAAATCAAACAAAAGTGAATGAAACTACTGATTGGAACCCAATTTCTTCATTTCCAAACTGAGCAAATCAGTATATGTCAAAACCAAGGACCATATGGACAAGAATAGTACTAATGTACACCCTATGCTCCAAGTTGCACAACAACAGATTCAGAATTCATCCAATTAGAGAATACCAGTCATTGTTAGAAAAGCCCACTCATATTATTGTGACATTTTCCAGACTCAAACACTTTCTCTTGACTACACACAACATGGGACCTTTCAAGTATTGCTAATCACCAGGCATTCATTCCTCTGACAACCAAACCTTCTTGAATAACCATTTCAGACTGCACCCTAAGGATGAAGTTGTGTGCCTTAAAAGACATGTATCTGCTTATCAAGGCAGAATGCAACTCCTGACATGGCAAAAGCATGGACTGCAGTCCAATATGGCGAACCTCATCTTTACCCCTCTGTGATCTACTTGCTTTGAATGGTAACCAGAAGTCATCGATGAAACCATTACAGATGACCATGAAGCATAAAGATTTTGCTGTACCCAAGTACTGAGATACAAAACACATACTCAATTTCAAAGTAGCAGAGTCATACCCCAATTAAAGTGGACATACTGTACTCTATATACAGATACCAAATGCTAGAATAGTAGAAGCAAGCTCCTTACAGTTACAATCCATTCAATATGAAAAGCACCACAAGATTTGGATATTTTCACTCAAATGCCAAGGTGCCCAGAGTCTTCCAGAAAGAGAGTGAAGCACACACCTGGTACAGGTACAAAGGCCTCCACCCCAAAATACAAGGGATAGTTCCATTGCACCACCATCAATCAAAGTAGGTACCAGCTGTCATAGACACCCTGCTCCTCTTCAAAAATACAACCTATAACACATTTCACATGGAAATAACTCAAACCTCAAATTCCATGCAAGCCAAATTACCATGCCCTTGTTAAATTCTTTCCAAGAAAAGATACATCTGCCCTGTGTGGTGTTAATGGCACCCATGACTGTATTTATGAAGAGAGAGCAAGCTACGAGCATTAACAATCACACTCTAATTGAAGAGGAAAACAATGTTGATCTCATCACAGAGAGAAACTCTACAGAAACATCAAGGTAACCAGACACATGTTATGTCAGATCTGGCAAACCAGAACAAACCTGACAAGAATGAATATGGTCATAGCCATACAAGTTTCACTCACAAAGTATCAAACTATCACCTTCATCATGAATGGCATCATCCAGGAAAACTGAGTAGGTTGTAGTTGGGCAGAGAAAACTCAGAACCTACAAAATATCCAAACACAAGGTTGGAATTATTAAAACAAGTTGCACAAGACATGAGGCTCCCAGTTTGGGTAGGTCTGAGCCTGCAGACAAGAGTTTGCTTTGACCCTGATCAATATTGAAAACTATGTCAACTTTCTTATATGATTTGTCATAAAGCAACATACCATCAGACAGACACAGAAGAATCTGCAACACAAAACACATCTATATATTAAGATTGGCATTTGGTTGTTTGCTTGCTTGCTTGCTTGTTGTTTGGATGTGACCATGTCATAACCCTCCCAAACTGTGGAGGCACCCACTCCACTTTTAGTACTGCAAGAAAGCCCTCAATGAGGCAGTGTGCATGTTTGTTGTTTCACAATTTTTGGACCAACAGAGCAAAACTCTACTGACTTTGTCTGATCCCACTTGGATGTAGAAAAATGTATAATAGTCCACCCCAATTCAGGCAAACCCATTGTACATAATCTGCCTCCTGAGTTTCTGTTTCATCTCCAGGAAGCAATAGGAAGAGTGGATACTTTTTCAATTAGCTATGTCAGCAATGGGAAGTCCTGATGTTGGCTAGCACCCAAGAGACATAGCTAATCAAAAAAGTTGATAGTGTACTCATTCAAGCTGCAACAAGCTTGTGAGGGTAAGCTTTATTTCATTTAAACTTATCCCTGTAGAAGCAACCATCTAAGCTTAAGGCAGAGAGAGGCCTATGTAAACATTAGTGGTTGAGGCCTCCAGCACCCTGAACACGTCCTTTATGCTCACTATTGACTACTTGAATGCAGATTATCTGCTAAAATCCATAGATCTATGAGATTGCAGAGAACTTGTAAATGAAAGCTTGAGACCCCACTGTATCTACTGATGACATCAAAGCTTGCTTGGCTTTTGACATCAGAATAGGCAGCAGCACAGAGCTGGGGAACTAAATCAGCAGTGTCGAAGCCTGCATTATCAGCAATGGTGAAAATGATAGAGCACAGGCAGAAGCAAAAAGACCCAATGGAAATTGAATTACGTACCGGATCATCTCCATGTCTGCTTTCACGAAAAATTTCTGGCCATCCACTGCCCCAAACCAGCTGGCTTGTCTTCATCTGTTTGTGCTAGCAGACAATTGAGCCCCATACATGCGGTGACTTCTCAGCTTCATCCAAAACAAGGGAAAGTTGCAAACTCATCAAACAGGATTATGATGAGGTACAGAACCTGGAGCAGCATTGAACCCAAGCTACTTCTATAAACCCTAATTTTGGAGAATCCTCTCAAGAAATGGTTAGAAGTAAAGTCTCTTAGGGAGAACTGGATTTTGCAAGGTCCAAAGCAGAATTCAAAGCCAAAAAAATTCATTCACAATATCCTTGTTCTTCCTTTGAAAAGCTTCACACCAATTAGGGTTACACACAGAACTGGTCCATCTCCTTCAATCGCGTATAAACCCCAAACCCTAATCGCACATCCAAGTCCTGAAATCATATTGAGACCTCAGTCGTGGTTCCAAATCGGGACCTCGGTTTCCTAATCCTGTTCAGCGCCACCAATGAGAATTGATAAACATCTTTTGGGACCTGTTTTAGGACGTGGGATCTGGACGTCGGTTTCTTATCCTCGAAAGTGCACCAATGAGAATTGATTGGGAGGTTTTAGGACCTGTTTTCCGGACGTGGGATGTGGACTTAGGTTTGACCAAACGAATGAGAATTGATTAAGAGGTTTTAGGACCCCGCTTCAGGACGTGGGATCTGGACTTAGCTTTGAACGCACCAATGAGACTTCATTGGGAGGTTTTAGGACCTGTTTTCAGGACATGGGATCTGGACTTTTATGTATGTAATGAAATGTAAGTCGGCTGCGTGAAGATATTGGGGATCTGATTCGGCACTTGAGATCTGGATCAGGACTTGGAGCTCTATTATCTTCTCCGAACGGCTGTGGTCGAGTTGCTCGCTCGCTTGCTTGCCTTCCTTGCGTTGTCGAGAGAATTGCGTTGCAATTCCGTTGCAATGTTGGTAGCGGCAGCAGGAAATATCTTAAGCAGGAGGCCATGGTGCCTGGGCACTGCGGTGCTTTCTACGCCGTCACAGCAGGAGCAGTGTGGAGGGTGGGGCAGGTGTAGGAGGAGAGGGGGGAAGTCTCAAATAAGGCATGTTGTTGCTAAAAAGTCCACCGATGCTGCGGTCTTGGAAGAAGAGGACGACGACTATCAGGAAGAGCTCCCGGATGTTCAGAAGGTAAGAAAAAACGTAAGTTTTTTTTTTGACTTTTCCGAGTTTCGATGCTCAGGGTTTTGGATGCTGAAGAAGAGAACAACGTTGCTGGAATCTTGGATAGGGGCGTCTTGGTTTGATTAGGGTTTTAGTTTTCGCTCACGCTTGTTAAGTTCTCTTACATATGGGCGGAATGTTTCATGGAAAGGAAAGGCAAGTGCTCTGGAGAGAGAAGAAGAGGAGGAGCAACAAGAAAGGAGTTTTTTGAAGCTTAGCCAAGCGCGCAACTGGAGCCTTGGCATTGAGTCTGCGGCACCTTCAAATGCAAGCCTGCAGGCCCAGGTACAGCAATTTTCTTTCTTTCTTTTCTCTGGTTTTGTCAAGACTCTTTTGGTGGCAGCATAGACCCAAAAACATCTTGTGAGTTGAATTGTATGTCTAAAGGCTTCTTGTAATTTCTTGGATCTAGCTTGAGACAAAGTCCTCAAGGTTTATCCTGTGACATTTTTGACAAATGCTCTCAACCAGAGTATGCAGGTATTGAAATGATTAGAATGCCTCATGTTCATTCCAATATCTCAATGACTGCGAAGC
>Ga0116227_10013691_pt1 | contig 12639 bp, 10 predicted proteins | sample S1TSphgellanicum_FD_89693 | JGI IMG/M metagenome (GOLD analysis project Ga0116227, IMG submission 89693) | Host-associated microbial communities from peat moss isolated from Minnesota, USA - S1T2_Fb - Sphagnum magellanicum MG | ecosystem: Host-associated > Plants > Peat moss > Unclassified... | reverse complement strand
TGCGTGCCAACGTTCACGCCGAATCTCTATCGGAATGATATTCTATTGAAACCGGCTTTGGGATTTGCAACCGAAGGTTTCGGTTGCCAAATGGGATCGTGAGGCGGTTCAGCCGCACCATCGGAATCGAGCGACGCCGGCAAATCCAAAAATCAGAACGCGTTCTTTCCCACGAAGCCCAAGAGCACGGTGCGCAACAAAATCATGATGTCGAACATCAGCGACCAGTTCTCGATATAGTAAATATCGTACTCGACACGCCGCTCGATCTGCTCGAGCGTTTCAGTCGGGCCGCGCCAGCCATTGATCTGCGCCCAGCCGGTGATGCCGGGTTTGACACGATGCCGGCCGGCGTATTCATTTACGGCTTCGAAATAAAGTTTTCCGGCGGCGCGGGCCTGCGGCATATGCGGGCGCGGGCCGACCAGCGACATGTCGCCGTTCAAAACATTGATCAGTTGCGGCAATTCATCGAGGCTGAGCTTGCGCAGCACCGCGCCGAACGGGAAGACGCGTTTGTCATTGCGCTGGGTCAGCATGACATTCGGCTGTTCCGATACATTCATCGTCCGGAATTTGTAGATCCAGAACATCCGGCCGCGATAGCCGATGCGCAACTGGCGAAAGAAGATCGGCCCCGGGCTCGACACCGCAATGCCGCAGCCGATCGCGAGAAACGCCGGCAACAGAATCAGGAGCGCGACCGCCGCGAAGAGCCGGTCGATCGCGCCTTTGATGAACAGCGCGAAATCCGACATCGGCCGGTCCGCCACTGCGATGAGCTGCACGCCCGGCAATTCATTACGCGAGAGCCGCATCGGCGAGACCCGGTCCAGCCCGATCGCGCCGGGCAGCACGCGGATCGCCAGCGGCTGATGGCGCAGCCGGCCGATCACGTAATTCATCCGGTCGGTCGCGCTGATCGGCATCGTCAGAATCACGAGATCCACTATATTATGCTTGGAATATTCGAGCAGATCATCGACGTTCCCGAGTGCCGGCACGCCGCGTAGATTGCGGGCGCCGGTCTCGGCGGCAACGGCCGCGGGCACGCCCTGGTCGGCGCGGTCATCGAACACGCCGACCACGCGAATGCCGGAACTATTCTTGTCCAGCCGGCTGATCAACGCCTCGGCGAGATCATTATGCCCGACGACGACGATCGACTGGGTGATATAGCCGCGCCGGATCCATTGCCTGATCCGCAAGGCGACAAACGAGCGCTCCGCCGCCAGCGCGGCGGCGCCGCCGGCGTAGAAACAGACAAACCATGTACGTGAAAATAAATCCGGCTCATGCACCAGCGTGGAGGCGGCCGCGAAACCGAGAAACAATAGCGACCAGCGCACCAGGATGGATTTGATCGCCCGCGTCTCATCGAGCAGCGTGTCGATCTGGTACAAATGGCCTTGCGCGAACAGAAAATGGCAGAACAGGGCGATGGCGCTGGACCCGATGACGTAGCGCAACGATAGAATATGCGGGTGCCCTTGCGCGATGGGGTAGAGCAGCAATGCAACGCCAATAACGACCGCGAAATCGAGAATTTGAACGCCGGCCGAAATGCGCCAGCGGGTCAAATGCCGGAACATCCGCCCCCGATGTGAAGCATTTGTCGTCATGAACGACGGGGCGGTTGTATCGAAAGCGTCCAAGTCAAAATCCCTTTTGAGCGTCTTAGCCTGCCTCTAATCTCTGCAATCTCGCGAAGGGCGCTTTGGCGCGGCGTTGCACCATATCGCTTTCGTAATTGCAAACACACGTCTCATGATCGGCGCCGCGTACGCTCTCGCCAGCGCGTCAGTTACTAATTGAAAAATATTTTAAAAAACACATGCGAAAGTTAGTTTCACAAAACCTTATCACTTGGCCAAAACGGGCCGGTTGTTTTTCCTGGTTTTCCTTGGGACTTCGCCGGCCGGGTCTGTATCGGGAGGCGAATAACTATGTCTCATTACAATTAAGAGTTGTAGGATTTGCGATAAAATGTCAGCAAAATGTCATTGAGACTTCAAAACATCCGCGTTTTGGGTTTTTCGTGCCGCGTCGCCTGGCGCGTTGCCTCATTCGCATTGTGAAGGCAAAGTGACACAAAGACCGGAGGAACTATGTCTCACCCCTATATTCATGCCGCGGCGACGCCGGACAAAATCGCCCTTCAGATGGCCGGATCAGGCGAGCGCCTGACCTATGCGCAGCTCGATGCGCGGTCGAACCAGGGGGCGCATCTGCTGCGCGGGCTTGGCCTGCAAATTGGCGGAAATATCGCGCTGCTGATGGAAAACCGCCTGGAATTTGTGGAAATCTGCTGGGCCGCGCAGCGCAGCGGGCTGTATTATACGCCGATCAGCCGGTTTCTGAAACCTGATGAAATTGCCTTCATCCTTGCCGATTGTGGTGCGCAAGCCCTGATCGTTTCGCCCGCCACCTGGCCGGTCCTCGCCGGTGCGGACCTGCCGGCCGGGCTTGCCGTTTTCATCACCGGGGCGGCGGCACCCGGGCTCCGCTCCTGGCCCCATGAAACGTCGCGATACCCGGCAACGCCGATCAACGATCAGGCGACGGGGGTTGACTTGCTGTATTCCTCGGGCACCACCGGCCGGCCGAAAGGTGTGAAAGCGGCGCTGCGCGGCCAGCCGATCGAACAACTGCACCCGCTGCTCAAAGTGCTGGGCTGCGATATGATCGGGATGGATTCGAACACCGTCTACCTGTCACCCGCCCCGCTCTACCACGCGGCCCCTCTGCGCTTCACGATGCTGTCCTGCGCCATTGGCGCGACCACGATCATCATGGAGAAATTCGACCCGGAAGCGTTTTTGGACCTGATCGGCGCGCATGGGGTCACGCATACCCAGGTGGTGCCGACGATGTTCGTCAGACTGCTGAAACTCCCGCCCGAAATCCGCGCGCAAGCGAGGGTCTCGACCCTGCGCGGCGCGATCCACGCCGCGGCCCCCTGCCCGCCCGATGTGAAGATGGCGATGATCGACTGGTGGGGACCGATCCTGCTGGAATACTATGCCGGGACCGAAGGCAATGGTGTGACGATCATTTCTTCTTCGGAATGGCTGACCCATCGCGGCAGCGTCGGCCGCGCGGCGGCGGGCAGTATCAAAATCGTCGACGATGAAACCGGCGAGGTGCTGCCGGCGGGCGCCGTCGGCTCGATCTATTTCGCCGGCGGGCCTGGTTTCGAATACCACAACAACCCGGCCGCCACGGCCAAGGCGCATACGCCGCAAGGCCGGTCGACGCTCGGCGATATCGGCTTTCTCGACGCCGAAAATTACCTGTATTTGACCGACCGCAAGGCCTACACGATCATTTCCGGCGGGGTGAACATCTACCCGCAGGAAACCGAGGATGTGCTGATCGGCCACCCGGCGGTGATGGACGTGGCCGTCTTCGGCATACCGGACGAGGATCTCGGCGAACGAGTCCACGCGGTTGTGCAGCCGATGGATGGCGCGCAAGCAGGCGCGGCGCTGGAGGCGGAACTGATCGCGTACTGCCAGGCAAAGCTATCGAAGCTGAAATGCCCGGCGCGGATCGAATTCGCGGCTGAATTGCCGCGCACGCCGACCGGGAAATTAATGAAGCGGCTGCTGCGGGATAGATACTGGCCGAAATAGCGGGCGCCACGCCTGCCGCCATTTGTTTTCCTAAGGGACGCGCTTTTTACGTCTAACGCTACGCGACTATGTCTTTCGCGCCGCGAGCCTGCGTTTGATCTGCTGCAGCACGAGCTGATGGTCGTAGGGTTTCATCAGCGCCCGGCCGTCATTGCACAAATCGCCAGCCTCCGCGGCCGCTTTCTCGATGCTGCCGGCCAGGATCACCGGCACGGAAGGCAAGGTCCGGCGCACCCATTGCGCCAGGGCGAAGGTTTCACCCGCGTCGCCGCCGACATCGGCCAGCACCGCGTCGATCGCGACAGGTTGCGCCACCAGCAATGCCCGCGCTTCCGCCGCGTTGGCGGCTTCGAGAACCTTGAAACCGCAATCGCGCAAATAATCGGCCAAAGGTTGCCGGGCGACGATTTCGGGCTCCAGCAGGAGGATACATTCGGCGGTCATTCCGGCTCCGGCGGCTCCATGCCCAGCAGGCCCGCCGCGACATTGGCGGCGTGGCTGAGGGTGAAGGGTTTTTGAACAAAGCCGTCGAACGCGTTGAGATCGACCGGGCCCAGATTGCCAGAGGTGATCAGAATTTTGATGTCTGGAAAGGCCTTCCGCACGCGCGTCATCAGGCCAATGCCGTCCATGCTGCCGGGCATCGCCACGTCCGAGAACAGCAAATCGACCCCGCCGCCGGCGGCGTGCAGATAGGCCCAGGCTTCATCCGCGTTCGCGGCCTCCACGATCGTGAAACCAGCCGCGCGCAACGTCTCGGCCAGCAGGGAGCGCAGCACGACCTCATCCTCGACGAGGAGAATCGATGCCTGCGAGGGCGGGGCATGCGGTCGCGCGGCAGGTGACATAAGAATCCTAGTTTCGGGCATGGGTGACAGATGGGGAGAATTAGGATTCGAATCACCTGCTGTTAGACAACGACGCTAGCCTTACGGGGATTTAATGCCGTGTCGGCCGAGGTGATTTGCGATGCGGACGGGCATAATGCCGGATCGCGGGGCTGACGGGGCGATGTCGCGCTGAAACGAAGAGCCTCGCGCCAGGCAAACGATGGATATGAGGTTAGGCGCTTTGCCCCCTGGCCTTATCCGCCAAAAACGCTCAAAACTCGGAGCCATGATGACGAGCCGTGTGATCCCCGTCGAGCCGTTTGTGTTGGTGGTGTTTGGCGCGACGGGGGACCTGGCGCGGCGTAAGCTGCTGCCGGCGATGTTTCAGCGCGACGCCGCGGGGCAGTTGCCGGAGCAAGCAACGATTATCGGCGTCTCCCGCGGGCCGCTGACGGAGGCGGCCTATATCGAGCTCGCGCGGCGCGCCGTGCTGGAATATGTGCCGGCGGGCGAGCGGACCGAGGCGGATGTGGCGCGGTTCATCGCCCGCATTCAGTATGTGGCGGCGGATGCGGATAGCGATGGCGGGTGGGAGGCGCTGGCCGCCAAGGTGAAGCCTTTCGCGGACAGGATCAATGTTTTCTATCTCGCGACCGGCCCGGCCTTGTTCGGCCCGCTTTGCGAGCGGCTGGGGCGGCATGGGCTGGCGGGCGAGAATGCGCGGGTGGTGGTGGAAAAGCCTATCGGGAAGAATTTGGCCTCCGCGCGGGCGGTGAATGATGCCATCGGGGCGGTGTTTCCGGAGGACCGGGTTTACCGGATCGACCATTATCTGGGCAAAGAGGCGGTGCAGAATTTGATGGCGCTGCGCTTTGCCAATGGGTTGTTCGAGCCGTTGTGGAACGCCGCCCATATCGACCATGTGCAGATCACCGTGGCGGAATCGCTGGGGGTTGAGGGGCGGGCAGGGTATTATGACACGGCGGGCGCGCTGCGGGACATGGTGCAGAACCATATTCTGCAGTTGCTCTGCCTGGTGGCGATGGAGCCGCCGGCGCAACTGGATGCCGATGCTGTGCGCGATGAGAAGCTGAAGGTGCTACGGGCGCTGAAGCCGATTTCGGATGCGCTGTCCACGCATAACGTGGTGCGGGGGCAGTACCGGGCCGGGGCTTCCGCGGGCGGCGCGGTGCCGGGGTATCTGGAGGAACTTGGCGCGGATACCAGCACCACGGAGACCTTTGTTGCGCTGAAAGCCGAGATTCTGAATTGGCGCTGGGCCGGTGTGCCTTTCTATCTGCGCACCGGCAAGCGGCTGGCCGAGCGGGTTTCCGAGATTGTCATCGCCTTTCGGCCGGTGCCGCATTCGGTGTTTGACCCGGCGGCGGGGCCGATCGAGGCAAACCGATTGGTTATTCGCCTGCAGCCGCATGAGGGGGTGAAACTCTGGCTGATGACGAAGGACCCTGGGCCGGGCGGGATGCGGCTGCGCTCCGTGCCGCTGGATATGAGTTTCGCCAACGCGTTTCAGGTGCGCAACCCGGATGCGTATGAGCGCCTGGTGCTGGACGTGGTGCGGGGCAACCAGACTTTGTTCATGCGGCGCGATGAGGTGGAAGCGGCGTGGACCTGGATCGAGCCGATACTGGAAGCCTGGAACAGTGCTTCGGAGTTGCCGAAACCGTACACCGCCGGCACCTGGGGGCCTTCGGCCGCGATTGCGCTGATTGAACGCGACGGCCGGACCTGGCTGGATGGCGGGACCTGATGGACGGTATAATTCATCGTTATGCCGGCGAATGCCGGCACCCACGACTTTGTTGACCCCGCCGATGCTCCACGAATTCCCGGCCCCCACCGCGCTGGCTGATGCACTGGCCGCCTATGTGGGCGCCGCGATCACAACCCGCCTGCAAACATCACCGCGCTGCGCCATCGCCCTCTCCGGGGGCAAGACCCCTGTGCGATTCTTCGAATCCCTGTCCAAGAGCGAGATCGACTGGAAGGGCGTCACGATCACGCTGGTCGACGACCGCTGGGTCCCCGAAACCTCGGCGCGGTCCAACGCCGCTTTGCTCCGCCGCCACCTTCTCCAAGGCCCCGCATCCGCCGCCACGTTCCTGCCGTTGGTCAACGATGCGGCGTCCCCGGAGGCGGGGCGGCAAGAGGCTGAGCAGGCGATTGCCGGCTTGCCGCTGCCGTTTGCCGCCGTCGTTTTGGGCATGGGTCTGGATGGGCACACCGCCTCGTTTTTTCCGGACGGTGACCGGCTGGAGGAAGCGCTGGCGCCCAGCCGCGGCAACCGGGTGGAGACCATGCGCGCCGCCGCGGCGGAGGAGGCGCGTATGACGCTGACGCTGCCGATTCTGCTGGAAGCGGACCGCGTCGCTGTTCATATCGAAGGTAATGAAAAGCGCCGCGTCCTCGCCGCCGCCGGGTTGCCTGGGCCGGGGGCGATAATGCCCATCCGGGCGGTTCTCGCGCGCCGGCCGCCGCCCGATATTTTTTGGAGTCCTTGACCATGGTTCTGCCACGCATTCGGGAAATCACCGGCCGCATCGCCGGGCGCAGCCAGCCCGCCCGAGAGAAATACCTGGCGACGGTGGACCATTATGTGTCCAAGGGGCCGAACCGCAAGAAACTCGGCTGCGCCGGACTTGCCCATAGTTTCGCCGCCTGCGCGCCGGGCGACAAGGCGGAGCTGCGCGGCGGCAATGCGCCGAACCTGGGCATCGTCACGGCCTATAACGACATGCTCTCCGCGCATCAGCCTTATGAGCGTTTCCCGGAGCTGATCCGGGACGCCGCGCGGGCGGCGGGCGGGGTGGCGCAGGTGGCGGGCGGCGTGCCGGCGATGTGCGATGGGGTGACGCAAGGCGAGACGGGGATGGAGCTGTCGCTGTTTTCGCGGGATGTGATCGCGCTGGGCACGGCGGTGGCGCTGTCGCACCAGACATTTGATGCGGCGGTGTATCTTGGGATTTGCGACAAGATCGTGCCGGGGCTGGTGATCGGCGCGCTGTCCTTCGGGCATTTGCCGGCGGTTTTCATACCCGGCGGGCCGATGACGAGCGGGTTGCCGAATGCCGAGAAAAACCGCATCCGGCAGCTTTACGCGGAAGGGAAAGTTTCGCGCGATGACCTGCTGGAATCGGAGGCCAAGAGCTATCATGGGCCCGGTACGTGTACGTTTTACGGCACCGCGAATACCAACCAGATGATGATGGAGATTATGGGGCTGCATCTGCCAGGTGCGGCTTTCATCAACCCCAATACGCCGCTGCGCGATGCGCTGACCGCGGCGGCCGTCCGGCGGGCGCTGGCGATTACGGCGGCCGGCAATGATTTTACGCCGATCGGCCGGATGCTGGATGAGCGGGCTTTCGTGAACGGCATTATCGGCCTGCACGCGACGGGCGGTTCGACCAACCACACGCTGCATCTGGTGGCGATGGCGGCGGCGGCCGGGATTTTGCTAACCTGGGATGATTTTTCGGACCTGGCCGAGGTGACCCCGCTGCTGACGCGCATCTACCCGAACGGCACGGCGGATGTGAACCATTTCCATGCCGCCGGCGGCATGGGGTTCGTGATCCGGGAATTGCTCGCTGCCGGGCTGCTGCATGATGATGTGCGGACGGTTTTCGGCGCCGGGCTGGAGGCTTACGCGACGGAGCCGATGCTGGATGGCGAGGGGGGCGTGAAATGGGTTCCGGCGGCGGAAGCGAGCGGTGATGAGGGCGTTTTGCGCGGCGCCAAAAACCCGTTCCAGCCGACGGGCGGGTTGCGCGTGCTGCACGGGAATATGGGGCGCGGGGTGATCAAAACCTCGGCCGTGGCGAAGGAGCGGCATATTATCGAGGCGCCGGCGCAGATTTTTACGGATCAGGATTCGGTGCATGCGGCGTTCAAGGCGGGTGAGTTGAACAAGGATGTCGTCGTGGTCGTTCGCTTCCAGGGGCCGAAGGCCAATGGCATGCCGGAATTGCATCGGCTGATGCCGCCGCTCGGCGTGCTACAGGACAAGGGGTTTAAGGTGGCGCTGGTGACCGACGGCCGCATGTCCGGCGCCTCCGGCAAGGTGCCGGCGGCCATCCATGTCACACCCGAAGCGGCCGCCGGCGGGCCGATCGGCAAATTGCGGGATGGCGACCTGGTCCGGGTCGACGGCACCAACGGCACATTGACCGCCCTGGTCGACGACGCCGAATGGGCCGCCCGGCCTAACGCGGAAGAAGACCTCGCCCATTACGAAACGGGTATCGGCCGCGACCTGTTCGCCGCCTTCCGCGCCGCGGTCAGCACCGCCGATACCGGCGCCAGCATTTTCACGAAGGTCGCCGCATGACGGTACAAAATGGCCTCGAACATATCCTGCGAGCCGCCCCGGTCATTCCGGTCGTTATCATCGACAATTTAAGTGACGCTGTCCCGCTTGCCCGCGCGCTGGTCGCGGGCGGCCTGCCGGTAATCGAAATCACCCTGCGCACGCCGGCCGGGCTGGATGCCATCCGCGCCATCGCATCGGAAGTCGAGGGCGCGCTGGTCGGCGTCGGCACGGTGATCGACCCCGCGCAATATGGTCTGGCCGCCAAAGCCGGCGCTAAATTCGCCGTCTCCCCCGGAGCGACCAAAACCCTGCTCGATTCCGCCGCCGATGCCGGGATTGCCCCCCTGCCCGGCATTTCCACCGCCTCCGAAGCCATGGCCCTGATCGAGCGCGGCTACATATTCGCCAAATTCTTCCCGGCCGAACCGGCCGGCGGCGCCCCCTATCTTTCCGCCATCGCCTCGCCGCTACCGCAACTGCAATTCTGCCCGACCGGGGGAATAACGCTGGAATCCGCGCCGAAATATCTGTTACTTCCAAATGTCATTTGCGTCGGCGGCTCCTGGATGGTCAACCGCAAGGCCATTGCCGCGGCGGACTGGGCCGGCATTACCCAAGCCGCCGCCCAGGCCGCCGGGCTTAACGAATATCGGAATCTTTGATGATGGACAGGCACGACCTTACCCACCTTTCCGTTCGCCGGCGCGACCAGGGGGTGGCCGATATCCGCGCGCTTTTTGCCGAGGACCCAAACCGGTTTGAAAATTTCTCGGCATCGCTGGACGATCTGCTGCTGGATTATTCCAAGACCGAGATCACCGCCGCGACGCGCACGGCTTTGCTCGACCTGTTCACGCTATACGGCGTGGAGGCGGCGCGGGATGCGATGTTTGCCGGCGAAAAGATCAACACGACGGAAAACCGCGCCGTGCTGCATACGGCTTTGCGCAACACCGCGAATACGCCGGTGCTGGTGGATGGGCGGGATGTGATGCCGGACATCAACGCCACGCTCAACGCGCTTTACGCATTTGCCGCTGGCGTGCGCAGCGGCGCGATTGCCGCTGCAGACGGCCAGCCCTTTACCGATGTGGTGAATATCGGCATTGGCGGCTCCGATCTCGGGCCCGCGATGGTGACACTGGCGCTGGCGCCCTATCATGACGGGCCAAGATTGCATTATGTTTCGAATGTCGATGGCGCGCATTTGGCGGATACGCTGAAAAAGCTGGACCCCGCCCGCACGCTCATTATCATCGCCTCGAAGACGTTTACCACCATCGAGACGATGACGAACGCCGCTTCCGCCCGCGCCTGGATTGTGGGCGCGCTGGGCGAGGACGCGGTTGGCGCGCATTTTGCCGCCGTTTCCACGGCGCTTGAGAAAGTTGCCGCGTTCGGGATTTCTCCGGCAAAAATCTTTGGGTTCTGGGATTGGGTGGGCGGCCGGTATTCCGTCTGGTCGGCGATCGGCCTGCCGGTGATCATCGCGATCGGGCCTGACCGGTTCAAGGCATTTCTGGCCGGCGCGCATGACATGGACATCCATTTCCGCACCGCGCCGTTGGCGCAAAACTTGCCGGTGCTGCTGGCGATGGTCGGCATTTGGCACCGCGACATTTGCGATTACCCGGCCCGCGCCATTCTGCCTTACGACCAGCGGCTGGCGCGGTTCCCGGCCTATCTGCAGCAACTGGACATGGAGTCCAACGGCAAGTCCGTTTCCAAGGAGGGCCGCCGGCTGCTCCGGCCATCGGGCCCGCTGGTCTGGGGCGAGCCGGGCACGAACGGGCAGCATGCTTTTTACCAACTTCTGCACCAGGGCACCGATACCATCCCTTGCGAATTCATGATCGCGGCGGAGGGGCATGAGCCGGCGATGCGGGTGCACCACGAGTTGCTCATCGCTAACTGCCTGGCGCAAGGCGAGGCTTTGCTGAAAGGCCGCACGCTGGAGGAGGCCGGCGGAAATCCGCACCGCGTGTTCTCCGGCAACCGGCCTTCCATCACGCTGGCGTATAAAAAACTCACGCCGCGCACGCTTGGCCGGCTGATCGCGCTGTACGAGCACCGGGTTTTCGTGGAAGCCGCGGTGTGGGACATTAATGCGTTCGATCAATGGGGCGTGGAGCTTGGCAAGGAGCTCGCGACCAATTTGCTGCCCATCGTGACCGGCGAAAAACCCAATACTGGCCTTGATTCTTCGACAGCCGGCCTGCTCGCCCACCTCAGCCAAGGATGATGTTTACATGAGCCAATCCAGCATTTTATGGGACCGCAACCTCGCCCTTGAATTGGTACGGGTGACCGAGGCGGCGGCGCTGGCCGCGTCACGCTGGATCGGCCGCGGCGATAAGAATGCCGCCGATGGCGCGGCCGTGGAGGCGATGCGCAAGGCGTTTGACACCGTCGCCATCGACGGCACGGTGGTGATCGGCGAGGGCGAAATGGACGAGGCGCCGATGCTGTTCATCGGCGAGAAAGTCGGCATGGGGGGACCGGCGATGGATATCGCGGTCGACCCGGTCGAGGGCACTTCGATTGCCGCCAAGGGCGCGCCCAACGCGCTCGCCGTGGTGGCGTTGGCGGAGCATGGGAATTTTCTGCACGCGCCGGATATTTATATGGACAAGATCGCCGTGGGTCCCGGCCTGCCGCCGAGCGTTGTCAATCTTGCGGCGCCGCCCGGCGAAAACCTTAGAAACCTCGCTCGCGCCTTGAAGAAAGATATCTCCGACCTGATGGTCTGCACGCTGGAGCGCGAGCGCCATGCCGAGTTGATCGCCAAATGCCGCGAAGCGGGCGCGCGGATTACCTTGATCGGTGACGGTGACGTCGCCGGCGTGATCGCGACCAACCAGCCGATGGCGGGGATCGATATTTTCATCGGCTCCGGCGGCGCGCCGGAAGGCGTGCTGGCCGCCGCGGCGCTGCGCTGCACCGGCGGGCAGATGCAGGGCCGCTTGTTGTTCGAGGATGACGCGCAGATCGCCCGCGCCCGGACGATGGGCGTTACCGACCCGAACCGAATCTATGATATCATGGAGTTAGCCAAGGGCGACGTGATGTTTGCCGCGACCGGCATCACCTCGGGCCAGATGCTGCGCGGCGTCGACCGCAATGGCCCGACGGCGGTAACGCATTCGATGGTCATGCGCAGCAAATCCGGCACTGTCCGGTATGTCGAGGCGCATCATAATTTCGATGTGAAACCCTGGCCTGGGGCTTAATGCCCCTTCACCGCGCCCACTAAAAACTCCACGTTTCCTTCGGGTCCGGTGATCGGGCTTCTCGTGAGCCCCTTCACCGCCCACCCGTCCAAACCAGCCCACCAGGCCACGATCTTTTCGCACACCGCCGTATGCACCGCCGCGTCGCGGACCACGCCGCCTTTGCCGACATGCGCGGGCCCGGCCTCGAATTGCGGCTTGATCAGCGCCACCGCGAACGCGCCCGGCGCGCAAAACGTGAGAGCCGCGGGCAGCACGATTTGCAAACCGATGAAACTGGCGTCGCACACCAGCGCGCCCACAGGTTCCGGAATCTGCACCGCCGTCAAATGCCGCGCATTGGTCTTCTCCAGCACGACCACGCGAGGGTCAGAGCGCAGCTTCCACGCCAACTGGCCATGGCCCACATCTACCGCGTAGACCCTCGCGGCACCGTTCGTTAGCAACACATCGGTAAACCCGCCGGTCGAAGCGCCGACATCCAACGCCACGCGCCCCGCCGGATCAAACCCGAAATGCGCCAGGCCATGCGCGAGTTTGACGCCGCCGCGGGACACCCAAGGATGCTCCTGGCCTTTTACAGATAACGCCACGTCCTCGGCCAGCAAATCCCC
>Ga0116227_10013690_pt1 | contig 12640 bp, 12 predicted proteins | sample S1TSphgellanicum_FD_89693 | JGI IMG/M metagenome (GOLD analysis project Ga0116227, IMG submission 89693) | Host-associated microbial communities from peat moss isolated from Minnesota, USA - S1T2_Fb - Sphagnum magellanicum MG | ecosystem: Host-associated > Plants > Peat moss > Unclassified... | reverse complement strand
TCAGCGTCCGGTAAGCATCGGCCCATTTGGCATAGATCGGGTACGGGAAAGTCGCACCGGCTCCCGAGATTTCCAGCGCACCGGCCACCGCTGACAACCCCGCGGCCGCACACATCACGAGCAAAAGCCGCCGCAAGTTATTGATATTCATAAATCTCCAACTGAAAGCAAATAGCCGCTGAGTATGACGGACCCACGTGTCGCTCGTGTGACACGGTGCGTCAAAGAGCTCGGACTCACGTGTCGCTCATGTGACACGGTGCGTCAAAGAGCTCACGCGCTTGGGTCATGCGCAGTAGTCCGACGCCAGCGTCTCGTCGGCACGCGCAGAGCCGCCGAAACGATTGAAGGCTGGGGTGAGCACCAAGGCGATGAGGAGGTTCAACACGACCGTGTAAAGCGCCGTGTAGCCCGAAATCTTGTAGCCGGCGACGATCAGCGGATAGGTCGAGGTCAGGTGCGACGCGATCGCCATGGCCGTGCCGGCGGCAGTTCCGACCACCCATCCCGCGAGGAGTGCCCAATCGTTGAACCATCGGGTATAGAGCCCGAGCATCACCGGCGGGAGCGTCTGGATGATCCAGATTCCGCCGAGCAATTGCAATTGAATCGCGTACTGCGTGGGCACGAAGAGAACGAACACGAGCGCGCCGAGCTTCACGATCAGCGACACCCACTTCGCGACGCGAGCCTCCTCCCGGTCGGTGGCCTTGCGGTGCACGAATTCGCAATGAATGTTGCGCGTGTACAGGTTCGCCGCCGCGATTGACATGATCGCCGCCGGCACCAGCGCCCCGATGCCGATCGCGGCGAAGGCGATGCCGACGAACCAGGCGGGAAAGCTCTGCAGGAGCAGCGCCGGCACGGCAAAGTTGTTGCCGAACTGCCTGAAGCCTTGCGCATAGGCGGGCATGTCGTGCACGCCGGCCGCGATCACGAAAAATCCGAGCAGCGCGAGCATCCCCAGCACGAAAGAGTAGCCCGGCAACATTGCGGCGTTGCGGCGGATCGCTCTGCCGCTGTTCGCGCTCAAAATCGCGGTCAAGGAATGCGGGTACAGGAACAGCGCGAGTGCGGATCCGAGCGCGAGCGTCGCGTAGTCGCCGTAGCCGCCGCCGCCATGCGCCCCCGGCGCGGCGAGCAGCAGCTTTGCGGGCGGTACCGCCGCGAAAATTCTGCCGAACCCGCCGAGCTCGATCGGAATCACGACGATCGCCGCGAACGCGGTGACGTAGATCAGAACGTCCTTGACGATCGCGATGGACGCCGGTGCGCGCAGGCCGCTCGAGAACGTGAACGCGGCGAGGATCGCGAAGGCGATGAGCAGGGGCAATTCTCCGGTGAGACCGGAACCCGCGAGGCCGAGCGCAGCGACCACGACTTGAATGCCGACGAGCTGCAGCGCGATGTACGGCATCGTGGCGACGATCCCGGTGACGCTCACCGCGAGGGCGAGCCAGCGATTGCCGAAGCGGCCGCGCACGAAATCGCCCGCCGTGATGTAGCCGCGCGTGTGGCAGACATGCCAGAGCCGACGGAAGACCACGAACAGCAGCGGGTAGATCACGATGGTGTAAGGCACGGCAAAGAAAGCGACCGCGCCCTGACCGAACGCGAGCGCAGGCACCGCGATGAAGGTATAGGCCGTATACAGGTCGCCGCCCACGAGAAACCAGGTCACGACGGTGCCGAACCGCCGGCCGCCGAGACCCCATTCGTGCAGCAGATCGAGATCGCCGCGGCGCCAGCGCGCGGCGGCGAAGCCGAGCCAGGTGATGAAGCCGAAGAGCAGCAGGAAAGTGCTGAGCGCAACCCAATTGACGGCCTGCATGAAGTCGTTCCTGTGCTCAGACGTCGGTCGCGAAGTACACGACGGCGGTCAAGACCGCGCTCACGAGCACCCAGAGCAGCTGGAACCAGTAGAAGAACGGGATGCCGAACAGCTCAGGCGCGATCCGGTTGTAGAGCGGCGGCCAGAGCGCCACGGCGAATTCGACCACGAAGAGCCAGTACCAGCCGCGGCCGAGGCGGCGTTTCTTCTGCTGCTCGGACATCCAAGGTCCCCTCTAAATGCCAATGGCGCTCGTCCGCGAGCGTGCCTGGCATCGATGGCGACCGTTCGCTACCCGCGCTCGGCGGTTGCATGGGCGAGCACACACTGTGCCCGCGCATACCGGTTCATGCAACGATCTTGCGCGAATGCTGGGGACGGTCCGCGCGAATCACACTTAGAATGAGAACCTGAGGCCGATCGTGGGGTCGATCATCGTCGTGGTGAGGTACCCGTTGGCCAGTCCGTGCGTCACGTTCGACCACATGGCACCCGCATACGAATCGAAGCGCTTGCTGAAATGATAATCGAGCGACACGGAGACGACATTGAGGTTGCCGCTGCACTTGCCGCTGACCACGGTCGAGCAGTTGGCATCGGCCCCGGTCGCGTAAGCGTCTTGCTTCTCCCCGTAGTACGCGACGGCGGCGGTCAATTCAGGTGTTACCGCATATCGGGCGCCCACCCAGTAGATCTGCAGGATCTTGTCGGCATCGGCATAGGCCGTGTTGTTGACAACTGCCAGCACGTACCCGCCGATGTCGTCGAATCCCGGCTTCAAAGCGATCGAAGGATTCATGTAGGTGATGTGCTGGAAGCCGCCGTAGACGGTCACGGGGACCACCGGAAGCACCGGGGCGAGCGCGTACGAGGCCATGACGCCGTAAGACGCATTGTCCGAAATCGTGCCGGACAGAGAGTTCGCCGGGGAGAATCCCAACGTAGGCAAATCCGCCACCTGGGCGGCGCTCAACGTACCCACCGAAACCGCGTCCCGCATCTTGGTGTAGAACACGTCGGCCGATGCACCCGCATACTCCGCACCCAGCGACACCTCGAACCCGGAGAACGCCTCGCCGCTGCCGGCGGTTGCGTAGTTCTGCGCCGACGAACCCTGGGTTTTGTAAATGGCGCCGACGTGCACCATGTTGAAGAGGTTGCCGACATACTTGATCGACGCGTCGAGGCGCCGATCCTGCGTGTCGCCGCCTCCGGCCGGAGTCCCGGACAAGCCGAGCAGCGAGAAGGCATTGGACGTCAGCTGTGGATCATACTTGGCGATCAGGTCGGCGAGCGTCGAGTTCTGACGGCCGAAGGTGATCGTTCCCCACGTGGCGGAACTGATGCCGACGAACGCTTGTTCGAACGGCTGCCCGGCGATGCTCGAATCAATGTTCGTGCTCTGATCGGCAAGCGAGCGCCCGTTGTTCTGTGCGACCGATTTGAGCGCATCGGAGATCTGGCCGGATGCCGGATTGAAATAAGTCTCAACCTTGAACACGGCCGACCAATCCATGAAGCCCATCGGCTCCTTGCCTTGCAGGCCGACTCGCGACTGGCTCAAGCCGTTGTCTGCCAGGCCGAACACGGGGTTGTTGCTGTTTTTTTGTACGAGCTCTGAACCCCCGGCGAACCAATAATTGTTGAAGGGCGCGCCATGCGTTTCATACTGGAGGTCCACGTCGACGATGCCGTACAGCGTGATGCCGTGCCAGGTCAGGCTGTCGTCGGCCGGCGCCGGAGGCGCGGTCGGCGTGGTCGTCTGGGCGTGGGCGGCGCCGGCAGCGGCGAGCAGCGTCCCGACGATCAGTCCTCCTCTGAGTTTAGGCGGCCCACGATGACCGACCGCCTGTGCCAGGTTCTTCGCCGCGGCGATGACCGAATCACAATTCCTCACCATAAACTTATTAACTCCATCCTGATTGATGACGTTGTTGCTATTTTGACACCCAGCAAAAGAATGCGCCGCCGCAAAATCCTCATTGCTGATGCTATTTCGTCTATCATCAATCCCATTTGTGACGTCAGTGTGACAGCTGCCGGCAAGGTGTTGCGCGATGGGAGCCGCGTGCAACCACCGATCGAGCGCCGTCCGCGTGCAACCACCGATCGAGCGGCGTCCTCGTGCAAGCACCGATCGAGCGCCGTCCGCGTGCAAGTACCTATCGAGCGCCGTCGATGGACAGCAGATTCTCGATACGAGAGGCGCCCGGCACCTGCGCAGCGAGCCTGCCCGCCTCCTCGATCTGGTAGGGTGTGGACACCAGACCTCTCAAATAAACCACGTCTCCGAAAGTCTGGACGCTGATCAGATTGGGCGCGTCGAGCGCGGGGTACTGCGCGAACAGGGTTCGCACCTCGGCGCTGATCTTGGCGTCTGCAGAGGATTCGAGCAGTCTGCGCTGGGCGACCGCGCCACATCCCGCCAGGACCGCCGCCAGACCGATGCACAACGCCGGGGCGCGCAGTCCGACGCGGATCGTACTGAACACCGGCGCGCGCCTAATTCGCGAGCAGCAGCTCGAGCGTACGGAAATAGATCCGATGCAGGGCATCGATGTCCTCGACGCGCACGCATTCGTTCACCTTGTGGATCGTCGCGTTGATGACGCCGAGCTCGATGACCTGGGCCCCCATCGGCGCGATGAAGCGGCCATCCGAAGTGCCGCCGCCGGTCGAGAGAGTTGGCGTGATCTGAAATTGTTCCTGCACGGCCCGGACCGCGGCGCCCGACAGTTCGCCCGGAATCGTCAGAAACGGGTATCCGGAGATGAACCATTCGAGCGAGTGGTTCACTCGATGGCGCCGCAGGATTTCCTCGACCGTCGCTTGCAGCGACTCGATGGTCTGCTCGGTCGAGAAGCGGATGTTGAACCGGGCCTTGAGCTCCCCCGGGATCACGTTTGGAGCGCCCGTCCCGGCCGAAAGATTCGAGACCTGGAACGTGGTGGGCTGGAAGTGCTCGTTGCCCTGATCCCAAAGACGGGCGGTGAGCTCGGCGAGCGCGGGTGCGAGCGCGTGCACGGGATTGTCGGCGCGCTGCGGATAAGCGACGTGGCCCTGAATGCCGTGCACGGTCAGGCGGCCGCTCAAGCTCCCGCGCCGGCCGATCTTGATGGTGTCGCCGAGCCGCTGCTCGCTCGAAGGCTCGCCCACGAGGCACCAGTCGATCGGCTGCTGCCGCGACTTCAGCACCTCGACGACCCGGCGCGTGCCGTCGACAGACGGCCCCTCCTCGTCGCTCGTGATCAAGAACGCGAGCGTGCCCCGGTGCCCCGGATACGCGGCCACGAAGGCCTCGGCGGCGGTGAGCATCGCGGCGAGCCCGCTCTTCATGTCGGCCGCGCCGCGGCCGTACAGGATCCCGTCGCGGATCACCGGCACGAACGGCTCGGTCGACCACTCCTCCGCCGGGCCCGGCGGCACCACGTCGGTGTGGCCGGCAAAGCAGAACACCGGTGCGGTGTGACCGCGTTGGGCCCAGAAGTTCTCGACGTTGCCGAACGGCAGTCTTTCGATCGAGAAGCCTGCGGCCGCCAGCCGTTCGATCATGATCGCCTGGCAGCCGCCATCGACGGGACTGACCGAGGGGCGCGCGATGAATGCGCGCGTCAGGTCGAGCGTGGCGGAAACCGCTGCGGCTGGCGCGGCTGGGGACGGAGCGGCGGCCGGTGCGGCCGCGCCGGGCAGAGGCTCGGCGGCCATCAGAAGCGCAGCATCGGGGCGGGCCGACGCGTATTGGCCCACAAACCGTAGCTACCCACCACGACGGCCGCGATGAGGACCCAGGCCGGCATCGCGAGTCCGAACAGGCGCCAATCGACTTTCGCGCATTCGCCCGACCCCGACAGCACCTTGCTCAACACTTCCTGCAGCGGCAGCACCTTCAGCATGTAATCGAGCCCGGCGCCGCAGCTCGGCACGCTCCCGGGCGGCAGGCTCTGGATGTACAGCTGCCGGACGGCGACCCCGACCGTGGCGAGAGCGGTCACGACGATCAGCACGGCATACACCGTGCGGCCCCAGCGCTTGGGTCCGTGCACCGCTGCAAGCATGAAGATCACGCCGAGCGCGAGCACGCCGGCGCGCTGGAAGATGCACAGCGGACACGGCTCGAGGCGCAGCACGTACTGGGCGAAATAGGCGTAGCCCAGCAGACCGACGCAGGCCAGGAACCCGAGCAGATTCGCGAGCCGCGTGGACATCAGCGCTTGGTGTGGGCGCTGTCGATTTGTTTCGCCACGTCCTCGAGCGAGGTGTGCCGGATGTCCTTGCCGTGCACCATATAGATCACGTACTCGCAGATGTTCTTGGCATGATCGCCGATGCGCTCCAGGGCGCGCACGATCCACATGATCTCGAGGGCCCGGCGGATCGTGCGCGGATCCTCCATCATGAAGGTCATGCACTGGCGCTGGATCGCCTCGTACTCCTCATCCACCATCCGATCCTCCTGGGCGGTCTTGAGCGCCGCCTGCGAGTCCATGCGCGCAAACGCATCGAGCGCATCGTGCACCATCTGGGCCACTTGTCGGCCGAGATGCTTCACCTCGCGATACTTGTCGGCCGGGCGCTCCATGGTCGCGAGCCGCGAAGCGATGTAGCCGATTTTCTCCCCCTCGTCGCCGATCCGCTCGAGATCCGTGATCGTCTTGATGATGGCCACGATCACGCGCAGATCGCCGGCCGCGGGCGCGCGCAGCGCGAGAATGCGGCTGCACTCCTCGTCGATCGAGACCTCCATGCCGTTCACCTTGTAGTCATCCGTGGCGACCGATTCGCCGAGCCGGCTGTCTCCGTCCACGAGGGCCGTGATGGCCTTGTGCAGCTGTTCCTCCACGAAGCCGCCCATCTGCAGCACCTGGTTGCGCACCTTCTCGAGGTCCTCGTTGAACCGTCGCGAGATGTGGTGGGTGAGGTCGGCGGTTTCCATGACGAATTCCTACAGGATCCAAGCAGAACAAAAAACGCACGCGTTCGTTTACATCCGATTGCCCCGGACGTCAACAACGACCCCGGCGGCAGCGACGCGCGCCGCGCGTGGCCGCTGAAGCGAGAGGTCCGCAAGCCGCTTCGCGGCGCCCGCCACGGGAGGCCCGGCCTCAGGCCCTCGCCACGGAGCGCAGGGCCGGTTTCCAGAGCCTCTGCGGAGGGAAATGACAGGTGAACGTGCTGCCGCGGCCCTCTTCACTGCGCACGTCGAGCCAGCCGCCGTGCCGCTGCAGGGCGTGCTTGACGATCGAGAGCCCGAGGCCCGAACCGCCCGCGCCGCGCGAGCGGCCCGCGTCCACTCGATAGAAACGCTCCGTGAGGCGCGGAATGTGTTCGGCCGGGATGCCGATGCCGCTGTCGATGACGGCGAAGTAGGCACCGTCCTCGTCCGCCCACCAGCGCATCCGCACCGTGCCCTCGCCGGGCGTGTACTTGAGTCCGTTGACGAGCAGGTTCGTGAACGCCGACTCGACCTCGTGTTGGGAGCCATACAGGCCGCAGTCGCTTTCGAGATCGAGCAGCACCTGGCGCGGACGGTCGCTGCGTGCGAGGGCGTCGCGAGACAGGCGCTCGAGCATGCGCGGCACGTCGATCGGTTCGTGGGCAGCCTCCCCGTCACTCGCCTCGAGGCGCGACAGCTCGAGGAGGTCCGCGATGATCGCGTTCATGCGCTGAGCCTGGGAGCGCATGTCCCGGATCGGGCCGGCCCAGGCGGGATCGACGGATGGATCGTCCGCGAGCGTGTCGAGATACCCGGAAATCACCGTGAGCGGCGTGCGCAGTTCATGCGAAGCGTTCGCCACGAAGTCCTTGCGCATGGCCTCGAGGCGCATCTGACGCGTCACGTCGCGGACCAGCAGCAAGGACTGGCCACCGCCGTAGGGCACGAGCTGCAGAGCGAGAAACACCTCGAGCCGCACCGGCGGCCGGATCACCAACGGCATCGCAAAGTCGTCGCCATGCAGATAATGGATGAACTCCGGCGATCGGATCAGATTGTCGATCCGCAAGCCCACGTCGATGGGCCGCTTCAATCCGAGCAGACGGGCGGCCTGCCGGTTGAACCAGACGATTTCCCGCTGGGCGCTCAAGATGATCACACCGTCCGGCAACGCGGCCGTGGAGCGGCGGATTTCGCGAAACAGCTGGATCAGGCGTTGTTTGTGGAATTGCTTGCGGCGGTGCAGCCGGACCACCTGGGCAATGATGTCGCCCCAGATGCCGCCGATCACGGGAGGGTTCATCCGCGAGCGGAGGCGCAACCAGCGGTCGAGCCGGTGCAGATTGAGCAATTGCCAGGCGAGATAGCCGCAGGCGGCCGCGAGCACCCACAGCCAAACGGGACCCAGGATCAGGCCGAGCACCCCACCCGCCAGGAGAATGCCCGCGAGCCGCGCGAGCGCGAAGGTCCACATGGCCGCCATGGACTAGACTAATACCACGGTTTACGACTCGCGAGTGGAGAACCTATATCCGGCTCCGCGCACGGTTTGAACCAATTTTTCCAAGGTAAACGGCTCGAGCGCCTTGCGCAGCCGGCGGATGTGCACGTCGACCGTGCGCTCCTCGACATAGGTGTTGCCGCCCCAGACGCGGTCGAGCAGCTGTCCGCGCGTGAACACACGCTCCGGATGGGTCATGAAGAAATGCAGCAGGCGGTATTCCGTGGGCCCGAGCGCGATTTCGCGCTCGCCGGCACTGACACGATGGCTCGAATCGTCGAGTTTCAAGCCCTCGACTTCGACCACGTCGGTGCCACCCGCGGGCGCGGACCGGCGCAGGACCGCCTGGATGCGGGCGAGCAGCTCTCGCGGCGAAAACGGCTTGGTGATGTAATCGTCGGCGCCGCCCTCGAGACCGGCGACCTTGTCCTGCTCCTCGGCGCGCGCAGTCAGCAGGATGACCGGGATTTCTTCGGTGTCCTTGGCCCGTTTCAACGCGCGCGTGAGTTCGAGGCCGCTCATGTCGGGCAGCATCCAGTCGACGAGCATGAGATCGGGCCGCACGTCGACGATGCGCGCGCGCGCCTCGCGGCAATCTTCCGCCTCCCGGACATCGTAGCCGGCGCGCCGCAACCCGAAACCGATCATGTCGCGGATCGCCTTCTCATCTTCGACGATCAGGATGCGTTTGGCGGTCATGTGATCTCGTAGTGCCTTGATTATTCTAGCCTACTATTAGATCGTTTCGGTGTGACAGCCGCATGACAGCAATTTTCCCTGGCGCGCTCCCGGCGCCGGCAGCGAGCTATCGGACCGCGCCCGAGACCCGTTCGCGTTCAGTGAGCGCCACCTTGTCGCGCAGATATTGCGGCACCAGCGAACCGGGATCGATGCCCTGGCCGCGCGCCAGGCGCCGCGCGCCGAGCACGGCCATGTCGCGCGCCCGCGGCAGCGCGCGTCGATCGAACGGCGTCGAGAGGAGCTCGGGCAGCGCGAGCAGCGCGGGATGGGCGTCGAGGCCGCGCCCCACCGCGTGATGCAGCCGCGCCTCCGGCAGCACGACGTGCTCGGGTGCCGTGACGGCGCCGGCCTGGATCGCGCGCACCGAGTCTGCTGCGTCCCAGGCGAAGGTCCCCCAATAGATCTCGCCCATCCGCGCATCCAGGCAAGCGAACACGCGGTCCGCGTTCTCGCTGAGGCGGCTCATCGCGAGCGATTCCAGCGTGGAGATCGGCACGACCGGGAGCCCGGCCCCGAAGGCGAGCCCTTGCCCGGCGGCCACCGTGATGCGCACGCCGGTGAAGGCGCCGGGGCCGACACCCACCGCGATGCCGTCGAGCGCCGTCAAGGCCAAGCCCGCTTCCGCCAACACGCCTTCGATCAGCGCGAGCAGACGATCACCCGAGCCGCGCGGCCCGGCAGCCGCCTCATCGGCATGCTCGATGACTTCACCGTCTTGATACAGCGCAGCCGACACGATGTCGGTCGCGGCGTCGAAGGCAAGGACTCGCATCGGGCTTGGGTTACAGCGCGCGCCGCGCGGCCGGCGGAGGAGCTGGCGACGAGATGGCATTGGCTGCGTCACCGGGAACGGCCGGGACGGCGATGCGTGTGGCTTCCGGCTCCGCGCTGCGCGCGCCGGGCCGTCCGCCCTGCCGCCCGAGCCGTTCCGTGAGAAAGCGGGCGCCCTCCGCGACGTCCTCGATGATGCGGCTGGGCGGCAGCGCGGCGAGAAATACCCGCCCATAGGACTTCGTGCGCAGGCGCGGATCGCCGATCAGGATCACGCCGAAGTCATCGGCGTCGCGGATCAGCCTCCCCACCCCCTGCTTGAGCGCGAGCACGGCTTGCGGCAGCTGATATTCCGTGAACGGATTGCCGCCGCGCCGACGGATTCCGGTCAGGCGTGCCGCCAGGATCGGATCATCGGGGGCAGCAAACGGCAGTTTGTCGATGGCCACGATCGACAAGGCCGCGCCCTTCACGTCGACCCCCTCCCAAAAGCTGCCGGTTGCCAGCAGCACGGCATTGCCGAGTTCGCGGAACCGGCTGAGCAGGGCTTCGCGCGGCGCCTGGCCCTGCACGAGGATCGGGAACGGCGGTTCTGGATAGCGCTGTTTCAGCGCTTGCACGCCCTCGGCCAGGCCGCGATAACTGGTGTAGAGCAAGAATGCCCGGCCGCCGCTCGCATCGAGCAGCGGCGCGCAGGCCTCGATGAAGGCTTCTGCATACCCGGGCGCCTGCGGCTCCGGCATCCCGCGCGGCAGATGCATGAGTGCTTGACGGCGGTAGTCGAAGGGACTGTCGATCGCGAGCGTGCGCGCCTCCGGCAAGCCGACGCGCGCAGCGAAGTGGGCGAAGTCCGCGCCGATCGCGAGCGTCGCCGAGGTGAACACCCAGGCACAGGGTCGCGCCTCGATGCACTGGCGCAGCCGCGCGGCAACCTCGAACGGCGTGAACTGCAGCTTGAGACCGGTCGGTCCGGTCTCGACCCAGCGCACGCCGTCCTCGTCCGAGGTGTCGCGCAGGCTCGAAAGCGTGTCGTGCAACGCGGCCGCCCGCCGCGCGCACTGCGCGACTCCGGCGCCCGCGCCCAAGGCCGCAAGCTGCGCGGCGAGCCCGTCGAGTGCGTTGCCGAGATCCATGAGGCTGTCGAAAAACGCGTCGGACATTTCTGCCCAATCGCGCCGCACGGCGCCGCCGCCGACCGCGAGCCGCAGCGCCTCGAGTTCGCCGTCCACCGCCTGCAGCAGTGCCGCAAGCGGCTCATCGTTCACGGCGGCGGCCTTGAGTTCGGCTGCGCAATCGCGCAACACCAGCTGCACCTGCCGGTCGGACCATGCTTGACCGAAGAACTGCGCGGCAATGTCCGGCACCTGATGGGCTTCGTCGAGGATCACCGCCTCGGCACCCGGCAGAAGATCGCCGCAGCCCTCGTCCTTGAGCGCAAGATCGGCCAACAGCAGATGATGATTGACCACCACGATGTCGGCGGCCTGGGCGGCGCGACGCGCCTCGACCACGTGACAGCGCGAGAACTGCGGACAATCCTGGCCGAGGCAATTCTCGCGGGTCGAGGTGATGCTCGGCCAGACCGGGGATTGTTCCGGCAGAGTGGTCAATTCCGCCAGATCGCCGGACGTCGTCGTGGCCGCCCAGCGGGCTACGCGCCGCAGGCTCCGGGCGGCGGCATCGTCGAGCAGCTCGGCCTGCACCGTGGCAAGTTCGAGGCGATGCCGGCACAGATAATTCGAGCGGCCCTTCAACAGCGCGAACTTGACCGGCATCCCGAGCGCGCGCGCGAGCATCGGCACGTCTCGCCGATAGAGTTGATCCTGCAGCGTGCGCGTGCCGGTCGAGATGATCACGCTCCGGCCGGACAGCAGCGCGGGCACGAGATAGGCGAAGGTCTTGCCGGTGCCCGTGCCGGCCTCGACGATCAGCGGCTCGAGCCGTGCGAGCGCGGCGCCCACGGCCTGCGCCATCGCCGCCTGTTCCGGACGCTCTGAATATCCCGGCAGCGTCCGTGCCAGGGGCCCGTCGGGCCCGAAGATTTCCCCGAATATGTCCGGATCATCGCTCACGCGGCGCCTATTGGAGTACGGCGCGAAAGCGCGCCATTGCAACCGAGCCCACCTTCAGCGTATTGCGCAGAACCCAGCGAATGTGAGTGTAATCGGAAGGCGCGGCCGGACGCGACTTGCCTTCGGCACCGTGTATGACCAGATTCTCGGGCTTGTCGAAACTGCGGCCGCCATCGACCGAGTAACTGACCTCGGCGCCCGGCCCCACGGCCGAATTGGCCACATAGACCATGTGCTGAGGGATCGGAATCGCGAAGGCCAGCGCGTCGGCCGCCAAGGGGCCGGCGTTGCGCACCTCGAGGGTGTAGATCACCTCGTCGCCGGGCACCACGCGAGTCGCGGGCTGAAGCTCGATCTGTAGCTTGCCCTTGACCATCGTTCTCCGCTGCACTTCGGCGATCGTCTTGATGGAGATCGGGTTGGCCTCCGCAGCGGCCGGATCAGCGCCCGCGGGGGACCCTTCGGACGCAGCCAACAGGCATGCCAGGCAGAGCCCGGCGCGGGCTGCGCGGCAGGACATAACGCGACGAACAAAACTTAAGTACATCAATACGTTGCCAGCAGCATAGAACGGCGTCGACGGTGTTTCGACAATGGCTCGGAGGCGCGGCCGCGAGGGAGATTTCTCCACTGGCGAGCCCGCGCCCACTCTGTCATCCTAATCAACCCGGATTAAGCCCCCATTCCCCAAGGATTCGCTATGGCCACAGCCCCGCAACCTCTTGACGCCCTGGAATCGATGCAGCGTGAGGTGGCGGCCTGGGTCGACGAGGTGGCGCGGCTGACTCAGC